>ENA-OUOG01003108-OUOG01003108.1-marine-metagenome-genome-assembly--contig:-NODE-3108-length-16065-cov-3.032587_pt1 | contig 16065 bp, 13 predicted proteins | sample MGYA00248635_ERZ508505 | MGnify/ENA primary metagenome ERZ508505 (study PRJEB26176, sample SAMN06267871) | marine metagenome | isolation source: Saanich Inlet, British Columbia, Canada | place: Pacific...
TGAATGGTAATTACCGAAATGCGCAACGTAGCTGAACCAAAGTTCTTCGACAGAACGACGTATGGCGATTCTGTCCCAGAAGCGCTTGGGTGGTTTCTCTTTTGGGCTTTTATAATTGCGCACGGTTTCCATATCGAACTTGCCGAGTCGTTACCCTATTATCGCGAACTGTTTTGTGGCGCTTTTGGAATTTTGCTTTGTTGGGTTTGGGCCAAAAAACTATATTGTTTAAAAGAATCCTTGAATTTAGATATCGATTTGAACTTTTTGTTATACATTTTAGGCACTTTTCTTCTTGTGTGTTATGTATTTATTTTTCCGATAACATTAAATTTTATCACTGACTGGGGTAATAAAGAAGCAATTTTAGGTTCGTCGTATTGGAGGAACTATTACATAAGAAATTTGTTATTGTATGTGCCGCTTGTTTCATTTTTCTCGACGTTCAGGCCAACAAAAATAAAGGTACTGATTACGTGTTTATTTTTTCTTGTTGCCGCCTTGGTGTCGATGCATGTGTTGTTGTCGGCCTCAAATGGGATTGGTATATTTTCGCTTTCTGAAGGGCTGTTGGTAAGCCGCAACACGTTGTTATATAACTCTCATTCTCCTTATCTCGCTTTTGGGTTCACATGCGGGTTGATACTTTTTTATAGCCTCTCATTTCGTCAAATCTGGTCTTGGATAGTTATAGGTTTGTGTATCTTACTTCTATACTGGATAATTATTGGGAGCAGCAGGCAAGCTATGTTGTTTATATTTCTAATGCTGTTTTTCATGGTTTTTTATTTTTATGTAATTCAACCCAGAGGCGGTATTTTATTGTACCTTGGGGCGGCAAGCGCCTTAGTGATTTCGGGCTGTTTGTTTGTCGCTTGGGTCTTCCCAGATATCATCGCAAAGGTTTATGGACGGCTGGAAACAATGCCTGAAGGATTCATCACCAGAGCAAGAATTATGGCAAGTAATATTGATATGATGAAGAAAGATGACTGGATTTTGGGGGGTGGTGTTTATAACTATATGGGAACAGGCGCCCACAATGATTACATTAGGTGGTCACAGCGAATTGGGGTTCCCTTGGCGTTTCTAACATTTATGCCATATTTCGTTAATATCCTTCTGATTTGGAAAAAGGCGAAGTTTATATCGCCGCCGGTGATAACGTTCTGTTTCAGTGGTATATTTTTCACGCTTTATAATTCGGTTTTTGGATATCCGCGGGAAGATGCATTCCAAAGCTTTATTTGCTTTGCCGTCCTTGGTATCAGTTTTGGGTTACTCAGTCCTACGCATCACGAGAAGCTGTGTTGCAGACTGTAGCGCTGTTTTTAGATCGAGCGTCTCAGGGGTGGTTGTGATAATTTAGGTCATAGAGCGCCGGTGTTTTATAGCTCCGGCTACGGGCTTTGCGTCTACCCACCTGACGTCTTATCTGAAACGGTGAGGACGCAACTTTTTGCTTGTGGTATTGGTTGATGACATTGTTTGATGAACTAATTAGCCTGAACGCCGCGTTCGTAATATTGGTTGTATTATATGCGCTAATACAGACGTTGACGTTTGTGGGCATAGTTGTGAGATTTGCGGGGAAGAAATGTAAGGCTCCCTATTTGGCTGTATCCATTGAAGCTGTCATTGTAGTTTTAGGTAGCTTTTGTGCGGCTATTTTCGGGGTCGCTTCCGCTCATGTTGTCGAGCAGGGTATGGCTACGGCTTCGGATTTTCTCAATATCGCGTTTTTTTCCTACGGCTTGACAATCCTACTGATTGGGATTGCCTTTTTTTGCAGGGATGTAATTGCGAATGCGTTTATCTCACTGTTTCGAGAATATGCGGGAAAGGATCATGGTCTGCTGGGTTTGCTTGCTGCTGCGTTGATTAATCTGACGAGGTGTGAATTTTCCCTCAAAGGGATATCGTCGATTAATGTTAAACACATCTCAGCGGGGTTGGTCCCAAATTTGTTTATGGCGTCTGGTTACTTTTTTTGTTTTTCATTGGCCGCCATTTATCCGGATTATAGAATGATGTTGAGTCAGCTTGTGGTCGTTGTCCATGGTATCGGGCAGATTCTTGATCGTCTGATTGTTGGACCTAGATTGGGTTTAATTACAGACCGTTATTCGAATGATAAATTTGACGCTTTGTCGTCGGGTTTTTTGTTTGGGAAACTTTTAAGTTATATGTTGTTGATAGGCGTAGTTTTTGTGTTTTATGTGGTCTTATTATGAAGTCTAGATGGCCTTGCTTCACTGATGACGAGATCTCTGCGGTGTCGTGTGTTTTGCGATCTGGTCGTGTAAATGCATGGACGAGTGACGAAGTGAGTCTTTTCGAAAGAGATTTTGGTGAATATGTAAACATAGAGCATTGTATAGCTGTTTCAAACGGAACTGTGGCGCTTGAGCTAGCATTGCGCGCATTGGGCGTTGGGTTTGGTGACGAGGTTATAGTAACTCCCAGGAGTTTCGTCGCGTCAGCGTCCTGTGTGTTAGGTGTTGGGGCTATCCCGGTTTTTGCAGATATCGATTCGGTGAGTGGAAATCTATCAGCGCAATCGATTGCGCGGTGTATTTCGTCGAAAACAAAAGCTGTGGTTTGTGTGCATCTCGCTGGCTGGCCTGCAGATATGAAAGCAATAATAGGCCTGGCGTCGAAGCATGGTTTTATGGTTGTCGAAGACTGCTCGCAGGCGCATGGTGCGAGGATTGATGATCAACCAGTCGGTGCATTCGGTAGTATAGCCACTTGGAGTTTCTGCCAAGATAAAATAATTTCTACAGGAGGTGAGGGTGGAATGGTTGCTACTTCTTGCCCCGAGCTTGCTAAGCACGTGTGGGAGCTTAAAGACCACGGTAAAGACTTCATTGAGTCTAGATTGGGAAATTCTGGGCAGGGTTATCGCTGGATTCATAAGTCCTATGGTTCCAATTATAGAATGTTACCGCTGCAGGCAGCTATAGGTCGTTATCAGCTAGCTAACTTGGACGCCCGTGTGAAGCGTAGGCGAGAAAATGCGCAGTTATTTTCGGACACTATTGCAGGCAGTGAGTTTTCAAGTGAGCTCATTTGTGTGCCGAAGGTACCGGTGAATTTGTACCACTCCTACTACAAGTTTTATATCTACCTGAAGCGGGAAACAAAGTTGATTGCTGCAAGGGAGCAGCTGATAAAAATATTGAACGACAAAGAAGTTGGAGTGAGTTTTGGAAGTTGCCCTGAGCTATATTGCGAAGGTGTATTCTCAAATTTAGGCCTTAAATCTGGATTTTGTCCCGAGGCTCATTTGCTGGGTCAAGTGAGCTTAATGTTTGAAATTGACCATACTCTTTCGACCTCTGACATCCGACTAAATGCTAACCTATTAAATGAAGCACTCGAAAGGGTCGTGGGGGATGATTTATGCGAATCAAGAAACTTTTGAATTACAAGTATTGGTTTGCCATCACTCTGGTCTCTTCTCTGTTGACTGGTATCGCGTTGAATTTCTTGCCTATTGAAGGCTCGAACGCAATGGTGGAGGAGAAAAATATAATAATGGCTGAATTTAAACTAACTTGGCTAGAGCCCTCTGACGTGTTGCATCATCATCCGGTAATCTTGGCCGACGTGGAAAGGTGTGTTGAGAACGCTCTGGGGAGGCCGATTGAGCCAACCGATAAATGGTGGGAGATTACCAACGCTCTTCCAATTTACGCTGCGAGCCCAGCTAAAAATGCGAATTTGTTAGAGAACCAATTACGGTCCAGAGCAACAACAGAGGAGTGGATGAGTTTGACTGACTCAACCTCCGGGTATTTGCAAGTATCTCTCGGTGAAACTAGTGCAGGAAACGGATTCAAGGTTGAATTTTACGCATCCGCTGCTTCGGACGTTACTCCAGGCGTTATTGAGGGGGTAGCGTCAAGGCTGCTCTCCGATATCCAGGCTGGTATTGTTGAGTCCAGAGCTAAAGATCTTTATGCGATTAATAACTATGTTAGGAGCTTTGGGTGTGATTTCAAAAAAGAGATCGGAGACTGGTATGCGGAAAACGCTAATCGTCCATTGATGGATGTCCATTTTTTAGAATCTTCGCTGAGAGAGACTGCTGAACAGGATTTCTTTTCAAGTCCTGTGGGTAGGGTATTGATGTTTTTCTTCGTGTTTACTTCCTTGTCAGTCGGGTTATTTATTGGAGCTTTTGCCATTTCAAACCGAGTCCATTGAGAGTTTCGCTCATTGATTATTCCGTTAAAATCTAAAGCCAGGCTATTTATTTGTTTAGCTAAAGCTATACCGGCGCGGAGGTGATGTGGGAGCGCATAGCTCATTAGTTTTTGCGATCGTTTTTAAGTGAATGATTGTGTGTTTTGGTTCTCAGGCTTTTCTATTTGCCTGAAGGTCCATTGATTCTATGATAAGAATTCACATTGTTCTTATCCAACCCATGGAAGCAGTGAAGGTGGTCAGACAAATGAAGGAATTAGCTGAAAAGCAGAGATTTGGAAAAGGCATCCAGCTCAACGTTCAGAAAACGAACGAAGTTAAAAGTCTGTTGGGTGATCTCGCATTTCTTATAGAAGATACGATAAAAATTTCCCCGGCTAAACAGAAAGAATTGCTGCTCTCAGTGTTGGATAAGTGCACTACTGTCTCTTCAGAAGTTGGATTTGATCAGAATAAATCTGGATTAAGTAGCCAAGAAATAAATTGGCTGTTGACCAATCCAAAGCCACGATGGATTGAATACCTAATTTTTCGTCAGCAACTTTTTGAAATTTCGAATCAAAGGGTGGTTCCGGATTTTCCACCGTATGTTCTTATTGAGCCGACGTCAGTTTGTAATTTGAGGTGCGTAATGTGCTTTCAGGTTGACAAAACATTTACGAAAGCGCCTTACATGGGAATGATTGACCTACAACTATTTAAAAAGGTAGTAGATGAATGTTCTGCGATGGGTACGAAGGCAATAACTCTTGCATCAAGAGGGGAGCCAACATTACACCCTGACTTTGAGGCAATGCTAGATTATTTGTCCAAAAAAAAATTCATGGAGATTAAAATCAACACCAATGGTACGAAGCTTTCAGAGAATATATGTCACGCTATTTTACGAGCCAAGGTAACTTCTGTTGTTTTTTCGGTTGACGCTGGAACGAAAGATACGTACGAAAAAATTCGAGTCAGAGGCAAGTTCCACGAGGTTGTAAGAAACATTGAACGATTTCATAGGATAAGATCAACTTATAAAAATAGTCCTACGATCACTAGAATTTCCGGTGTTAAGGTAATGCCTGATCAATCTAAGGAGCAAATGTTACGTTTCTGGTCTGAGCGAGTGGATGAAGTGACTATAAAAGACGCGCTCCCGCGCTGGGATTCGTACAATAATCCAATTGACGAGACTATCGTGACTCCGTGCAGACAGCTTTTTGATCGGCTGTACGTATGGTACGACGGAACTGTAAATCCCTGCGATTTCGACTATAAATCCTATTTAGCAACAGGTAATGTGACTAGAAATACACTTAGCGAAATCTGGCATGGTGATGCCTATCGCAGGTTGCGAGAGGAGCACTTGGTCGGTCACCGCGTCTCGATTAATCCCTGTGATAAATGTCCAATAACATGAAATTAAAATTTCTTCTGATTGGTCGAGGGCGTCAAGGGAAAAAAATTGAGAGAGTATTGCAACGGATTGGCGAACAAAATTCTATAAATATACAAATAAGCTGCATAGATTTGCGCAATTCGGTGATCTGTGCTTCAGGAGTAGATGCATGTTTCGTATGCACGCCCAATGACGCTCATTTTGGGAATTGCCAAGATTTGGTGCGACTTGGCGTTCCAGTCTTTTTAGAGAAGCCAATTGCCGATGACACGATTGACGCAGCGGCATTAATATCTTTGTTCGAAAACAATCCATGTTCGTTGTTCGTTAATTACAATTGGGTTTATAGTGACCTATTTGCGATATTGAAAAAAATAGTCGATGAAGAAATGATCGGCCGTATAAACAATTTTAGTTTTTCGTATGGTCACGGGTATTCCTTCAATGAAAATCTAAAGTCTGATTGGCGCTTGAAGAAAGCATCTGCGCGAGAAATGGTCGGAGTGCACATGTATCATTTTCTCAGTTCGTTGTTTCTTGGTGTGCAACCAGTCCAATTATTCGATTTTCGTTTATCACCTCAGGCTTCAAAATTTGGTTTCTCTGACGCTTCTTCGATAGTGTTGTCTACGCCAGAATTATTTGCTCACTTGAGAGTTTCATACGCCACATCCTGTCACACTAGTGTTCAGATGCACGGAACCGATGGTGAAGCGGTTTACGACGGGATCAATTTGGTCGTGCGTTCTCCGCGAGATAGTTTCGATTCCAAATGCAGATACAGGGTTCCAGATGTTAGCTTTCGGCAGGAAATCGACTGGTCTCAAGATTTAGAACTGAGTAGCTACAGATCAGTTGGCCGGTTCATTGACAACGTCATTAACCAAAGGCCAGTAAGTAACCCAGAAGAAATTAATCTAGCCCTTTTGGCTAATAATCTTGTTAATAACGGTAGGTCCTGAGAATTTTTTATTCGATAATTCAAAGCAACAGAATCGTGAGGTATATTTTTAAATGTTCAGTGGTTTATTTACTGACGCTTCAATTCTTAACAATTCAGTTAAGATGTGCTCAAGATACTTAGTCGAATACACTATAGTGTGTGGATGAAACTAGAGGACTGGTCAATGGGAACACTTGTCATAAATGGTTGTCGCATCCGGTCGGGAGGGGGCAAACAGCACGCTTTAGAAATGGTAAATTTTATTCTCACTGAATTTTACGAGAAAAATTTATTCTCAAAAATCATTTTTTTTTCGTCTACAGAGTGTTTAAAGGTCTTTAAGGAGCTAGGGACTCTGCCTAAGTGGTTTGAAATTATTCCGGTGCCGAGGTTCAGCTCAATAGTTGAGTCCATTGTTATTCCTTTTTTTGTGATTCGCAATAAGGGTGTTCTGATAAATCTTGATGCGGGTTCTCTTTCCTTTTTTTTGCCTCGAACCGTTGTGATCATTCAAGACTTACTGTTTGTTGAGGCCTTAACGCGGACACATGTGTCAATTGGTCTCAGATTGAAAATAAGACAGGTAGTGCTTAGATTCATAGCAATGCATAATATTCAAAAAGCAGACGGTGTGATTTTTTTAACAGAGTACAGCAGACGATTGGTTTTGCGACGAGTTGGGATTATACGCGGTCTCACAACGGTTATTGGTCATGGGCTTTCTGGACCGTTCCAGAATCTATCGGTTTCGCCGTTGTTTAACCTAAATACAAAAAAAATAAAATTGATCTACGTATCTCCAGTTGCGTGGTATAAAAATCACTCGTCTGTTATTTCCGAATTGAGAGATTATGGGCGCGTTTACAACAAAAAAGTGGAATTAACTCTCGTAGGCGCCGTCAGAAATACTGAGTTAGACAATTTGCTTCTTCGTAATTGTCCTCACCTAACTGTCACCGTTGTGGGGCCGGTTAAAAACACTTGCCTTCCTGAATTAATCAAGCGGCACGATTTCTTTCTATTTGCTTCGAGTTGTGAAGCATTTGGGATTACTCTCTTAGAAGGAATGGCTTCGGGGGTACCAGTTATTTGTTCTAACAAGAGTTCATTGCCAGAGATCCTTCGAGGTTGTGGATATGAGTTTGAACCCGAGGTTTGCGGGTCTCTTAAACGAACGCTACGGTTAGCTGTGAGATCTTCGGCAAATTCTGAAAGTCTTGCTAGGGCGGCTAGAGAAAGGGCTTTGCAATTTATTTGGCGAGAAAAAATGTCGGCTGTGTTTGACTTCCTGATGAAAGCGACAAGCTCAAAAGCTGCCCCGGACGGCCATCACTAGTAATGTAATCTATAGAGCAACATACATTTGATTAGTTGCTTTAATATGTGAAATATCAATTTCCATCAAGAATTGGAAGCTAAAATCACGATTTTATGAGGTCGTTTGGGTATGGGTTGATGTAACGGTGTTGGTTTGAAGCGATTTTTATGAGGAAGAAGTGGGTGAGTATTGTTTGTAGGGTATGTGTTATGGATTCCACCGATCCATCCATAACTTTTAATTCTGATGGCATTTGCAGCCACTGCATTAATTTTCGAAAGTACGTTTTACCTTCATGGAATTACGGTGAGGGACATGATAAAGCCCTAGATAAGATGCTTTCAAAATTAAAATCGGATGGCGAAACGAAACCGTATGACTGTATTTTGGGGTTGAGTGGAGGGGTCGATAGCTCCTTTATGCTTCATTTGGCGATAAAAGAGTTCGGATTGCGACCCTTGGTTTTTCACGTCGATGCTGGATGGAATTCAAGGGTTGCGGTAAATAATATTTTCAAGTTAGTCGACAAGCTCGAGGTTGATTTACAGACTACTGTGATTGATTGGCCTCAATTACGAGATTTCCAACTTTCTTATTTTAAGAGTGGACTGCCGAATCTCGACGTACCACAGGATCATATGTTCGTCGCGACTCTGTACAAATATGCAGAGGAGCATGGGATTCGATACATTCTAAATGGGGGCAATTTTGCGACCGAAGGTGTGCGAAATCCGCTCAAGTTTATGTATTACGGTACAGATATGCGGCAAATCAATGCGATAAAAAGATTGTATGCTGAAAGTAGTTGGGATGCGTTGCCATTTAGTAGTGTGATGAGACACAAGTTTTACTTGCGATTTGTGAAGGGAATAAAGGTTTGGAAGCCGCTAGACTTGATTCGTTACGATAAGGGATCGGCTATCAAAGTACTGCAGAGCGAGTATGGTTGGGAGGCGTACTCGCAGAAACATTTTGAATCAAGATTTACCGCATTCTATGAAGGCTTTTGGCTTCGAGAACGTTTTGGATTCGATACTCGTAAAATCCAGTTATCAAGTCTAATTCTGTCGAAACAAATGGATCGTTCAAAAGCATTAACTGTTTTGGAAAGTGATCCATTGTCTGAAAATGAAAAGACCGATCTACGAAAATTCGTAGCGGACAAACTAGAGATTTCAGAAACTCAGCTTATGAAATACTTTGAGATGCCAAAGCGCTATCATACCGACTACCCAAATAGTGAGTGGGTTTTCAATTTGGGTGGGAGAGTACTTAGAGCCATTGGAGCGGAGAAATCTTTAAAAAAATGATTGGCTTAGTTGATAGAGGTGTTGGAAATGTGAATGCATTTGCGAATGCTTTTGTGCGATTGGGAGTACGCTGTAAAATCGTGCGTGAATCGTCAGCATTTGTTGGTATCGACAAGTTCGTGTTGCCGGGTGTTGGATCATTCGACAATTATGTGAGAGCTCTACGGAAAGATGGCTTTGCAGACGCCCTCGTTGAAGTAATCAAAAAAGAAGACATCCCAATTTTGGGAATTTGCGTGGGTATGCAGGCACTTCTGGAGACTAGCGAAGAGGGTGAGGAGGCAGGTCTTGGGCTGATTGAAGGGCGAGTTCGTAGATTGCCGAACTCCTGTCCAGTGAGGCCGCATTTAGGCTGGAGCGAGGTATCTTGGAAATCAAGATTTTTGGATGCAGAGCAAAAATCAGAATTCTATTTTTTGCATTCTTTTTATTGTGATGTTGACCTGCAGGTGGTGAGTGGCACCTCAAACCTTGATTTCGAGTTTCCTGTTGCAATAGGGATGCGTAATATCTTCGGAGTTCAATTCCACCCGGAAAAAAGTCACAAATCGGGGTCGTTTCTGCTTAACGCATTTGGGAACTGGGAATGCGAGCAAGATTAATTCCAGTCTTAACCATGTTGAATGGCCAGTTATATAAGACCACTAAGTTCAAAAATCCCGTATACGTCGGTGACCCATTGAATGCTGTAAGAATTTTTAACGAGAGCGAGGCTGATGAGCTTTGTCTTCTCGACATGGGCGCAACAGGAAGCGGCTCTATCAATTTTGAGCTTATTGCGAAAGTAGCTTACGAATGCCAAATGCCACTGACCTACGGCGGAGGGTTGGGAAGTCTTGAGGCAAGTCTTAGAGCTATATCATTAGGCGTAGAGAAAATTTGTTTTGGATCGCTTGCAGTAACAGACCCTGCTCTGATTTACGATGTGAGTCACAGAATCGGAGCTCAGAGTGTAGCTGTGGTGCTTGATGTCTTTCGGGACTCATCAGGAACCTATAAATTGTCAACTCAAAGTAATACTGTCCAATCAGATGTTTCGTTGGAAGATTGGCTCTTAGGGTTTGATATAAAAGCGATAGGAGATCTGCTCATTAATAATGTAGATCGTGATGGTACGGGTGCCGGATTTGATCTTGATCTCGTGCGCTCAATAAAACAATTGGTTGGCATTCCAATAACTTTTATTGGTGGCGCGGGCTCTTTAGATGATTGTAGGAAAGTTGTTGAAATGTTTGAGTATGTAGGTTTAGGGATTGGGAGTTTGTTTTGTTTTAAAGGGAAATTCCGGGCGGTTCTAATCAATTATCCCGATAAGGCGGGTCGCGAATTTGTTTATTATGGAGCGCCGAAATCTTGAAAGTATTAACGCAAACCTTCAAAGATGGCGCCTTAGACTTTTTAGACGTCCCAACACCGACGCCCCGAGACCAAGAGGTTGTTATTTTAACAAAGTGTTCTTTGCTGTCCGCTGGGACAGAAAGAATGCTGGCGAATTTTGCGCGCGCCAGTATGTTGGAAAAAGTAACTCAAAATCCTGATCGCGTTAAGAAGCTAGTGGCGAAGGTTGTTAAAGATGGCGTCGCCCCGACTATTAGTGCGGTCAAATCACAGCTTAACGAGCCTACGCAACTCGGCTACTGTAATGTCGGAATAGTTATAGATATTGGCCGCGCTGTTACCAAGTTTAAAGTTGGTGACATGGTATTAAGTAACGGACCGCACGCCGAGGTTGTGTGTGTGCAGCAGCTGTTCTGCGCGAAAGTTCCAGTTTCAATGGATCCCAAAAAAGCGGTTTTTGGCGTTGTCGCGAGCATAGGGCTGCAATCTTTAAGAGTAGCCAAACCAGAGATGGGCGAAACTTTTGTGGTGTTCGGCTTGGGTTTGATTGGGCTTTTGACTGCCCAATTGTTGATGGCAAACGGGTGTCGCGTTATTGGTGTGGATATCAATAAAGAAAAACTCAAGTTGGCTCGATCCCTCGGATGTGTGGTTGTAAATGGTGAAAATCCCGGAGAAGTCCGACGTAAGGTCGTCAAATCAAACCGTGATGAAGAGGTTGATGGGGTAATCGTATGCGCTTCTGCTACTGGGGATTCCATATTAAAAACTGCTGGTGAACTTTGCCGTAGACATGGGCGCATAGTTCTTGTGGGGGTTGTGAATCCAGAATTTGACAGAGATCAATTTTATACGAAAGAGCTGAAATTTTCCGTAGCCAAGTCCTACGGCAGTGGTCGTAACGAGGAATGGTACGAAAAGCAAGGGTGGGATTTGCCCGCTGGTTATTTGCGGTGGACCGTTCAGCGAAATTTTGAGGCGGCTTTAGAGTTGATAGCGAGCAAGAGTTTCAAGACCGACGTCCTGGTTTCTGCAGAATACTCCTTCGATGATGCTGCTTCGGCGTATGATCAGTTAATGCACGACGAAAGCAGTCTCGGTCTTATATTAAATTACTCGGCCGACGAGGGTTGCTCCAGATGCGTAAATGTCCAACCCCAGATGAGCAGATATTCAGGTTTGGGGGCGACTAGCACTAAAAATCTTGTTGCCAGTTCCCAATCTAAACTTACCATTGGCGCTATAGGCGCCGGTAACTATGCTTCACGAGTTTTGTTGCCTGCTTTTAGTAAGCTAAAAAGCGTCAACCCGAAGGTCATATGCTCGCTTGGTGGCATAAACGCAGCTAGGGTTGCTAGTCGCTTGGACTACCAGTCAGCCTGTACCGATGGAGAGCTCGTCTTCAATGATCCTGCAGTTGATGCTGTCATTATTGCCAGCAATCACGATACTCATGCCGACTATGTTTGTCGTGGCTTAGATGCGGGTAAGCATGTATTTGTTGAGAAACCGTTAGCTTTGGATTTTGAGCAAATTGAGAGAATTGAGGAGTGTTATCGACGTTCTCAAGAAAGAAATAGAAATCTCGTATTGATGGTTGGGTTTAATAGGCGGTTTTCTCCACTCGTTAAGAAAATGAAGATGCTACTCGACCAGTATCGTGATGGCCCGGCTTTTTGTATCTTTAATATGAACGCCGGTTGGATCCCTCGGACTCATTGGGTCCATGATCCAGATTTGGGAGGGGGGAGAATTGTTGGTGAGGCATGTCATTACATCGACTTGCTGTGTTACTTATGTGGCGCTGAAGTAATTGAGATCGAAGCAACGGGTGCGATTGATAGAGGCGTATTAATTGATGATATCGTTTCAATAACCGCTAGAATGGCAGACGGATCGGTTGGGATTATCAATTACTACTCGAATGGCAGTAGTTTATTATCCAAAGAGCGCATTGAGGTTAATTTCGATGGCAAATCATTGGTGATAGATAACTTTAAAAAACTTAAAGGGTCTGGATTCTCTAAAAGAATTTCATCAACTCTTTGGGCTCAAAATAAAGGTCAGCACGAGTGCGCAAATGCATTTGTTGGAGCTTGTATCCAAAATGAACCCTCACCGATTCCCGAGAGTCAGATTTTTTCTGTGGCTCGTTGGACTCTAATTGCAGCGCAAAAAGTTAAATCATGTTAAATTATTTGAAAATTATTTTGAGATTGGGCATCTATAATATAGCAATAGTTATCATTTATAGGTTAAAAAAAAACTAGGTTTTTTTAACCAGTCTTTCAATTTTAATTCTAAATCTACATCGCAAAATCGAGAATTTGACCTTTTTCCAGATCGTCTGGTTGTAGACTGTGTAAGATGGAGAGGCTTTGGTTGGTTGCGTTATTTTAGTGTGTCGGATGGTTGCGTTGGCCCAGACTGGCTTTTCGACCCGCTGGCAGCTAAGCGGGTCGAAAATAGCTCATTAGATTGGTATAAAATTCCCGATTTTAACGGAAATACTGACATCAAAGTAATCTGGGAATTATCTAGGTTTCATTGGTTTTTGGATTTGGCTCTCCAATCAAAGCGGTATTTCGAAGAGAGCCGTGAATTGAAAATAAAACTTGCGAGATATTTGGTCTTAGATTGGTTAATTTCCAACCCTCCTTTTAAAGGACCGAATTGGAAATGCGGTCAAGAAGCATCTCTTAGGTTGATAAATTTTCTTATGGCGTTGGCATTAGAAAAGACAATTTTTGCAGACGCTGAATTTGTAGATGAGTTTATTGCGGTTCATTTGAAGCGAATTATTTTGACACTGAATTATGCGAAATCGCAGCGTAATAACCATATTATTTCTGAAGCCATTGCGCTGATGCTTGGCGGCTCTCGTTTAAGTGAAAGTCTGAACCCGAGATTTGCTAGAACCGGCAACGCGGCGTGTAATTTGGGTAGTGCGGTTTTGAAAACATCTTTACCGAAGCTTGTTAGTAAAGACGGTGGATTCAGTCAGTATTCTTTGAATTATCACAGACTCGTATTGGATCTGTTGACACTACTGTTCTTATATTCTAAAAATACCAAAATAGTATTGGAACCATCAATTATGATGATCCATAGCAAGCTTGAGAATTGGTTGAGTTCATTGGTGGTATCTGGATCGAGGGTTGCACCTAGGATCGGAGCTGACGACGGAAGTGATATGCTCTGGTTTTTACGACAAGACCCAAGTGATTTCTTGTCTTCGGTTGAATTGGCTCTCTACAGCAGGTTGGAACAGTCAACAATAGAGAGTTTGCCACTAAATTTTGATGAGGTTATCGAATTGCGTCAGATTTTGCCAAAAACGCTTCAGGCTTCCGAATTTCTCGATCGTGATTGGGGTGTATTATGCGTCAGGGATTCGTCGTTTGATGTATACCTCCGGGGGGGATGTGAGAGCTTCCGTATCGGTCAAGATGATTGTGGGCATGTCGACATTTGGTATAAGGGTGTCTGTATTATCGGTGATCAGGGAAGTTTCTCATATGCAAAAAATGGAGATGAAGAGTTCTGCCAGGCGTCTCGGCATAATACAGTTGTAATCGAGGGGCAAAGTCAATCATTGCAGGTCGGGCGTTTTTTACGAATAGACGGTCCTCGCGTTAATGTTTTAGATTCTTACCGTGATCTTAGCGGGTCAGTTGGATTGCAAATCTTATATTCTGATCGAGCATCCAATTTTATTGATAGGCGTATAAAAATTGCCCAAAATAAAATTGAAATTTTCGATAGAATTTCATCAGAATCAGAATCGATAGAACTTAATTTTTGGTTAGGAGATTCGGTTTTGTCAGTCGATAAAGTGAGCAATAGTTCAAGTATAATTAGCTTCAGAAGTGGTATAAGAGTCTTATGCGAGGTTCAGGGAGGCACAGAAATATTGCGGGTCGATCTTGCAGATGGAATAGATAGATATCTTCGAAAGAAACAGGTTTTCAAAATTTGTATTCTTCCAAGTACTAATGAGGTCACAACATACTTTAATGTTTTCGATGGCGAAATGAATGGTTAAGGATTTTATAATTGATAAATTTTTTTTAATTTCTTGGCATATATTATGATGGAAAAAGTTTCTATAAATAAAAACACGTATCTATTATTATTTCTATTGGGATTTTATGAGCTTAATTTTTAATGAAAATTGGGAATTTAACGTTTTTGGTGTTTATAACTATAAAAAAGATGGTCATCTCTCTTGCTATTACAAATTTATAAAAGAGAATCATGATCTAATTGATGGGGATATTTTGGAGTCGGGTGTTTTTCGAGGTAATTCCACGCTTGCAACTGCAATGCTTTTAAAAGAGCTTGGTTCAGATAAGTTAGTTTACGGTTTTGACAGTTTTTCTGGGTTTCCTCCGATATACTCTGACAATGATAAAATCGACGCGTTTTCAGAAATGTTTGACCGTGGAGCGATAACCGAAAAACATTGGATTGATATCAACAAGAACACTGAGCTACTAGGTTTTTTATCATCTCATGGGGAACGCAATGGGCATCTTTCAGCTTCTGGTGATTTTTCGGATACAAGTTATTCTTTGCTAGAGGAAAAGATAAAATATCTTGGCTTGGATAATATACGATTAATTAGAGGAGGATTTGATAGCACTATGGTGCAATCTAGGCGCGACCCTGGACATATTATGGCAGTATTAATGGACTGTGATTTGTATGAAAGCTATATGCAGACGTTCCATTTTGTTTGGCCTCGAATGGAAGGCGGTGGGTTTATTTATCTTGATGAGTACTATTCATTGAAGTTTCCTGGAGCGAAGCTGGCTTCCGACAAGTTTTTAGCCAATAAGCGATGTTCGATACAAATGGCAGAGCGGTATAAAGGTGAGTTCGAGCGTTGGTTTGTAATTAAAGATTAATTCATGGATTTGTTAGAGTTGACCATCTGCTTCTTCCGCGTCTTTGGTATATGCATGAGTGTATTAGGGGGGTGAGATTATGAAAATACTTTACATAGTCCAGCACTTTTCTACACCTCTTGGTTCGGCTGGGATTCGGCCATATTGTTGTGCGCTTGGGCTTGCGGCTGCTGGACATAATGTCACCATTGTGTGTGGCAGCTATGCGGGGGGAGTGACGGGATTAAGCTCTGGTTTCTCGTGTGGGACTCGGGAAGGGGAAATTGAGAAAGGAATTCATGTTTGTGAGTTTGACCTTAGATATTCGAATCGTGATAGTTTTTGGAATCGAGTAGCTACATTTTTTGCCTATGCGATCAAAGCAACAAAAGTTGCGTTGGTGCGCGATTACGATGTCATCGTTTGCTCTTCGACCCCGCTTACGGTAGTGATTCCGGGAATTTTCGCTCGGATGTTTAGGCGCAAGCGGTTTGTTCTAGAGATAAGGGATTTGTGGCCTGAGCTACCTAAAGCGATGGGTATTATAAAAAACCCAATTTTATTGATGGCACTGTCTGTGCTCGAGGCTGTTGGGTACATAACTGCGCATCGTTTGATTGGTTTGGCACCAGGCATCGTTGAAGGTATTGCATCGAGGGGGATCTCAAGAG
>ENA-OUOG01003110-OUOG01003110.1-marine-metagenome-genome-assembly--contig:-NODE-3110-length-16059-cov-4.529471_pt1 | contig 16059 bp, 16 predicted proteins | sample MGYA00248635_ERZ508505 | MGnify/ENA primary metagenome ERZ508505 (study PRJEB26176, sample SAMN06267871) | marine metagenome | isolation source: Saanich Inlet, British Columbia, Canada | place: Pacific...
TTGCCACCGAGATGGGAGAGTCAACCAACGCCATTCGTAAAGAGCTCAATCACCTACAAGGAGCGGGCTATTTAGAAAAAGTAAAAGTGGATAATAAAGTAGAGTATAAAGCCAATATCAAACACCCGCTTTTTGAAGTGATGCAAAAAGTAGTTTTTAAGCACCTCGGTTTAGAGGATGTGGTTGATACTGTACTGGAGCGAATGGGAGATGTGGATCAGATTATCCTAGTAGGCGATTATGCCAATGGGAAAGACTCAGGGCTAATTGAAGTGTTTTTAATTGGTCAAGGTCTTAACATGGAATACATTGCCCAACTAGAGGATAAAATCGAAGATCTAATCGGTCGAAAAGTGAGTTTTTACTTGGCTTCTAAGTTTTTGGCTGACCGCGAACATATTGTACTATTTAATTCAAAAGACAAATGATTTCTATAGAAAGTGAAGAGCGTCCCTGGGGGCGATTTTTTGTTTTGCATGATGAGCCTTCCTATAAGCTTAAACGAATAGAAGTGGATCCTGGAGGCAGACTCTCTTATCAGTACCACCATAAACGCTCTGAGGCTTGGACAATTGTGGAAGGAGTTGGCTCAATAACTCTTGATGGCATAAATAAAGAGTATACTAAAGGACAGACCGTGCTAATTCCCCAAGGGGTAAAACACCGAATTGAAAATAAAGGACAAGAAAAAGTAGTTTTTATTGAGGTACAAACAGGAACCTACTTTGGAGAGGATGATATTGTCCGAATAGAAGATGATTATAATAGAGCCTAGATGAGTAAACCAAAAGCGATAATTGTATCAGGCTATTTTAACCCACTTCATAAAGGACATTTAGAGCTATTTGAAAAAGCAAAAGCATCTTGTGATCAGCTTTGGGTAATTGTAAACAGCGATCTTCAAAGAGAACTTAAGGGAAGTAAAGAGTTTATGGATCAGGATGAGCGGCTGTTAATTGTATCTTCAATAGGGATTGTAGATAAAGTCCTTATCTCAATTGATAAAGATAAAACCCAGTGTGCTACCCTTCGGGATTTAGCAGATAAATATTCTACTGAGTATGAGCTCTACTTTGCTAATGGGGGAGATCAGAATAACGATTCAATACCAGAGGTTTCTGTTTGTAAAGAAAAAGGAATAAGACTTTTAGAAGGACTTGGAGAGAAAATTCAGTCTTCCTCGTGGCTGTTAAAAAAATAATATGGAGATAAAAAACATTTGTTGTATTGGAGCGGGTTATGTTGGAGGGCCAACTATGGCAGTCATTGCCCTAAAGTGTCCTCATATCAATGTATATGTTGTTGATGCGAATCCAGAAAAAATAAAAGCTTGGAACGGCCCCTTAGAAAAGTTACCAGTTTTTGAGCCAGGACTCGCTGAGGTAGTCGGTGAGGTTCGCGGCAGAAACCTTTTTTTTTCAAATGATATCGCAGGGAATATCGAAAAAGCAGAAATGATTTTTATGGCAGTTAACACCCCTACTAAAACTAAAGGTGAAGGCGCTGGAATGGCAGCTGACCTCAGTTTTATTGAAGCTTGTGCTAAAGACATTGCTAAATATTCTAAAGATGACAAAATAGTTATTGAAAAATCTACTCTCCCTGTTCGTACAGCAGAAAAAATTAAAGAAATCCTAGAAGAAAATAATTCTAATATCCATTTTGAGATTTTATCCAATCCTGAGTTTTTAGCCGAAGGAACTGCCATACAGGATCTTTTTAAATCCGATAGGGTACTCATTGGTGGGGATGAAACGGAATCAGGACAAAACGCGGTTCAGGCTTTAGTAGATATTTATGCCAATTGGATTCCAAAAGAGAAGATTTTAACGACTAATGTATGGTCCTCAGAGCTTGCTAAACTCGCCTCAAATGCTATGCTAGCCCAAAGGATTTCTTCTATTAATAGTCTTTCGGCCCTTTGTGAAAAAACAGGAGCTAATATTGATGAGCTCTCTAAAGCCATTGGAATGGATCACCGAATAGGGTCACACTTTTTAAAAGCCTCAGTAGGTTTTGGAGGGAGCTGTTTTCAAAAAGACATACTCAATTTAGTTTACCTCTGTAAGTATTATGGCCTAGAAGAAGTTGCAGAATATTGGCATCAGGTAGTTAAAATAAATGATTACCAAAAAGATCGATTTGCTCAGAAAATTATTGACCATTTTGGAGGAGATTTATCTGGGAAAACAATTGGGATTTTAGGATGGGCTTTTAAGGCCAATACAAATGATTCAAGGGAGTCTCCTGCAATAAAAGTTTGTGAACTTTTAGTTAGTTACGGGGCAAGTCTATCAATCTATGATCCCATGGTTCAAAATCAGACTATTATAAAGGATATTGAATGTTTTTGGAATATAGAACAAAGCATAAGTAATAATAAAATTGACATATTAGACAATTTCAAGGATCATAACAATTATGATGCTATAGTAATCCTAACAGAATGGGAAGAGTTTAAGTTTATTGATTTTAATGAATCAAAAATTATTTTTGATGGCAGAAATATTAATCAAAACAATAGTACTATTTCAATAGGTAAGTAACATCAATCCTTAAAATAAGAAAATGAATCTAGAGGAAAGCAAAATAGCAATAATTGGGTTAGGATACGTAGGTCTCCCTCTAGCTGTTGCATTCGCAAAAAAGTATAAGGTTATAGGATTTGACACTAATAGTAAAAGAATAAACGAACTTCAAAAGGGTAATGATAATACTCGAGAAATTAATAAAGACTTATTAGATTCTGTTTTAGATAATAAAAATATTAAATCGATTGGGCTTAATCTAACCTTAAGTGATAGTTTATTAAAAAGCTGTAACATATTTATTATAACAGTTCCTACTCCAATTGATAAAAAAAAGAAGCCTGATTTATCCATGATGTTAAAAGCGAGTGAAACAATTGCTCCTTTTCTTAAAAAAAATGATATAGTAATTTATGAATCGACAGTTTATCCTGGTGTAACAGAAGAAAAGATGGTTCCGCTACTTGAACTTAGAAGTGGCTTAAAGTTTAATAAAGATTTTTATTGTGGTTATTCTCCTGAGAGAATAAACCCTGGAGATAAAGAACACACCATTACTAAAATTTTAAAGGTTACTAGTGGCTCTACACCACAAATAGCTATAAAAGTTGATAATTTGTACAAATCAATAATAACAGCAGGAACTTTTATGGCTTCTAGTATAAAAGTAGCTGAAGCTGCTAAAGTGATCGAAAATAGTCAACGGGATATAAACATAGCTTTTGTCAATGAGATTAGTAAAATCTTCAATTTAATTGGTATAGATACTCTCGAAGTCCTTCAAGCTGCTGGCACAAAGTGGAATTTTTTAAATTTTAAACCAGGATTAGTAGGAGGGCATTGTATAGGTGTTGATCCCTATTATCTTGCACAAAAGGCGAATGAATTGGGATATAATCCTAAGATTATTCTTTCAGGAAGAAGGTTAAATGATTCTATGGGTAAGCATATAGCAAAGCAAGTTATAAAACTGATGCATCAAAAGAGCATTAAGATGATAAACTCAAATGTGTTGCTTTTAGGATTCACGTTTAAAGAAAATTGTCCAGATGTGAGAAATACTCGGGTAATTGATATTTATGATGAACTAAAAAGTTTTGATATAAATGTTGATGTATACGATCCTTGGGTTGATCCCTATGAAGTAAAAAACGAATACGGTATAGATATTTTAGATCACCAGCCTGACATGTCAAAATATTCGGCCATTGTACTGGCTGTTGCTCATAAAAATTTTAATAATATCAATATAAAAAGTTCTCAAAAGCAAGTCGTTTATGATGTTAAAGGGGTTTTGCCTAAGCAAAATGTAGATGCACGTCTTTAGTTATAGAATTAAAAAGGGTTCAGTCAAAAAATGAAAGATAAAAAGGCAAAAAAAATATTAATTACAGGCGCAGCAGGTTTTATAGGCTTTCATCTAGTAAGTCGCTTAATGCGTGATGGCTATTTAATAGTTGGCCTTGATATTATTAATGATTACTACGACATTAATCTAAAATATAGCCGCTTAAAGCATCACGGAATTAATAAAAATGAAATTCAGAAACAAAAGATAATTCAAAGCACTAAACACTCAAATTATTCTTTTTTAAGAGCTGACATCGCAGATCATGATTTCATTGTTGATTTTATGGGAAAACAGAAGTTTGATTATGTAGTTAACCTTGCTGCACAAGCTGGCGTTAGATATAGTATTGATAACCCTAGAGCATATACCCATAGTAATATTGATGGATTTCTAAGTATTTTAGAAGGTGCTCGATATAGCAACGTAAAACATCTGGTTTATGCAAGTACAAGTAGTGTTTACGGTTTAAATACTGGAATGCCTCTATCTGAAAATGATCCTACAGAACACCCAATGGCTATTTATGCAGCTACTAAAAAGGCAAATGAAATGATGGCACATAGTTATTCTCATCTTTTTAATTTACCAACAACGGGACTTCGTTTTTTTACAGTTTATGGCCCATGGGGAAGACCAGATATGGCTTTATTTTTATTTGCAGAGGCGATGCTTAAGGGTGAATCAATAAATGTTTATAATCATGGAAATATGATTCGTGACTTCACATACATAGACGATATAGTAGAGAGTATTTCCCGTTTAATTAAAAAACCAGCAAAACCTGCAAAAGATTGGACAGGAAATCCGCCTCATATTCCAACTTCTTCTGCTCCCTATCGAATATTTAATATTGGGAATTCCTCACCAGTAAAACTTATGGAATACATAGAAGCTCTTGAAAAAGCTTTTGGTAGAAAAGCAAAGAAAAATTTCATGAATATTCAACCAGGTGATGTCCCTTATACACATGCAGATGTAAAAGCTTTGGAAGATTATATTGATTTTAAGCCTAAAACGTCAATAGAGCAAGGAATTCAAAAGTTTGTTGACTGGTATAAAAACGTTAATGAGTGAAAAAAATAGTTAGAAAATATTTCAAAAACTTGCTTTGGTTTTATAATTATATGGGTTATAAAATCTTTATTGCATTTTTTCTGTCCACATTGGTTGGTTTTCTGGATGGTTTTGGACTAACTATGTTTTTACCCCTTTTAAATGTAATGACTGGAGATGAACAGGCTAGTTTTGATGACATGGGTAATTTGAGTTTTATTTCCCAATTTATTCAAGCTTCTGGATTTGAAGTTTCGCTTATTCTTATTTTACAATTGATGATTCTATTTTTTGTTTTAAAGGCAATTACTAAATACTTAAATGATATTTTGAAAGTAACCCTTCAACAAAAATTAATACTCAAAGTTAGGATTGATTTATTGAAATTAATAAACAATTTAAATTTTAAATTTTTTGCAAAAAGCAACATTGGAAGAATTCAAAATACAATGACTGGAGAATTAACTCGAATACAAACAGCTTATGATTATTATTTTCAAATTTTAGAGCAATTTGTATTAGTAATTGTTTATATGATCTTTGCTTATTATGTAGATTTTAAATTTGCTCTATTGATTACTTTAGCAGGCGCTCTTGCAAATCTTTTTTATAGGGCAATTCATAAACTTTCTGAAGGTTTAAGTTTGAAATTTAGTGCTGATAATAACACTTATGAAGGACAAGTTATACAGCACATAACAAATTTCAAATATTTAAAAGCTACAGGTTCAGCAGAAAATTTTGCTAGTCGATTAATAAGTACAATTATAAAAATTGAAACAAGTAGAAAAAAGCTTGGTTTTTTGAATAGTCTTATAAAAGCCGTCCGAGAACCATTACTAATAATAATTGTTTCAAGTGTTATTTTTTTGCAAACATATTTTTTAGGAGGCGAAATAGCACCTATTATTTTATCATTATTGTTTTTCTTTAGAGCACTAAGTTCTTTAACTCAACTACAACATAATAGAAATATGTTTTTAGCAAATTCGGGATCGATTAAAAACTTGCAAACCTTTCAAATAGATTTAAAAGCTAATCAAATTATATCCAAAGGTGATCATCCATATAATTTTAAAAACAAGATTGAACTCTTAAATGTGTCATTTAGCTATGATGATGAAAAAATACTCGATAGTGTAAGCTTAGAAATATTTAAAAATCAAACCGTAGCCTTAATTGGTGAAAGTGGAAGTGGCAAAACAACTTTGGTTAATTTAATCTCTGGTCTACTTAATAGTGATACTGGTAACATATCTATTGACGGGACACATTTAATAGATATAGATAAAAACACATTTCATAAAAAGGTAGGATATATAACACAAGAACCCGTAATATTTAATGATTCTATTTTTAATAACGTAACATTTTGGGATGAAAAAAACACTCAAAATATTAAACGGTTTTATGAAGCTATAAAAAAAGCGAGTTTATTAGAAACAGTTGCCAATATGAAATTAAAAGAGGATGAGCTATTAGGAAATAATGGAATTAACTTAAGTGGTGGGCAAAAACAAAGAATATCAATAGCTCGTGAACTTTATAAGGATGTTGAAATATTAATTTTGGACGAGGCTACATCAGCTTTAGACACTGAGACTGAAAAAAGAATACAAGAAAATATTGAAGCATTAAAGGGTAAGTATACGATTATAGTTATTGCTCATAGAATTTCAACAATAAAAAACGTAGATAGAGTAGTCCTTTTAGACAAAGGGAAAATTATTGAAACTGGGACTTTTTCTCAAATAATAAAAAAACATCCTCAGTATAGTTATTGAGTAAAGAAATAAATAACATGTAAAGAGGAAATTAAGATGGCACATATTTTTAAACATCCAAATAAATCAAATAAGGGGATAATTATTTTTACTCATAAAGAGCTGCAACTTTTTAACCTAAAAGTAAATCGTCGACTAATAAAAAACCCTTTAAGAATTTTAACTACTTATTTCTTCTTCAAAACGAAAATATCAAGAATTAGAAAAAATTATTTTGTTGGAATACACTACGGTTCCTATCATAGAAACTTTAACCCCCCTACTTGGGTTGATTTTAACATGTCAGCATCTGGGACTGCTAAATTTTTAGGTGATCCTGATATTTTACCGCTTAATTCGGCCAATTTCACACCTTTAATTATGCAGAATGATTTGAGCCCTGAAAAATATTGGGATATTATTTGTGTTGCACATAACACATATCAAAAAAAATATCCTGAACTTTTGAAGTCAATCAGAAAATTATTTGATATTGATAATAACGTTAAAATATTGTTTGTTATTGCCTCAGGGAAAGATGAATCTGATAGCAAGAAATATTATAACAAAATTTTTGAAGATTATAATCAAATGTTTTCTCCACAAGAGAGAGAACAATTCACAATAATAAAGACACATCCAGATACAGGATTCCAAGGATTTTCATACACTTTCCTATCCTATTTATACAACAGATCAAAAGTCTTTACAATTTTTTCTCAAATTGAAGGAGAGAGTAGGGTAGTAAAAGAAGCTCAATTATGCGGATTACCAGTGGTCATAAAGTCAGATGTTCAAGGTGGTATGAGAGACTATTTAAATGAGAGTAATTCTATCTTATTTGATAATTATGAAGAAGCCCACATTACTTTAAAGGAGGCTATTGATAAATATGACAAATTTAAAATTGACACAGAATATTGGGCAAAAGAATTAAGAGAAGATTATTCCCTAGATAGCTTAAAAAAATATTTAATGGAATTTTATGCTTCAAAAGGATTAAAGTTTGATGAAGAGCTTATAAATACAGATAATTTAAACAGAAGATTACCCGCTCATTTTTACGATCCTATATCTGTACCATGGGCCTCTAATTCAAAATTTAGATTCATGACAACAGACATTACAAATGTATTTATGCTTCGAAGTTTTTTAAAAGAATTAAAATTATAAAAAAGATGGAATTTAATTTTTTAGGATTCAATTTGAGTTTAAAAAGACAGCGTTTAGGTAAGTTGTCAATGGATCATATTGATTATTTAAATGAAAGAAATATAGATTATATTTCTTCAAAACCAATCGAATATTATAGAGAAAAAGTAAATGAATTTATCATAAATACTGCATCAAAAAATGCAGTTCAACAGGCTGTAAATAGATTAGATAAGGATGGAATCTTTATTATACCAAGTTTTATTGATGAAATCAATTCAGAATCATTATGCTCTGAAATAGAGAATGTAGTTGAATCATACAAACTGAAACTAGGCAAAAAGATTAATTACGAGGATGAAATTGCCCTAATTCAAACTAAACCAGATAAGAATCAATTTAAAAAGTATTCTGATTATGCTAATTACCCAAAACCCATTTTAAATGTAAGAGCTGGAGCTGACAATGGGATGTTAGATATCTTTAATATTGATAATCTTTTACAAAAAGAATTAAGCAAAGGTCTTTTTAAAAAAATAAGAGAGGATTTGTTTTTAAATGAATTTTTAAAATCATTACCTAAAAGTTTGAAAATGCAAAATATTAATTCTTATGTTAATTCAGGAATTACTAAAACAAGAGGATTTCATGTTGATTCTTATAAAAATCAGATCAAATTCTTCATTTATCTAACTGACGTCACGGAATTAAATCAAGGTCCTTATACCTTTGTTAAAGGGTCTCATAAAGAAAATCCATTACGATCAATCAATAGTCAATTATCTGAAAGCCTGAAAATCAAAACTGAAACGCCAGTTGTTAATATCAATGATATTTATCCAATTTTAGCCAAAAAGGGTACACTAGTGATTTCTGATCAGTCAGGTTTTCATAGAGGTTTTCCTCAATCAGAAAATGGTTTTAGACGAACACTTACAATAAATTGTTTATAAATATATTTTGGTATAATTCAATGCCTTAACTTTAATAAAATCCAATGTTAAACAATAAATCAATCTTAATAACAGGCGGTACTGGAACCCTCGGGAAAGCATTAACAAGTCGAATTTTAACAAATTTCCCAAAAGTAAAAAGGGTAATTATATTTTCTAGAGATGAGCAGAAACAGTTTATAATGGCCCAGGATTATCCAGAAACATTATATCCCCAGATTCGTTATTTGATTGGAGACGTAAGAGATTCTGAAAGACTTGAAAGAGCAATGCAAGGTGTTGATTTTGTAATTCACACTGCAGCAATGAAACATGTCCATATTGCTGAATATAATCCAGACGAATGTGTTAAAACTAATGTAGGGGGTGCTGAAAATGTTATAAAATCTTCAATAAAAAAAGGTGTTAAAAGAGTCGTAGCGCTCTCAACAGATAAAGCTTGTGCACCTATAAACTTGTATGGAGCGACTAAGTTGACGTCTGATAAACTATTTATTGCAGCTAATAATTTTAAGGGTCAAAATAATATAAGATTTAGTGTTGTCCGTTATGGAAATGTAATGGGATCAAATGGCTCAGTAATTCCTTTTTTTCTCAAAAAAAAGAAAGAAGGAGTATTACCAATTACAGATCCAAAAATGACCCGTTTTAATATTTCTATTGAGGAAGGGGTTGATATGGTTTTACATGCACTGGAAAATGCTTGGGGAGGAGAGATATTTGTTCCTAAAATCCCTTCCTATAATATTGGGGATGTGGCAGAGGCAATTGCACCTGGGGGTAAGAAAGAAGTGGTCGGGATTCGACCTGGAGAAAAAATCCATGAAGAAATGATAACAGTTTCTGATTCTTACACTACTTTCGATTTGGGAAAGTATTACGTCATTTTACCTCAAAAACCTGTTTGGGAATTAAAATCATTTGTTGAAAATTTCAATGCCAAAAAAGTTCCAGAGGGAATGAGTTATAACTCAGGGGAAAACACTGAATGGGTTAGTATAGAGGAGTTAAGACTCTTAATTAAAGAACATGTTGATCCGACATTTGCATTATAAATGAGCATGAAAGCGATTCCATACGGCCGACAACAAATCACTGAAAGTGATATTGAGGCAGTTGTTGCTACCCTTCGGAGTGAATTTCTGACTCAAGGTCCTCAGATCGCTGCATTTGAAGAAGCCTTTGCATCCTATATTGGTTCTCGATATGCTATTGCTGTGGCCAATGGGACAGCAGCACTTCATCTTTCTTCACTTTCGTTGGGTGTAAAAAAAGGAACCAAAGTAATCACTTCTCCTCTTAGTTTTGTTGCTACCTCTAATGCAGTCTTGTATTGCGGAGGAGAAGTGGAATTTTGCGATATAAATCCTGAGACATTGTTGTTGGATATAAACCAAGTTAGAAAAAAAATTGAGAGTCAGCCAATAGGAACTTACAGTGGGATTATTCCAATAGACTTTGCTGGATATCCTGTTCAGATGGATCAATTTAGGGCACTAGCAGATGAATACGGCCTCTGGATTTTGGAAGACTCTTGCCATGCCCCAGGCGGAACTTTTAATGATTTTAAAGGTAAATTACAGAATTGTGGTAATGGAAATTATGCTGACTTAGCTATATTTTCATTTCACCCTGTAAAACATATTGCTTGTGGCGAAGGAGGAATGATAACAACAAATAATGAGAAACTCTATAATAAACTGTTGAAATTAAGGACTCACGGAATAACAAAAGATTTAGGTGAATTTCAAAATTCAATTAAACTTTCAGGTGGTTACAATCAATATCCAGGGTGGTATATTGAAATGCAGGATATTGGATTCAATTATAGACTCTCAGATATTCAAGCTTCTCTTGGGATTTCTCAATTAAAAAGAGCTGATAAATCACTTTTAAAAAGAAAACAAATAGCAAAAAAATATTTTGAATCATTTAAAGAAAAGGATTTTATAAACAGTCAATCAAGATTTATAAATGGTCATGCATATCATTTATATATTCTTCAAGTAGAAAATCGTTTAGGGCTATATGAGTATTTAAGAAAATTCAAAATTTACACTCAAATACATTATTTTCCTATTCATTTGATGCCATATTATCGGTCTTTAGGATGGAAGGAAGGAGATATGCCAAATACAGAAAACTATTATAATAACTGTATCAGTTTACCTATTTTCCCAACGTTAACAGATGAAGAACATCAATTTGTGATTGACAAAATTATTTCTTTTTATAATGAGTAAAAAGCTTTGTATCATTCCAGCTAGAGGTGGAAGTAAGAGAATTCCTAGAAAAAATATTAAAGATTTTTTAGGGAAACCAATTATTTCCTATTCAATCAAGTCTGCAATTGAAAGTAATCTTTTTGATGAAGTAATTGTTTCTACCGATGATGAAGAAATAGCTGAAATTTCAAAATCTTATGGAGCCAGAGTCCCGTTTTTGAGATCAAAAAAAAACTCATCAGATATTGCAACTACTTTTGATGTTTTGAAAGAGGTTTTTGAAAAACTAGAAGACCAAAATCAATATTTTGAATACTGTTGTTGCATTTATCCATGCGCCCCTTTTGTAAAATCGGATATATTACTGGCTAGTTTTAAAAAAATGAAAAAAAATAATTTTGATAGTATATTTCCAATTATAAAATATGGACATCCAATTCAAAGAGCACTTAAAATCAATCTAGAGGGCCAGGTTCAGTATAATAGCTCTGAATATGCCTTAACCAGATCTCAAGATTTAGAGGAAATGTTTCATGACGCAGGTCAATTCTATTGGATGAGAGTAACTGAAATTTTGAAATATAGAAAAGTAGTTACAGAAAATAGTGGTGGAATTGAAATCACAGAATTAGAAGCACAAGATATAGACAGTGAAATGGACTGGAAATTGGCAGAACTAAAATTTAATTTACTTAAATGATAACTTTTCCCAAAAAATACAATTGTTTAAAGAAGCAAATTTTTGATCAAGAGGAATATAAAATTATTCCCATTCGCTGCGAAGATCGATATAAAATTATGCAATGGCGTAACGAGCAGATATATCATTTAAGGCAAGAAAAACCTCTTTCTAAAAAAGAACAAGATAAATATTTTGAAAATACTGTCAGTAAATTATTTGAAATAGACCAGCCAGATCAAATATTATTTTCTTTCTTAAAGAAGGACAAATTGATCGGTTATGGAGGACTTGTTCATATAGATTGGAAAGATAAGAATGCTGAAATTTCTTTTTTAATGGATACTGAATTAGAAAAAAATAATTTTGGTAAATATTGGCATATATTTCTTTTGTTAATTGAAGAAGTAGCATTCAAAGAAATTAATTTAAACAAGATTTACACTTATGCTTTTGACCTGAGACCAAATTTATTTGATGTTTTAATTAATTCTGGTTATAAAGAAGATGCAAGACTAAAAAAGCATTGCCTTTATGAAAATAAATATATTGATGTTTTAATTCATTTTAAAATAAATGATAAGCTTTAGGGAAGCAAATATAAACGATAAGAATATATTTTTCAATTGGAGAAATGAGCAATTAGTAAGATCATTTTCGTTTAACTCAGAAAAAGTATCCTTGAAAGATCATAGTAAATGGTTTGAAAATAAAATCAATGATGAAAACTGTATTATACTATTATTTTTAGAGTCAAATAACCCGATTGGTCAAATTAGAATTGAAAAAAACTCTTTAAACCAAGCAGTAATTAACATTTCGGTTTCAAGGGAAAATAGAGGAAAGGGATATTCCGTTGATATGTTAAAAAAAGCTTCAAAATATTTTCATTCTAAAAACCCAGAATTTATTATTAATGCATATGTAAAAAGTGAAAATTTAAAATCAATTAATTCTTTTGAAAAAGCATCATTCAAATTTCAAAAAAAAACAGATTACAAAGGACATGAAAGTTTAAATTATATATTAGAAAATGACAAGAGGTAATTTTAATTTTGATGAAAATACTCCTGTATTTATTATAGCAGAACTATCAGCGAATCACAACGGAAGTATTGAAACTGCGATTGAAACCATTAAAGCTGCTAAAAGGGCTGGTGCAGATGCAATTAAACTTCAAACATATACTGCAGATACTATAACAATTGATTCAAATAAAGATGATTTTATAATAAAAGGTACTATTTGGGAGGGTGAAAAATTATATGATTTATATAAAAAAGCATCTACACCATGGGAATGGCATCCAAAATTATTTGATGTTGCCAAGGAGGAAGGTTTAGTTTGTTTTTCCTCTCCATTTGACAAATCTGCTGTAGATTTTCTGGAGACCCTTGGGAATCCAATTTATAAAATTGCATCTTTTGAAATAACAGATATTCCTCTTATTGAATATATAGCAACTAAGAATAAACCAATTATTTTATCCACAGGAATAGCAAATGAACAAGACATAAATTTAGCTTTAAAAACAATAAGAAAGTATAATAAATGTGAATTAATTTTACTCAAATGTACTTCAAGTTATCCTGCTCCATTTGAGGAAGCTAATCTTTTGACTTTATCAGATTTTAAGAATAAATATGATGTTACACCTGGTTTATCAGATCATACGCTGGGCTCAACAGCTCCAATAGTAGCAACTGCTTTAGGAGCAAAAGTAATTGAAAAACATTTTATTTTAGATCAGTCAATTGGTGGACCAGATTCAACTTTTTCAATGAGTGAAAAAGATTTTACTAACATGGTTAATTCAATAAGAAATACTGAAAAACTGTTAGGAAAAATAACATATAGCCTAACAGATAAACAAATAAGAGGAAGGGATCATTCTAGATCTCTTTATATAATCAAAGATGTAAAAAAGGGCGATATAGCAACAGAGGAAAATATTAAATCAATTAGGCCAGGTTTTGGAATGCATCCAAAATTTTTGAAAGATGTTTTAGGTAAAAAGTTTAAGGGTAATTATTCAAGGGGCTCTAGACTAGAAGAAAATCAATATGAATAAGTTCCTTTCTTTTTTTAATAGAATAAATATTAAACTTTTCATTTTATATTGAAGCTGTTAATTAATTATTATTTTTAAATAAAAATTTGAAGAAAAAAAAATCTCAAATCTCAATTTTATTTAGGCTTTTAAAACTTTCAATAGCCTTATCTTTTTTCTCTATCCATATTTTAGCATCAATTATTTGAAATGAATTAGATTTTATTGTAAAATCACATATGTTTGATGCCGTTAATTCTGAAGGAACTCTATTAAAATTGATTTTGGTTTTGAAATCAGCTTCGTATAATAGGATACCATCTGATGTTTTGCTTTTTTTTGCTTTTTTTAATTTTGTTTTGATTTCCTTTTTTAAAATAGTTGGTAACTCGGTATTAGCATTTTCATTAGTACAATAAGAGATTAAATTCTTTAAGGTCAAAGATGTAATGAGTTCGTCAACTTTACAACGATCATCGATATAATTTAATTTTATTCTCTCAAAAGCGTCTTTATCTACTTTGTTACCACTGAAATAGATAGTTGTTTTGAATTTTCTTAATAATCTTTTACTAATTTGTAATTGATCAATTTTATCTTTTAATTCACTCGTGCTTTTGATAGATTTTTCAAAAACAATATGTAGCTCTTTCTTCTGTGCCGTACTATATTGACAAATCAAAATCGAGAATAGAATTAGTATATTTTTCATTGTTTTAATTTTATAAATCGCAAAAAATCCTTTGTTCAGGGGTTACAGTAGTTGTTTTCCCATTAATTTTAATTTGAAATTTCAGTTTGATATAAGTTGTTCCAAGCAGATTTTTCATTTTTTCACCAGAAATAGAAAATTTGGAATACTTTAGTTCGTTAGAAGAAAGCTGTTTAGTATCAATAATTTCACCTTTGTGAGTTATAACGATTTTGACATCATCATCGCTATTTAATTTACCGTTCGAGGATATTATTTTGAATGAATTGGTTCCTTCAATTCTATCTAAACTAACCGTTCCAATCTTTTCTTTTTTACTCGAGGGTAAGGTAACTATTTCTTTTTTTTTTGCCTTTATAACTTCAGTAACATCATCTTCAATAGCTATCACTGTGGTATCTTGAACACTTAATTCCTCTTTAACTTTTTGATTAGGATATCGTGAACAAAAGAAAATATCAATATTTTCACCTTTTCCTATTTTCTTCTGCCTTACCATACTATCAATATGGATCTTAAGGTCACTTAAAGATTTCCAAGATAGTTCATCGATATTTGTTTTTGTAATGGAATTGTCAATAATAAATTGACGATTTTGCACCAGATTAGTCATGTCTAAATCACTACAATCGAAGTTGCTAGATGTATTGATTGCTTTAACTAGATTGGCAAAGGTTTTTGTGGGTGACTTGGAAAATTTTTCTTCATCTGTAATACGATCTTGGTAGTTATACATTTTTTCATCGAAATAAATTCTCATATTGTTAACTCCATAGATTGGAATTCTGAATGAATTGTTTTGAAAATTAATAACTGGAATTAAGAATTCAGTTTTTACGCTTTTATCAATTAGAGTGGATGTTGTAATTGACAATAGCTCATTATTAATTTCAGAAAAAATAAAACCAGAATCTTTATATAAGTTTATTTCATAAGAATTATTTAATATACTCTTTTCATCGCTAGTTGTTTGCAACCAAATTAAAAAAGTTATGAATCCACTTATTATTAATGATCCAAAAATGTAAAACATATAATTTCTTTTCATAATTATTGAATTTTGTTTGAATTTGATTTCTTTATTTCGTTTTACGTGACGGTTGTGATGTTCTTTTTGTGTTAAGTTGTCGGTTTTGAAACAACAGTCGGTCCCTTAACAATTATTGGTTGACCTAATTGAATAAATTGAAGGTGAATACATGCTTTTATAAGGTCTTGATTAAAGTTTGGATCAAAGAACATGGTTAAGCTTGTAATGTCATCATCCCAAAGACAACCATTGCTTGTTAACGTATATTGATTTAACTGAACTCCATTGATTGTATTTGTATTGTTAAAATCTATAGATTGTCTACCGTTTTGAAAACTAGTCTGACCCATAGTGAAAGGTGTACTGAATATATACTGAGATGGGGTAATTGCATAAGGAGTGGAAATTCCTTTTTGATTATTTTCAATGTATTTATCGAATTCTTTTTTTATTTTTTTCTTTGTTGATATTCCAGCCAACCAAAACGAAGTATGGTAGAGATGTATATATATAATTATTAAATAAAGTATACACAAAACTATTATTCCAAGTTGGGCAGCACT
>ENA-OUOG01003111-OUOG01003111.1-marine-metagenome-genome-assembly--contig:-NODE-3111-length-16053-cov-3.347334_pt1 | contig 16053 bp, 42 predicted proteins | sample MGYA00248635_ERZ508505 | MGnify/ENA primary metagenome ERZ508505 (study PRJEB26176, sample SAMN06267871) | marine metagenome | isolation source: Saanich Inlet, British Columbia, Canada | place: Pacific...
AATCTTGTACATAGTTTGCCCATGCAAGTTTTGCTGCTGCTCTTGCTGCTTTAGTAGCTGCGCCATCACCTACATCTGTGCTGTCAGTTGCGTGAGCAATACCGTTAGGATCGCGGGGATCATTTGGACGAGCCAATGTTGGTTGTTTATCCCATAGTGTATCTAAACTCATTGGTATGCTCCTGGGTCAATATCATGTGGACCTTCAATCTCATCTAGCAAGTCTAGTACCTGTCTAACTATATCTGTTGCTCTCATCAGTAACTCCTATACTCTATTTATCGCTTAAATACACTTATGTTAAAATTAATCAAACAATGGTTCGACGAGTGGAACGATGTGCAACAAGAATTAGCCGAGATGGGTATATTTCAAATACACACTCTACACGGTTCATTTCTTCATTATATTGATCCACAGTTATCTACTCAGATAAATACCGATGATGATAAACTTAGACCCATTCAAAGAAGTACTAAACAACCTTAAACAGCAGGGACGGTATCGCGTGTTCAACGACATTGTTCGTGAGCGTGGCGACTTTCCTAAATCAATTTGGTATGGACCATACAATATTAAGAATATTGTTAACTGGTGCTCGAATGATTACTTAGGAATGGGCCAACACAAGGTTGTCATCGATGCGATGCATACTGCACTTGATCAGACAGGAAGTGGATCAGGCGGTACTCGCAATATTAGCGGTACGTCACACTATCATGTGGCGCTAGAGCTAGAGCTAGCAAAGTTACATGCTAAACCAAGTGCTTTGTTATTCACTAGTGCTTACGTTGCTAACGAGTGGACACTCATCGCTCTAAGCAAGATCATTCCCAATATTGTGTTTCTTAGTGATAGCAAGAACCATGCTTCGTTAATTCAAGGTATACTGCACAGTAATGCACCCAAGATGATTTGGACGCATAATGATATGAGCGATCTAGAAGAGAAATTGAAGAAAGCTGCCTCCCTTAACTTGGTGCCCTGCATCGTGTTTGAATCTGTGTATAGCATGGACGGAGATGTCTCTCCAATTCTTAGTGTCTGCGATCTTGCTGACAAGTACGGTGCTATGACCTACATCGACGAAGTACATGCCGTTGGGCTATATGGAACAACTGGTGCAGGGTATCTAGAAATGCTAGGTATACAAGATCGAGTAGATATTGTCAACGGAACGTTAGGCAAGGCTTTTGGAGTGCAAGGGGGCTACATTGCCGGGGATGGGATGGTCATAGACGCGATCCGGTCAGTAGCTAGTGGATTTATTTTTACTACATCCATGTCGCCAGTTATCTGTTCTGGGGCCCTTGCGTCCATTAAGTATCTTAAGGATCATCCTGAGCTGCGAGAGCAACAGCAACTACAGGTTAAGAAACTTAAACACAAACTAAACAAAGTAGGAATTGAAGTACATCCAAGTGCCTGTACTCATATTGTTCCTGTTATGGTTAGAAATGCAGAGCGTGCAAAACGCATGAGTGATGAATTGTTAAACGAATACGGAATATATATTCAAGCAATTAATCATCCTACAGTTGCTCACGGTGAAGAGAGACTACGCATCGCTCCTACACCTTTTCATACCGATGCGATGATCAGTGACCTTGTTGAGGCGCTGGAGAAAGTATTTAAAAATGTCGATTAAAAAAACATTATGGTTTAGCTTAGGCTGTATCTTATTAGGGGTTGCATTTGTAGGAGTTTATCTACCTGGACTACCTTGGAGTACTCCTGCTGTTGGTGCAGCGTATTGTTTTGCAAAGTCAAGCGACCGTATGCACAACTGGATTATGAATCACAAGTTGTTCGGACCATTCCTCAGAGGATGGTCAGAAAAGCGTATCTTCCCTACCAAGTTCAAATACTTTATGCTTGTAACAATGGCTTCAAGCATCTTGGTGCTTTGGTTTACTACTGGTAATCCTAAGGCTGTGCTATGGAGCGGAGGCTTTATGGCGTTAGTTGCTATATGGGCTTGGCGCTATCCTGGAAGCGAAGCAATACATCAAGCCCGTAAAGATGCAGGCAAACGTATTGCTTGGCTCAAGTAATTACTTTAACCACACTTCCCAGCTCGGGTGTCGTATATCGAACTCGAGCTGTTTTCTTTTGTTAACTAGCTCATAGTAGTCAGGCTGATAAGGAGAAACTTTGGGCTTGATACGCTTATCGTTGCCCTTCTTAGCATTACAAGGACTACAGGCTGTAACAATATTCTCCCAGCTGGTCTTACCGCCGTGACTGATAGGCAGCACATGATCCATTGTTAACACACTCTTAGGAAACAGAGTGTTGCAATACTGACAGTGATGCAAGTCGCGCAGGAATACATTGGTCTTAGAGAAGCGCGGCGTCTTCTTGCGCTTCATCATGTCTTTGAGCATGATAACAGCAGGCACACGAGTTTCCCAACTTGAACTACGAACAACCCAATCGTCATACCAATCGAGAACAGTAACCTTATCTAACCATAGATAGGTCACAGCTTCTTTCCACTGAATCGTACTCAGTGGTAGATATGATACGGGTAATCCGTCAGCATTGAGAACAAGCGTGTCGGCCACAATTATACTTCCTTTAGATTAAAAAACTATTACTAGCATTATAACTTAATTATCTGCTAGCGTCAACCACTATAGGCTAGTTTCTGGTTTATAAGGATCTGCGGGTTTAAAGTTGTCACCACTAAGAACCATACACACCATGTCGTCTTTTTCAAACACTATGTTGACAGTATAGGTTCTTGTTTTAGGGTTAACTGTGAGGATCAGCACGCCTTCTACTGTTCCAAATTCAGGAACTTCAGCATAAGCTGTGCCCAGTGCAAACGGTTGTTCACCGTATGCTTCTTTTAATGAGTTGCTGGCCGTTTCAATTGTTGCGCAGGCGCTAACTGTGAGAAGATTCTTAGATTCTGATTCTTGACTGTGTGCTGGAGTATAGGCTAAAGCCAACCCCAGGGCTAGGATGGCTAATTTAGTCATGATATACTCCTGGTTATAAAGTATTTAACCTTTAAAAGAAATGATTGATGGTTTGCTGACTGCAAAGATCAACAGCCATTATCCACTGTTCTTCGCTATCGTAATTGAATATTATATCGTCAGTTGCATCTGCTGTTAGCCATGTATTTTTAACATATGGAAACTCGCCAGCAAGTTCTTTATCTAACTGCCCAACTCTCCAAGCAGACATACCGTAGAATGCTCTCCAATATATAGGTTCATTACCTGTAGATATTTTTAAAAGCATATGATTGTCGCTGCTGATTCGTAAACCATTGCCTACACTTGCAGTATTAGAACTTTCCCAATCATCTGTATGTAGCAATACTAATGCGGTAGGATTTACTGGGCCGCCTGTGTGCATCATCGGAACTGTATCTGGAAACATTATTCCATTTTCTTCACAGAAGTCAGTTATAGTAAGAGTAGGTTTATTTAATACAAGACCAATAGTTCCGGCTCTTGCATCGTCTTGATAGACGTAGATAACCGATTTAGCGAACGGAGATTCTTCAGGAAAGTTTGGATTTGCTATTAAAAGTTTTCCAACTCTGCTCATTTGTTAACTCCAGTTGCGGGCTTGTTTTGCTCCACGCAAACCATCATATCGTCCAACACCTGCTGGGCCGCGACCGTACCATGGTTGCCAACTCTGTCTTACTGCTGCATCAAGTGCAAAGCGTATTTGATTTGTAATACCATCTTCGGTGTTATCTTGTGTTAGATCTCTGCCTGTTTGATTTTGATATTCATTACCTAGGCCACCGCCGATGTACAACTGATATGGGCCAAAACTTGCTTCACGGCCGTTTAAACTTCCTCTGCCAGTTCTTGGTACTGTTGACTGATATGAACTGCGACCCTCTGCTCTAAATATTCTTACAGCAATATCAGGATCAATTCCTCTTAGTTCCGCTTCATCTCTAATAATGCTTTCGATTCGACTATTTGAAATTGGATACTCTAATCCATCGCTGCCGGGCGCAATAGTTGTTGGTCTTTCTACTCGCGGTGTTGCACCTGATATAACGCTATCAAGTTTCTGCAACGTGGCTGCATCGGCAGTCAGACCATCGCCTGCAATATTATAGTCTCTCTTAAACGCACGTACTGCACGAGTTGTTCTTGGACCGTACTTGCCGTCGATGCCTGTATTACCTACACTGTATCCTAGTTCTTCTAACTTTGTTTGCAATGCTTTGACAGCATCCATTTCTTCTCTAGGGTATGGAGGCCCCGCTGTAAGCGCCTCTGAGCTTATCATCTGCTGCTGGTTTGCATCTTTAGCACTACTAATATCGCTGAACTCGCCTGGTGTTGGGTTGTCTGGATCTGTTTCGCCTGCGTCGGCTTCTACTATTTTAAATTCTCTATATCTCATTAGCTGTAATCCGGTAACGGACCTCCGTGACTCTTTCCTTTGATCTTCTTGCCGCCAACTGTGACACGCTTCTTACCAATCTTGTGTGACTTCTTGCCACTACGTGTACGCATGCCTTGGCTCTTACAACTTGCAAGAGCACTTGCACCTAATGCACTGTTGGGGCGTGAACTACGACAAAGCTCTTTAGAGGCTTGCCATTCTTCTAGGTCGTCTTCGGACTGTAATACTTCATCTATTCTCATGCAAGTATTTAGCAGAGAACAGATTAGATTTAACGATATTTGTCTGCAGGGTCAGCATAGGCCCCGCTGTTAGCCTCATCGCATAACCTAAAGGTTAGAACCTTGCGGGGACCACGGGTGGTATTGATATTAATCTCCCCTGTCTTTTCATGAAACTCTATCTTTGTAATTTGGGCCGGCTGGTCGTTTTGGCCTACAAGAATGGTTTGGCCTATTTCTAAGTTTAGGCTGATGTTTCTTAGTGTCATGGGAGTTCTCCTTAGATTTGGAAGACTGTTCTGTCTTCTTTTGTATTTATTTCTCCAAAAGCGATTGACAATCAAACAGACATATTATATACTATTAACAAGTTAGGCAATCATTACAGAGGCACACACTATGGGATACTTAGAAATATTAGGAACACTGTATCTGTTGAATTTAATTCATATTGCAGCTACAGGCGAACGTTTTATGATTACTATAGGTTAATGCTATGATTAAAAGTCTATTAGCGTTAACATCTGTAGTTCTACTGTCTGCTTGTGCTCAAGGCCCTGGTTATTGGCACAGAGTCAAAGGTGAAGAACTCAAAATTTACCCATTCGAACCCGGATATGCAATGCAGGTAGCCGAAGACGGTCGCAGGTGTTGGGAAGAATCCAATCGTGAGAATTGGGATCAGTGCCAATAAGCCACAACCTGTATCGTTAGATATCTTTCATATTTTGGTAAGATAAAGGTTGACAAGTCAGCTTGTTGATCATATACTGTATATAACAGTTAGGCAAACACAAAGGGAATACGAAATGGCATATGTATCACAAGCACTCAAAGCAGAATTGGCTCCTACAATCAAAGCAGTTCTTAAGAAATACAATATGAAAGGCAGCATCAGCGTTCGCCATCATAGTTCTTTGGTAGTAACTATCAAACAAGGCGCAATCGACTTTGGTAATGATGACTACATTCAAGTCAACACCTATTGGATCAACGATCACTACGAAGGTGTCGCACGTGACTTCCTCAACGAATTAAAAGATGCAATGGAAGGTCCTAACTTCTTCAACGAAGATGATGCGATGACAGACTACTTCCACCGCAGTCATTACATTGACATCAACATCGGCGCATGGAATAAACCTTACGCCCTAGCAGCCTAAGGAGATATACTATGGCACGACACGAACCAACACCACAATCAGTTATTGATGAATGGTTAGCAAAAGGAAACAAGGTTACCCAACTGCCTTACGGCGCACGTTCAGAAGAAGGAACAATTGGTTACACACATGGCTGGGGACGCAAAAAGAAAGCGGCTGATCCTGCACCTACTGACTCAAAGAAAGAAAAATAAAATGGCAATCGTAACTAAAGTATTACATTCGGATCCCGGTCACGCTTGGCTTGCTGTCAAGCTCAGCGAAATCAAAATGCTGGGTATCCAAACTGACATCTCAGCTTATTCCTATGTAAAAGGCAAGACGGCCTACTTAGAAGAAGACTGTGACGCTGGCAAGTTCATCGACGCCATGCGAGCAAAAGGTATCGAAGTGGCAGTAAAGGAAGGCGCTTGTCGCGACCGTAGCCCAATCCGCTACTTCAAATCCTTTTCCGCTGATTTGGTAAAATAAAGAGTTGACACCGTAGTCACTTGAGGCTATAATTAATACATAGGCAAACAAGGAGCAAGGCATGAACGACATCTTAGAATTTATTGACGAACTTAAAGAAATGCAAGTTCTTTATAATGAAGGCGATCTTCGCAACTACGACTTTGAGTCTAAGATTCAAAAGTATGAGCGCATGGTAGATGAGTTTGAATCTGCTATAGAAGCAGAGATGGAACGTCAGGCTATGATTGCAGATGGTTGGAAAGAGATCGACAACGTAGATTTACGTTTGGATCCTACTCGCCCTGCTTACATCCGTGAGGTATACAATGTTGCCGACTATTGATCCTGAAGTCGAAGGTGTTCATCCTTTGCGACTTGAGCTGTCCGACGACGATTGGGACAGGCTCGAACGTGTGATTGTAGATAAGTCAGACGAGCAAGTGAGCACAGAAGAACTTGAAGCATATATGGATTACCTTTATGACTTCATTGCTTCTAAGAAACAAACTCATTATGGGACAACGGTGCTACAATGAAAAATGGATCTGCATTTAAAACTTTCTGTAGAGAAAAATGGTTCGAACACAAGGACGAAATCTATCAGTGGACTCGAGAGTTGGTCGAATACGACGAAAAGTATTATTTTCGTAAACATCGTTGGCTGTTGAAAAGACTTTACAAGGAACAAAACAAATGATGCTAGATTGGACTTGGCTATTGTTGGCATATATCGCGGGGTCTGTTGTCACAGGCTTCATGGTGTGGAAATCGAATAGTATTGATGCAATCAATCTAACTATCGATAAATTGATCGAAGAAGGCTATCTACGTGTGCGAAAAGGCGCAAACGGAGATGTAGAAATTTTAAAAATTAACCAGGAATAAATTATGTTATTGAATATGGATGACGCGGTAGAAGCAAAGATTGCCTTCTACGAAAAGGATATTGACAACCGTTTCTCTGTGAATGGGTTTCAAGGTACATGGGCGTTTTCAGACCATTCTCTAATCCCGAGCGTGTTCAATGGCTTCCTTCAACGCCACTTTGGTGTGATGCGACTCAAACGTGTCAAGCTGGAAGAGATCAACGCTCTTTTGAACGAGCTTTGGGAAGGTCCGGGCAGTCTTGCTAAGATCTTTCATATGGAGAACGAACTGTATAAGGCAGGTGCTTCTATCAAGTTCACCGCGTTAGACATTGCCAAAATCAAGAAGTACGAAGAAGACGAAGCTGATGACGAGTTCCCGCTCGTCCAACTTGATGTTCCGTTTGAAGACGACGACGAATAATTTGGTAAGATAAAGGTTGACAGTATGCTTCTTTGAGGCTATACTATATATAACAGTTAGAAAACGACATTAAAGGAGCATACAATGTCAAACTTGGTAACCAAAGCAGTTGAATCTATCTACAAAATGAACAACGATGAACTGAATCAAGTCATCGAAGCTATTAAACTCAAACGCACACACCTTGCACGTCAAGCATCACGTTCGCTGATGGTAGGCGACACTGTAACCTTTGACGCTAAGATGCGCGGTCAGGTTACTGGACAGGTGGTCAAGATCAATCGTAAGACTGCGCAGGTACGTTGCAACCGCACACAAGGCTTGTGGAAGGTAACTGCATCAATGCTCACTCAGGTAGCATAAGATGGGACCGTTTAACGAAATGCGTCAGCTGGAACGCAAGGCAACTGTCCTTGCACTCCTCCAGCGCAATGATTTGAGCGCATGGGCTCGCAACTATTGGGGCACCGTGTTTGATACTATCGCAATGTCAGAAGAACGTTATAACAGTCGAGTGGTTGCACTCTACAAAGATCTAACTCCAACTCCGAAAGGGTATATCAGCTATGAGTAAAATGGGTCAATGGGTTTTTGAAATGCAGGAAGATGCATACGACATGACGCTTGATGAATTCATCGAGAAGCATGGGTCAAGTCAAGCACCTGTATGGTACGAGTGCAACGAAGAAGACTGTATGGAGATGGACGACGGTGCCTAAGTTCACGCAACGATATTTGAAGCCTACACTGTTCAAACCCAAGGGTTCGATCTTTGAAGGCCTTGTGTGGACAGTAGAGGGCTCTAAGAAGGGCACCTCATACGCTGTCGAACTACATGAGCGTGGCTTCACTTGCGAGTGTTCGGGCTTTACCTTTCGTGGTAAATGCAAGCACTCAGAAGCAATCTTAAAACGAGTAGAGGAGGCTGTAGATGGACGAGTTCCCCAATATCAACCCTACTAAATGGAGCATGAGTTATTCATTCACTCAACCCTACACCGGGTGGAAATCTGCAAATACAATTCATGACGAAATGATTCGTCTGGATGCGATTGACAATATTGTCCAACATATGTTGACATATCCAGATGCTGAACGTATACTAAACAAAATTAAGGAGAAGCCAAATGATTAAAGGTATTATTCTAGGTGCATTGATCACTGTGGGCCTAGTAGGCTATGGTGTAGTTGGTACTTCAGATATTGAAGATGCTGGCGTTCGAGTAAAGAACGGCGTCAACTATGTGGCCAAGCAACTGGATGAGGCAACACGATGATTAGAAAGGCCACTGTTCTAAAGCGAATGGCTCAAAAAACTTGGAAGCCGCTTGCGTTTGGGATTCTGTCTGCTGGTAGTATTTCACTTCTTGCTACGGCGGCAGAATATTATCTAAACACTGACTACAACACTACCTATTGGAGTCTATACGGCGTATTGATTGCAGGTTTCTTTGTCAAGAGCGCATATGATTGGACTCGAGCACAAATTGAATTCGAGCAGGAAAAACTGCTGAGAGATCTAGGAAAGAAAAATGATTGATATTGAAAACATCACTCCTGGTGAATCATACGCCTGCAAGTTTCGAGTAGAGACTATGTTAGACGAGCATGGACGCATTCCAGGATTAAGTGATACTCCTCTCAAAGGCGTAGGCACTTATGAAGGCATTGGCATTTTGATGCAGAGAGATACAGAGCAACGTCTTGTGAAACTAAAAGATGAAAAGAGCTCTAAAGAATTCGTGGTGGGCTTTGATGATATTTGGGAGATTGACGAAATCAACTGGGTAGATTCTTTGGACGTCAGCGAATAAGGATTGGCGAAACAGGTCATTGACTTTATTTTGCGATCGTGTATAATGTAAACATACTTAGAAAAGTATAGTGTTATTAATTTTAATAATCTAAAACAAGGAGGCCTCAAATGGCATTTACAACAATTAAAACGAACCAAAAAACATTCCTAGAAACATATTTGCGTGGAACAGGCAAATCATTGACAGCGGCAGACGCTAAAGCAAGATTTGGAATTCAGCAACTACCAGCAAGAATGAGTGAACTCAAAGCGGCTGGCTTGAATGTGAAAACTGACATTGCTACAACTGGCAAAACACGTTATTCAATGACATCACGTGATGTGAATGGTAGCCGAGCAAAAGTATTTGCTGAATAAGAACTGCTTGAAGCAGATGAACAGGGTCTTTTGACCCTGTTCTCTTATATTGGTAAAATACAGGTTGACAACCTAGCTCTTTGAGGCTATACTATATATAACAGTTAGGCAATTAGAGGCACACATGAATCCGCATTACTTTCAACGAGACGCTTTCAATAACGTCACTGACGCAATCAAAAAATCACCAGACGACATGCGAGGTCGTGTAGTGATGCCTACTGGCAGTGGTAAAACATTTACCGAAGCCCTTATCACTGATTGGCAGATCAAGAACAATCAAAAGAACGGCATTCATCTTGTATTGGCTCCACGCATCATGCTTGGTAATCAGCTACTTAAAGAGTTCCGCAAGTTCTTAGGCAAGAACGCATTTCGTGCTATCGCTTTCCACAGCGGAGAACACAAGGCAGAAGACGGTGTGAAGTGGAAAGAACAATCGACTACACGACCTAGCGATGTCAAAGAAGCTCTGTCAAATGCAAAGATATTAGGACAGCCGTTGATTGTATTCAGCACATATCATTCCTGCCACAAACTTAATGAAATTGAGTTTGATACTATCATTGCAGACGAAAGCCAATACTGCGTTGCAGAGAACTTCAATGCTAGTTTCAAATCGCTTCAGGGTCGTGCAAGGCTTTCGTTTACTGCAACTGAAAAGACTACTGCAAGCTCAAATGGCTTTGGTTTAAATAACGAAGAACTATACGGGCCTCGACTCTATTATATTGAGCCTAAAGAATTAATCGCTGGAGGCTACATTGTTCCTCCTCGCTTGCACATTTTGCATGGTGATGCATTAGACGAAGGCAAGAGCATTATCAGTCAGATTAAAGAAATTGCACACGAACAGATTCGAATGACAACTGTAAACTTGAAGTTTGCTAAGGTGTTGTTCGCAATGAGCGGAACCGACGACGTCAAGACTGTAAACGACAATATCAGAGAGCTTCGTGAAGAGTTCCAAGGCTTTGACATACTCACTATCACATCAGGAACAGGCGCCCAACTCAACGGCGTTGAAATGAAACGTGATAAGTGGATGAAGGAACTGCGCTATCGTGAAAACTGTTTGATTTTCCATTACGATATCCTGTCAGAAGGTATCGATGTAGATGGTATTACTGGTGTGGCTATCATGCGAAACATGGGCCTAGCCAAACTATTGCAGACTATCGGACGGGCTTTGCGTCTTTATAAGCCAGACCCTAGTTTAAAGCCGTGGGCTTTGATTACGGTCCCTGCACTCAACGGCAACGACGACGATGCTGAACGTGTCGGCTTTATCATTCGAACCCTGCGCAACGGTGGACATGATATTTCAGTAGAAGATATTATCGAAACTAAAAAGAATCGTCACCAGGGCGATGAAGAAGAAATGTCAGATGCTTTTGAGGGCTACAAGAATAACTTCAGCTCATTGTTTATTCAAGATGTGATGCATGAGATTGAACAAGATGAGTTTTGGTTTAAGGTTGCAGAAGCAAAAACATTCGAAGACGAAATGCTAATGTTTAAAGGAGCATAAAATGGAACATAGATTTAAAGACACTTGCCTAGACGCAAGTAAACTTCTTGACGGATGCTATAAACTCAGTACCTTTATGAATAGGCTGAATAAGATGGCAAACGAGCAAGTAGGCAATGGCTATGGATGGACTGCTGATGAATTCAAAGGCGACGGTTTTGAAGCTCTTGTTGAAGTTCTCATCAACTCTATGAGCACTGACAAACGCATCGGTATTCGAAATTATCTACCCAATACCGAACGAGACATGGGCATTGACGGGCGCGGCATTACCAACGAAGTCAACAGCCGACCAGTTACTGTCCAGGTAAAGTATCGTTCAGATGTGACATCAGAGTTGACTACCCAGGACGGCATTTCAAACTTTATTGCCAACACTGTGCTTGACGATGATTTGAAAAATGCCCATATGGTATTCTTTACCACTGCCAGAGGCATTAATCGTTCTGTCTTGACTGAGATGTATTTTGATAAACCCAAAGTGTTTGGGTTCAACGACATCAAAAAGTTGATTGACAATAACCCTGCATTTTGGGACACTTTTCGAAACGAAATGAGCAAATAAAGGTTGACGGAGTCTTCTTCTGAGTCTATACTGTATATAACAGTTAGGCAACTACTCCAGGCAATACAATGACAGTCAACCCAAAGATTTATAAATGGCTCAGTGATAGCTCTTCTAGAGTCTTTAAAGGGTCGCATTCAATTCATACTCCAAAAAATCTAGTAGATGATATTATTTCAAATATCGACTTAGATGACAAAGACTTTCTTGTCTTGTATAATATTGAATTCGCTATTGCATTGGTTGACACGTTTAACGTTTCCCCAGAGCGAATTACTTTTTTCTCCGATCACGAGAACAAAAGCCAGATAGCAACGGATCTATTAGGAATTAAATACATTATGGCGTTAGAAGAATACACTAAGAAAAAACCAGTACTACTGATTAATCCCCCTTATACTAACGGCGAGCGAGATGCAAGTGAGATTTACACTCAGATTATTGATCGTGTAATTGAGCAGGTTGATCCTATCGCAATTGGCGCTGTGACTCCAGAGAACTTAATCAACGGGGGCCAGAAGAAAAAATCACTGCGCGAAAAACTTCTTTCTAAATATGGATTGAAGTATGTTGCTTTTCTTAACCAGAGCAGAGACTGGCATGGAGCAATTGAAATCGATACTATCTGTTTTGTTGCACAAGAAGGATATTCTGCAGATACTACTGTAAATGGACGATATCTTAACGAAACGTATTCTTTAGATATGAAGGCGCTTGGTCTTACTGCACTTGCTAACGGAGAAACCCAGGACATTCATGATTGGATGATTAGTATCCAGACAAAAGAAAATGTTCCGTTAAAATCTTCAAAGAAAACTGATAGAAAAGGCAAACAGGCTAAGATTTCTAAAACCGAAGTTGATTCGTTATCTATTGAAGACGGCCTAGAATATATCAGCGATAATACTGCATGGAGAGTTGCTTTTGGTTACATGCGTGGCAATACCTGTGCCGTAGTGCCGCCAGGCATAAGTATTCCTTCTAAGTATCGATATGTGGTATTTAAAGACGAATCATCTGCAAGAAAGTTCCGTGACTTTATGTTATGTGAACCAATTAGATTCATTATGAAGATGACTTATACCAGCAGAACCTTAGATGCTCCACAAATGAAATACATTCCGTGGATTGATCTTAATCAATTTGCATCTATTGACGATGCAACTCTGTATGCTCATTGGAATACATCCAGTGATGCACAACTTAAAATTAATGGTATTGTTGGACAGGAAGTGCCATTTTGATATTAAATGACGTAATCGATCATATTCGAAATAGAGCGTATATGAGTGGTATTGATCGTAATGCTCTTAGAGTTAAATCAACCCAAGAAGTATTCACTCCTACATCTATGGTAATTCAGATACTTGATCAATTAGATCAATCTCTGTTCTGTGATATTGATCAACCCTTTATTGATCCTACGTGTGGTGACGGACAGTTCTTAGGAGAAGCACTTATTCGAAAGATGGAGAATGGCAGCACGTTCGAGCAAGCCCTTAGCACCGTCTACGGCGCTGATCTAATGCCGGACAATGTCAAACTGTGTCAGGACAGGCTACTATGCGGACAAGAGCACCTTAGACACGTTGTAGAGCGCAATATAGTCTGTGCTGACGCTCTTACATATGATTATTCGTTCAACGGTACCAGCAAGAGTAAGCAAGAAGTATTAATGGAAAGTTTATTTGATTTTGGCTAGATAATGGTTGACAACCCTCCTAGTTGAGGCTATACTATATATAACAGTTAGGCACACAGGAGAACGTTAGATGGCATTTGCACCCGAAACAGTTAGTTTTGATAGAGGCGACTCAAGCATCTTAGGCAGCTTCTATGAGAAAGAATGCGGCAAGTTTTTTGAGTTTAGTCGCAATGACGACGACTTTGACTTCGCTCAAGGCTACCCACATAAGATTTGGGTTACCACTCCGCGCCCAGGCATTGACAGCGGCTACCGCTACGGCATTGTCAAGAAGACTGTGGCCTACATCGTAACAGACGAAGACGACACAGGTGAGCCTGTAGTTGAAAAGTGGGAACTCAAGCAGAACAGTCTGCGGGAATATGAGGCACGATGATATGTCTAAGAAGGTACGCCGCCCACAGGCACCTAAGCGACGAGACTTCATAGCCAAGGCTATGTTGGACCGCGATGGTCCTTACGCTCCTAAGAGCATCCCTAACAAAAAGAAGAAGTCACTTGAGGCCGAGAAGAACTGGCGCCGTAGCACCGACTTTGGTGAATAACGTCTTGTATGACATGGTGGCTCGTAATAGTATTCCTTACCGCAGACGGAGAAACTGCTGGAATGAACAAAAAGAAAATGGCCAGTGCTCAAGAGTGCAGGCGTGCTGTGGATCAACATGAGCCTAAGGTAATGTCTGGTGCTTTATATGTGATGTGTCGTGCAGAGCCCTCGGATAAAGATTGACACATACTATGGGTGACTGTATACTATAAATATCATGCAACAATGCATAAAAAATGGATTAAAATTATGAACGACGATGATGAAAACGAAGTAGGCTCGGAAGAAGAATTTCCGGTCTACATCGTTGATGATGCGACCCAAGAACTACTCGAGACAGCTCTAAACTGTATGATCACTCTAAGCGATGCACAGATTGATCCTGCGGCAGGAGATGCTCTAGCGGCCATTGCAGACAGTTTGGCAGAACGCTTTGCCATTAACCGTTTTGAAGTAGAGGAAACAGTTCACACTCACGAAGATGGTGAAGAAGAAGTTATCTACAAACCCAAGGGCGGAATCATGCCCGACAACGACGAGGAGTAAATCATGTCAGCTTTTTTGTTTATTGTATTGCCTATTCTACTAGGTGCGGTTGCAGGGGTTATTTTGTATCAGCGGCAACAACTGCTGGACAACCAACCACAACCAGCAAGAATCGAGCCACGCTTTGATGTATAAGTTAGATGAAGGCACTATGGGCCTGTTGGAGGAAGTTCTCAACATGGCCCAGCGCACTGTAGAGATTCAATATGACCCAGAGATTGCAGACAGTATGCAATTGGTTCTAGCAGAAGTCGCAGAACGTTTTGATATTGCGGCTTCTACTGTAGATGAGTCCGGTGAGGTCACGCCCTTACGCAAAGGCACACCCAACCTCACAGTGGTAGACGGTGGCCGAGACACTGACGCATAAAACAGCCAGTTTATCCTCGGCTACAGGTCGTTAAATAACTCATGACAGTAGACTTTGAACATAACTATTGTGACGATCCATGTGATGACGTAACTCAAACAGAGCTTTGGCACCTATGGTTCGCTATAGAATAATCGACAGCCTACACGCTATTGTGGCCAACAGCCTTACTCTAGAACAAGCACATGAAACACTGTCGTTCTTAGAACTAGACAACCCACATGAGCGTTATGAGATAGAGAGCTATACCCCACCTGTAGCTTGGCGACTTGGACGTGACCCCGACCTACACTAGATGAACAAACGAGAACAACTGCTGAATCAACTTAAGAACCCCTATCTTGAAACGTGGCAACGCGAAGCTGTACATCAACATCTGTTTCACCTAGAACAGACACAAGCCCTCAAGCGCGAAGCGTCCACGCAAAAAAAAGAACACTACGTTCGCAAAAATTTTAAGCATGATGATACGCCCAAGCCGACCCCTACAGAGACGTAAACCCAGCCCTCAACTAGCACAAGCTCTAGAACAGCAAGCGCAAAAACGTCCACGCACTACGCAACAGCAAGCGCAAGAAATACACCTACGAGTAGAACTACTGCGAGCAGCCACATACCTGCTTACATTGCCTAATAGAAAGTTTAAATAATCCCTCAGTTAAATACACACATGAGGACAACCGTAGTAGCAAGCAAGGGCACAACCCAAAACTATATGCGCACACAAGTAACAGTAACCTTCTATACTGTATACTATAAGAGTCAACTGGTCATACACACTAGCGACAAGAGTCTAGCACTAGCATACGCGAACAAGCTGAACAACACACATATACTATAAGGCCCCGCTGTAAGGTTCTAGATAATCTGCACAACCACGAGGCCCCGCTGTAAGGTTCTAGGCTATACACACACAAAGGTTCAAGCAACTCTTATAGTATAGTAGAAGCCGCACTATAGATAGAGTAGAACAGTATAGTAGATGCACAGTGGACTCTCTGTATAGTATAGTGAGTGACAGTAGGCAAGAGAGGTGGTGGAGCACGGTGGGAGATATAGTGAATAGAATAGTGAAAAGTATTTGAACTATGCCTCTC
>ENA-OUOG01003112-OUOG01003112.1-marine-metagenome-genome-assembly--contig:-NODE-3112-length-16050-cov-3.941902_pt1 | contig 16050 bp, 16 predicted proteins | sample MGYA00248635_ERZ508505 | MGnify/ENA primary metagenome ERZ508505 (study PRJEB26176, sample SAMN06267871) | marine metagenome | isolation source: Saanich Inlet, British Columbia, Canada | place: Pacific...
TGCTGAAATTGGTAGACGGGCACGCTTGAGGGGCGTGTGTACTTCGTACGTGCGGGTTCGACTCCCGCTCTGGGCACAAAAAAAAATCAGTCCTTGGACTGATTTTTTTTTAAATAAACAAAATAATTTTATTTAACTATTCAATGCCTCTCTAACAGCCATACACTTAGTCAAAATTGCTTCCAATTTATCCAGTTGTAACATAGTGTGAGGATCACTTTTTGCTTCGCTTGGGTTTGGGTGAACTTCCATAAAAAATCCATCTGCACCAGTTGCGATTGCTGACAAAGCAATTGATTCAATTAATGTTGGATCTCCGCCAGTTACACCTTCTGTTTTGTTTGGTTTTTGAACAGAGTGCGTACAATCCATAATTACGGGAGCTCCTAGTTTTTTCATTCGGTGAACTGCCGTGGCATCAACAATCAAATCCGAATAACCAAAAGTAGTTCCTCGCTCGCACAACCACACATTTTTATTTCCAGTAGAAAGCACTTTTTCAAGAGGGAAAATCATCGCCTCTGGTGACAAAAACTGTCCTTTTTTGATGTTGACTCCACATCCCGAATTTCCTGCTGCAAGCAATAATTCCGTTTGTCTGCAAAGGAAAGCAGGAATTTGCAAGTGATCTACAAATTTTGAAACATGAGCCACTTCATGACTTTCATGAATATCGGTAATAGTAGGAACTCTCAAATCTTTTCCTATTTGTTGCAGAATATTCAAAGCAATATCGTCACCTATTCCGGTAAAACTATCCAGTTTAGATCTGTTTGCTTTTCTATAACTTCCTTTAAAAATAAAGTCGATTCCGAGTTTATCACAAATTCGTTTTACTTCTTTTCCTATTTTAAAAGGAGTGATGTCGTCTTCTATGGCGCAAGGCCCGGCAATAAGTGTGAATTTTTTCATTTTTCTATTATGGAATGTTAGAATTGAGAATTATAGAGTTTTAGTTAACTACTAATCCCAGCTGTCTATCAGTTATTAATTTTTAATTATTCAGAGACTTCATTTCTCGCTTTACTCCCCAAATACCCACTATGGTGACGCAAAGCATATTGTTCCTTGGTGAAACCAATTTTTTTCATCAAAAGAACGATAATAATGTCTCCAATTACTGTCATTGCAGTAGTGGAAGTGGTAGGAGCCAATCCCAATGGACAAACTTCAGCAGGAGCACCAGTATATAGGGTTACATTGCTGAACTCCGCCAAATCACTTTCTATATTTCCTGTAAGACCAATTATTTTTATATCGGAATACATTCTTTTAACTAAGGTTTCTAATTCTACAATTTCTCTTGTTTTTCCAGAATTAGAAATGAGAAATAAAATGTCATTTTTTTGAACAATTCCTAAATCTCCATGTTGCGATTCACTTGGGTGAAGGAATACGGCTGGAGTTCCAGTAGAAGCTAAAGTTGTAGCAATATTCACTCCAATTTGCCCCGCTTTCCCCATTCCGCTAATTACCACTTTACCACCTTTTTGGTGAACTTGCTCCTCAATAAGAGCAACGGCTTGTTCAAAGTTTTCGTTCACTACCAAGTTTTGAAGTGCTTTCACCTCTTGGTTGATTATCTCTTGAATCGCGTCTTTCATAATTCCCTTAAATTTTCGTTCAAAGATAATGAAAACAGATAAGAATTAACGGTTGTAAGTTAGATTATAAAAAGGGGAGATTTTCTAAATCTTTTTTAATCAAAAGAAGGTTTTTAATACTCAGTATGCTTTATTTTTGGTTTATGTGCCACAGAATCTTGATTGTTGACTAAGCTGAATTCTTGTTTTATTTGTATATTTAAACAAATACATCTGCGCTATGAAGATTCAAACTATTCCCCAAACAATCGAAATTGAAGGAAGTAATTCACTGCCAATTTCGTTAGATGTTTCTATTAATTCATTAGGAATGAAAAACTCTCCTGTTGTTATTTTTTGTCACGGCTACAAGGGGTTCAAAGATTGGGGATGTTGGAATTTGGTGGCAGAAAAATTTGCTAATTCAGGGTTTAATTTCTTGAAATTTAATTTTTCACATAATGGTGTTACTTCTATCAAGAGAACCGAATTTGATGATTTGAATGCTTTTGGGAATAACAACTACACCAAGGAATTGTCTGATTTGGAATCAGTTATTAATTGGGTAAAATCCGAGAAATCGAAAGACCCATTATTTGACACAGATTCTATTTTTATTATTGGGCACAGCAGAGGAGGTGGAATAGTGAGTTTAGCCGCTGCTCAAAACGAAAACTTGAAAAGAGCTGTTGTTTGGGCGAGTGTTTTTGATTTAACAGCTAGATTGCCTAAAAATACAGAAGAATGGAAGAAACAAGGAGTTGTTTATCAGTTGAATGGACGTACAAATCAAGAAATGCCGCTTTTTTATCAGTTTTATGAAAACACGATTTTGAATAAAAAAGAGCTGTCGATAGCCATTCAAGGAAAAAAAGTTTCTATTCCATTTTGTATCATTCATGGCATGGACGATAAAGCTGTATCATTTGAAGAAGCAGAGAAATTACATGAAGTAATTCCTACTTCCGAGTTGATTTTGATAGAAAATACAGGGCATACGTTTGGGAGCTCACATCCCTGGAAAGAAAATCACTTGCCAAAAGAATTGAATGAAGTAGTAGAGGAAACTATTCGGTTCCTCAAAGATTAACGCTTTTTGAATTCTTTTAACAGTTCTTCTCCTACAATCTCAATATCAAATTCTATACCTGCTTTTCGCAGCCTCACATAACCTTCGTAGGAAATCGTCAAATTTTTATCGACCAAAGTAGTTATCAAACCTCCCAGTATTCCAGATTTGTCTTTGCTTATTTTTTCGAGAGGAATACTCACATTCATCGGAATATAAAACTCATTGTTAGCATCTAGCTCAATCACTTTACTTTGAGTTACATCACTCATATGCAGTTAGTTCACCAATAGTTTCACCTCAGTTTTTACAACCTCACAACCCACATCATTTGGATTGTGGAAATAAGCATTTGTACTCAGTTCCAGTTTCTTTTTATTGAGTTGCATTTTTTTATAATCGTTCAGTTTTACAAAATCAGGTTCGCTTGTAAGTGTACAAGATGACAGGAATAAAAGACTAAAGAGTAAGAGAGTTAGGTGTTTCATTTTGGGTTAGTTTATTGAACAGATAGATAGTTTCTTGAGCTTCTTTCACATCGTGAACTCTCAAGATATTTGCTCCTTTTGTCAAAGCAAAACTGTTCAAAGCTGTAGTTCCGTTTAGTGCTTCGGTAGGTGTGTTTTGAAGTACTTTGTAAATCATAGATTTTCTTGAAACTCCAACTAAAATAGGGAGATTCATTAAAGAAAAATGATTCAAATTATTTAAAATTTCATAATTGTGTTCGATAGTTTTTCCAAACCCAAAACCAGGATCAATTAATATGTCATTTACTCCCATTTTTCTCAATAGCTCCACTTTTTTTGAAAGGGAAAAAAACACTTCGGTTACTACATTTTCATAAGTAGGATTTTCCTGCATTGTTTTAGGATTTCCTTGCATGTGCATAATACAATAAGGTACTTGAAGTTCTCTTACTGTGGCAAACATGTGAGGGTCTAAATCGCCAGCCGAAATGTCATTGATAATGCTAGCTCCAGCATTCACAGCTTCGATAGCCACTGCGCTTCGGAAAGTATCTGCAGAAATAATGGCCTCTGGAAACTGGCTGATAATTTGCTTGATTGCTGGAACAACTCGTTCGATTTCCTCTTTTTCGCTTACTTCTTCTGCACCAGGCTTTGAGGAATATCCACCAATATCCAAAATTGTAGCTCCCTCTTTCAGCATTTGGTCAGCTTTTGCAATTATTTTATCTTCGTTGGAGAGGTTTCCTCCATCATAAAAGGAGTCGGGAGTTACATTTAAAATTCCCATTACAATTGGGGAATCAAGATTTAATAATTTACCTTTACAATTAATTGTCATACAAAATTTATAGAGTTATCATGAGTAATACTTCAAAGCAATACGACACAATAATAAGTAAATGCGAAGACATTTTTAGCAAAAAAACGAAAGATTACGGAACGGCTTGGAGAATTTTGAGAACCAGTTCACTCACAGATCAAATTTTTATAAAAGCTCAAAGAATAAGAACGCTGGAAGAAAAAGGAGTGAGTAAAGTAGGAGAGGGAATTGAAGACGAATTCGTTGGAATCATCAACTACTGTGTCATGGCAATTATTCAATTGGAATTGAAAGATAATTCTGAATTGGAATTGGAAACGGAAGTAGCCAATAACCTGTACAAAAAGTATTTTTTGGAGGCAAAATCGCTGATGGAAAAGAAAAATCACGATTACGGTGAAGCTTGGAGAGACATGAGAGTTTCATCTTTCACTGATTTGATATTGATGAAATTGCTGAGAGTAAAACAAATTGAAGACAACCAAGGAGAAACAATTATGAGTGAGGGAATTGATGCCAATTACTACGACATGATTAATTATGCAGTGTTTGCACTGATTCAAATGAGTGAACAAAACTAACTCGCCATTATCACTTTGTTAATTGCTCTTTCGATAAAGAGTATTTTATTATTTTAGTTAAAATTTTATACCACACACTATGAAGTACCTCGTTTACATTTCTCGAATTGTTGTTGGATCCGTATTTGTTGTTTCAGGATTGATAAAAGCAAATGATACCCTTGGATTTTCATACAAACTAGAAGAATACTTTTTGCCTAATGCTTTGGGTTCTTTTTGGACTATGTTTTATGAGTATTCTTTGCCTTTGGCAATTTTGGTATGCGTAGCAGAAGTAGTTTTGGGATTGTCTCTTATTTTTGGCACTAAATTCAAACTCACTGTAATTGCCATAACTGGATTTTTGGTGTTTTTTGGATTCTTAACCTACTACACAGCCCAGTGCGATCCTCACGAAATAATTACTTACACAAATAAAGCAGGTGTAGAAGTCTCTGGAACACCAATGTGTGTACTCGATTGCGGTTGCTTTGGCGATGCGCTTAAAGGTTCGCTGGGTCGTTCGCTTACTCCTTGGGAGTCTTTCCAAAAAGACATGATCTTGTTGTTTTTCACCATTTTCTTGTTTTTTGGATTCAAAACTCAAAAACTGAACAATGAAAGAAAAGATAAATTGCTAATTGGAGGTTCTTTGTTGTTCACAGCAGGATTTGCAGGATACGTATTTGGTTGGTGGATGCCGCTCAGTTTCTTAGCAATTGCATCGTTGTTGTACCTTGTTATCAAATGGTTTTATGTAAAAAAAAGAAGAGAATGGATTATCATTTCTATGCTTATCCTTATCTCGGGAATTTTTTCTTGGTACACACTCAACTATCTTCCAGTAAAAGATTACAGACCATACGCTGTTGGGAATAATGTGGCAGAATTAATCAAAACATCAGACGATTACAGAGAAGAAATTAGGCAACTCAAAATTCAGGAAATAATGCCCGGCTTCCAGTCTCAAATGGAAAATGAATTCAAACAATACTTGTCTCAAGATACTTTCTATGCCAAAGGATTTGAATCAGATTCGATTCAAATAGAATACGAAAGAAACGTATTTGAAGAGATTAAATTCTCATTCGAAAACAAGGCTTACGAAATAGCTGATTCTATGGCTTTGGACTCTATGAACAAAGTAAATCTTTTACCACCAGTGTATTATTCTATGTATTATTTGCAGAACAAAGAAACAAAGGAAAGGGACTATTTTAAAAGCACAGATTACATGGCAAACCGAATGTGGGAGGCTTGGGAATATGTGTACGTAATGGTGAACCCAAAAACTGGAGAAACACAAGAGGTTGCAAAATCTGAATTTAACGAAGAGGAATGGACTGCAAAGGGATTCGAGAAGAAGAGTTTTGAATCAGTGCTGGAGAAAGAGGGATACGAGGCGAAAATTCCTGCTGAGTTCAATTTTGAATCAGAGACCGTAAATAACCAAATTCAGAGAAGCGATACCTACACGTTCTTGGCGGTTTGCTGGGATTTGGATTTGACAAATAAAAAAGGATTGCAAAAATTGAATTCACTCAATGAATTTGCTCAAGAGAATGAATACAATTTTATTGCTGCAACTTCTACCATGTCTAAAGTAGATTCTTTGGTAAAAGAAAATGATTTGAATTTTACTTTTATCTCTGGTGACGACAAAGTGCTGAAGACAATTGTGCGTTCCAACCCAGGTGTTATTGTATTGAAAAATGGTGTGATTTTAGGAAAATGGGGAACCAAAACAATTCCGAACAACAAGAGAATGAAAAAATACCTTCAGAAACGAGATAAATGAATGTAAACGCACTCATTCATCAAGTTCGTTATTCTGCTCCGGTCAATGCAGTGAGGAGAATATTAAAGCGAATTAGTTTTCCTGGTTTTGAGAAAATGTCGTTGTACGATGCGCTAAAATTCGTGAAAGAAGCTTTTACGAGAAGCGACATAGCTACCAAAAGTGCGGCTATTTCTTTTAAACTATTCATTGCTCTATTCCCAGCGGTAATATTGTTGTTAACCCTAATTCCTTATGTTCCGATAGAGAATTTTCAGCAGGATTTACTCAACAGCATTGCTGCAATAATGCCCGAAAATGTTGAAACTATAATTTTTCAAACCATCGAGGATTTGATTCTAAAAAAACACACTGGATTTCTTTCGGTGGGATTTGTACTTACAATTTATTATGCGTCCAGTATAATTAATTCTATCCTCACTACTTTTTCTAAGTCTTACCAAATAGAAATCACGAGAAATCCATTAAAACAAAGAGCTATTTCGCTTGTCCTGATGATTATTATTACACTCATGATGCTCATAGGTTTTGCACTTATTTTATTTAGCGAATCAGCGATTAGTTATTTCCTATCTACTTATGTTTGGGAAAGCGAATGGATTACTTTTGGACTTCGACTTGCCAAATGGGTAGCTGTATTTTTATTGTTTGTGATGTCTATTTCTACTTTGTACAACGTGGCGCTAATTCGCAGAAAAGCATGGGTAATGCTTTCCGCAGGAGCTACTTGGGCTACCGTTTTTATAATAATTGCCTCGCTAGGTATGAGTTTTTATATCGATAATTTTGATTCCTACAATAAGCTTTATGGCTCTATTGGATCCTTAATTGTGTTTTTGATTTGGATCAATATATCATCTACTATTCTCATAATGGGGTTCGAGCTTTACGCTAAATCCAATACTATTGCGCATGAAGAAGAGTAATCCACAGCTGATTTTCTTAATAGGTTTCATGGGGAGCGGAAAATCTACCATCGGCAAACTAATGGCAAAACAATTGGATTACAATTTTATAGATACCGACAAATACATCGAGAAAAAAGAGGGAAAATCAATTTCTGAGCTCTTCGCAGAAATAGGGGAGAAAGGTTTTAGAAAGATAGAGAATGAGGTGCTGAATGAATTGAAAAACCTTGATGACAATTATGTAATAGCAACCGGTGGAGGAATGCCATGCCACCAAACCCGTTTGAATAAAATGTTGAAACTAGGAACAGTAATTCACCTCGAAATTGACGTAAAAAGCGTTTTAAAAAGAGTGTCCCAAGGAAAAAATGTGAGACCTATTTTAGCTGGATTGTTACCCTCAGAAATGGAACAAAAGATTCGTGATTTGATGAAAAAAAGATTGCCTTATTACGAGCAAGCAAATCATACAGTTTCTAGTTTACATGCTAAGAAAATGGACTTTCAACAGTTGTTGAGTTAGATTTTCTTTCCCACAACATGTCGGTACATTCCTGCCGCTCTTCCGCCAGTTCTAATGTCAAATACTACATTGTCTTCGTTAAGGAATTTCCCTAAGTTATCGTCCTGGTAAACATCTAGCTTTTGAATCAAATGCTGGTTGTTTTCTATCTTTGGTTCAATGGAATTATCTTGTTCAAATTGAATTACAACATTGTCCTCATTATTAGAAAGTTGTATAATTCCACGGTGGCTGTAAGATGTGTCGCAATTGGCTATCATATTGTCGCATGTCACATCAATTGTGAAGAGGTAACTTCCTGTGTATTTTTCTCTAAAATCAGTTTCTTCCTTCTTGCAGGTAGCAAAAAGAACCGAAATTGAAACAAGTAAGATTGTAAGTTGAATAGGTTTCATGGAACAGATTTTTAATGAATAAAATTAGATAGTGCTTTCCCTGAAGTTACAAAAAAAATTTTGAAACAGAGAATCACAGATCTAACAGTATTGATAAATTTCCTTTACCTATCATTCCTGCGCAGGCAGGAATCCTAATGCGAGAATCTTTTTTTTTAGTTTTTTTAATCCAATGAAGTGGGTGGAAGTCCAGCATTAATTAAAACTTCATTTAGGTTTTGGTTTTTTAGCCAAATAATAAAACCTTTATCAACCACATTTAGTTTTACTGCTCCGGTATCATAATCAACTATAATAGGTGTAATTTCTTTTTTAACTTGAAGAGATGCTACTGAATTAAGAGCTTGAGTTAAGTTTCCGGGGTTAAGTCCTTTTCCTTTGGGATGATCTTCTTCTAAAATTTTTGTAAAATCTGAACGTCTTATTCCATTATTCATTTTTTCTTCTTCACATGTTAGTATAACGTATAGAATCCATTTATGCATTTCAAGTTCTGTAGCTTGAAATCCTTCTGAAAAACTTGTTATGAATTTATTATAACGTCCAGAGTGTTGGCCAATTACTTTATTAATCAAATCATCTATCATGGAACAGTCTATACTTCGTGTGTTATTATTTTGAGTTTCAGTAATATTATTTGCTTTGCAAAGTTCATAACAAACCTCTTGAACAATATGAACATTTCTAATACTTTTTTCAATCAGATAAATAATATCTTTTGTTGGAAATTTCACATTTAATAGGCATTCTCCGTCATTAACCAGTTTTAATAATTCTTCTTTATCCCAATGGTCTGCATTTACAGATTTAACTCTTCCCGAGAGATCTCCGTTTAGTGCGATTAATCTATTTTCTTCAAGCCATACACCAACAATAATAAAAGAATACATTGAGTTTTCATGAAAGGCTTTTAATTCGATAGCAAAGTCCTTTTGTGTTTCTGGTTTTAAGTAGTGAAAATCCTCAAGAACAATAAATTTACTAAACCCTAGTTCATTTAAAACTCTTATTAAATCATTAACGTCTTCTGGATCAATTTCCAAACCTTTAGTTTCAATCTCTCTATGTTTACTACCTTTAACCTCAGTTCCAATCTCAGTTTTAGTAAATAAATTTATCCCAAAAATAGCATTTACTTTAAATTTACCAGAGGTAGTTTTTTTTTCGGAAACTATTATTTCAAATCCAACTTGTTTCAAGATATTTATATTCAGTTGGTAAATATCCCATTTATGACTACAATGTATAATTATATAATCATCTTCTTTAAGATTCTTTTTTCTTAAGGATGTTTTTCCCTGTTTCGAGCTTCCATAGATTACAACATGATGCTTTCTGTCAAGTGAGTCTTTTAAAACCTCATCCGCCTCCCTAGTAACATAGTTAAGTGGTAAATTTCGCTGAATTCCAAAAACTTCTTTCGTTAAATGTGATTCTCCTATCATATAGTTATTATAATATCTTAATTAAAATAACTAAATACTATGTAAATAAAGATAAAAAAAGTTATTTCACCTTTTAAACGCACCTTTCATTCATTAAAATGCACAACAAGTGATCTCCTATGATGTAAGAAGAAAAAAAAGGTAAAAAACAAGTGGATTATTTAGCTAAATAACAAGCCAATTTCATCGCTTTTTCTTGGTAAGAAAAAGAAGGAGAAAGAGGCAGTTCGTTCTTTTTGAAATGCGAAGTAAGCGCCTGAGGAGTCACAAATTCAATTGGGGTTTTTGCATACAATTGAATCAATCCTTCTAGTTTGAACGAATAGGGAGAAGCTGCAAAACGTCCTTTGGTTTGGCGAGTAACAATACCAATTTTATCGGCAGAAATAGAATCGAAATAGGAGTGAAGCTCATTCATAAAAGCAGTAAGCTCAGTTCCGTCACGGTCATCTTTTAGCTCAAAATACTTGGTTTCGGGTGATAACTGAACACAATAGGAATTTGTTTCAATTGCTACTACAACTACTTTCTTTTTGTCAATGTCTATGCCTATTGTTTTCATACCCAAAATGTACAACATTTCTCGCTATCAGTGAAAGAATGACTGAAATTAAAATTCGAAAATAATACCCAAAGTAGGAGTAACCGTTGCCGATCGGTTTTCAATCAATACAGGAATTCCGTTGCTTCCATCTTGTTTCAATGCTTGTCCATCTATGGTTTCAAAACCAGTATTTTCGGCATTTCGCTTGAACGAATAATACGGTGGAGTTTGTTGCTCAGTGAGTAATAAATTTTGAATATCAATATAAAAATCGATACTTACTTTCTTGAAATTTACAATTTTATCAACCCTCAAATCCAATTGGCTAAAATTCTCTAGTCGTTCAGAATTTAGGTTGTTAAAATCCAAAGTTCCTTGACCCAAAGTTGGAAAATTTTGACGGGATGCCACAGCATCAAATGGAGTGTAAGGGACACCGCCAGCGAATCTAAATTTTGCTCCTACCTTCCAGTTTTTCTTAAAATTGTACCCCACAGTTCCCGAAACCAAATGCTGGTTGTCCCAAGCCGATGCAATCAAATCGCCATCCAATCCTGAGTACAAACTACGCACATAGGTGTAACTCAGGACATAAAAGATGTTCTTGACTAGTTTTTGTTGAACAAATACTTCGGCACCATAAGTTTGCCCTGTTCCTGTGCTCGAAATCTCTTCGCTTCCAATTGAGCCAAATTGAGATCCTTGGTTTGCCAAAGAAGAACCATTTGCTATCGATACTGGATAGTTGTTGTAGGTTTTGTAAAATCCTTCTACGGTGATTCTCATTCCATTGTTTGGGATGAATTGCGCTCCCAGTACATAGTGATTGGATTGAATGTATTCCATGGATTTGTTTACATAGCTTCCGTCCGTTCCTTGAAACCCCAGAGAGGTATAAGTTGGAGTTTTGTAGTAGCTTCCCACAGAAGCCGTTAAATCCACTTTTTTAGTAAGCTTGTAAGAAAAACTAATTCGTGGAGAAAGTGTATTCAGAGGATTGTTTCCGTTGTTGGTAAAAGTGTTCATGTCTGTTCTGAGTCCTGCGGAAATCAATAATTTATCTTCGAAAAAATTTCTAGAAACTGCACCAAATGCTCCGTATTTGAAAAAATCAATGGCACTTCCAAAATTTAAGGCTACTTCGGGAACCAATACATTCCCAAGAGAATCTTGTACTTCGCTCGATAGTTTGTTGTAAATACTGGTGTTGTATTTTACATATTGCCCCATTACACCGTATGAGTATTTGAATCCATTTTGAAATTTATTCATATCAAATCGGAATTTGTTTTCAATTTCTTGAGATTGCAATCCCAAGTTTCTGAATTCTTCTTGGTCGTTTTGCGCATTTTCGAATTGATCGAGCTGATTGTCGAACATATTTCGGCTCAACGTCAGGTTGTAATATCCATCTTTCACCAATCGTTTGAACGCAAATCCTGTGGTGTAATTCCATTGGTTGATAAATGGGAGGGAACCTCTCAAATAAGTGTTTTCAGGAGTTTCGTCCTTGGTTTCGGCAAATCTAAATCTGTCAATTGCGCCAACTCCAAGAGCTGTGAACGTAGTTTTGTTGTCAATTTTTCGGGTTACTTTGTACTGAAAGTCAGAAAAATTGGGACGAATAGGAAGGTCGATAAGTGTAAATAACAAATCCAAATAACTGGTTCTGGCCGAAGCCAAAAAGACTGTTTTTTTATCCTTGCTGAGTGGTCCTTCAAGTGTGAAAGAGCTTTCTGTTAAACTAGTTCTTACGTTTCCAGAGAGTTTTTCGTTGTTTCCATCTCTTTGTTTAATCACAAAAGTAGAAGCCAAAGCATTGTCATACCGGGCATCAAATGCAGAAGAGGTTAGTTTTAACTCTTCGATAAAAGAGATATTCAATATTCCTTGAGCACCACCCGAAGAACCTTGAGTTTGGAAGTGGTTGATTACAGGAATTTCAATTCCATCCAAATAATATACATTTTCGTTGGGTGCACCCCCACGAATTGTAATGTCATTTCTTCCTCCACCACCTGCCGAACCACCAACTCCAGGCAATGTCTGAACGACTTTAGAAACATCAAAATTTCCTCCTGGATTGGATCTTATCTCCTGAACTGTAAGCTGCTGAACAGAAAGTGGAGTTACCATATCGGTTGTGGCAACTTCTTTTTCTTTGTCAAATGTCACCTCAAATTCTTTGAGTTCTGTTCCTTCCACCAATTCGAAATTTACGATTTGTGCATTCCCAGAATTCAGTTCGATATTAAATTTTTGATCAGATTGATACCCCACCATAGTAACCTTTAGGTTGTAGGTTCCTGTTGGTATTTCTAGTCTGTAGTTTCCATCAAAATCGGAGGAAGTTCCAAAGTCTGTTCCTTCAACTAATATGTTGGCAAATGGAAGAAGAGCCTGAGTGTTTTTATCTGTGATTGTTCCTTTTATGATTCCGGTAGTCTGCGAAAAAGTAGAACTTGCGATAAGACTAAGAAAAAGTGAAAGAATTTTGAATGACTTCATTGTTGTTTAATATATTTACCACAAAGTTAAACAAGATAAACGGATATACTTCTTTTTTCTTTAGTTTACTGCAAAAAAAACCTTCCCAAAGTGTGAGAAGGTTTTAATTGAATTGGAGTTATATCCTAAAACTCAAACTTAATTCCTTGCGCCAGTGGCAATTCAGTGGAATAATTTATTGTATTAGTTTGTCTTCTCATGTAAATTTTCCAAGCATCAGAACCAGATTCTCTTCCGCCTCCAGTTTCTTTTTCTCCTCCAAATGCTCCACCAATTTCTGCTCCCGAAGTTCCAATATTTACATTGGCAATTCCACAGTCACTTCCTTGATAAGATAGGAACATTTCGCTTTCTCTCATGCTGTTTGTCATGATAGAAGAGGACAATCCTTGTGCTACGCCATTTTGTTGTTCAATAGCATTTTCTAAGTCTCCAGAATATTTCAATAAGTACAAAATAGGAGCAAATGTTTCTGATTGAACAATTTCCATATCGTTTTTAGCTTCTATAATACATGGTTTTACGTAGCATCCGCTTTCGTATCCTTCTCCTTCAAGAACTCCACCTTCTACCACAACTTTTCCACCTTCAGCTTTTGCTTTTTCAATCGCAGCTAAGTAAGTATTCACAGAATCATGATCGATTACTGGTCCCATGTGGTTTTTCTCATCCAATGGATTACCAATTTTTACCTGACCGTAAGCCGAAGCTAATTTTTCTTTCACCGTATCGTACACATCTTCATGTATAATTAATCTTCTGGTAGAAGTACATCTTTGTCCTGCAGTTCCCACGGCTCCAAATAAAGCACCTACAATTGTCATTTCTAAATCTGCACTTGGTGTAATGATAATGGCATTGTTTCCTCCAAGTTCCAACAGTGATTTACCAAATCTTTCGGCAACTGTTGCTCCCACAATTCTTCCCATTCTTGTGCTTCCTGTAGCAGAAACAAGAGGAATTCTTTTGTCCGTAGTCATCATTTCACCTACTTTGTAATCTCCGTTTATCAATCCGCAAATTCCTTCTGGCAAGTTATTTTCTTTCAATACTTCTGCCATAATATTTTGGCAAGCAACTCCACACAATGGAGCTTTTTCTGAGGGTTTCCAAACACAAACATCTCCACAAATCCAAGCCAATGCTGTATTCCAAGCCCAAACAGCCACAGGGAAGTTAAAAGCAGAAATAATTCCTACAACTCCCAAAGGGTGATATTGATCGTACATTCTGTGAAGTGGTCTTTCCGAATGCAAAGTAGAACCGTTTAATTGTCTAGATAATCCAACAGCAAAATCACAGATGTCAATCATTTCTTGAACTTCTCCGTATCCTTCCTGCAAAGATTTCCCCATTTCGTAAGAAACTAGTTTTCCTAGAGGTTCTTTGTATTTTCTTAATTTTTCACCAAACTGACGAACTATTTCTCCTCTTTTTGGTGCAGGCATGTGTCTCCATTCCTTAAAAGCTGTGGTTGCAGTAACCATTACTTTTTCGTAATCTTCTTTTGTCGTTGCTTTCACTTTTCCAATCAATTTCCCATCTACTGGCGAATAAGATTCTATAATTTCCCCATTCGAAAAATTGGATAATCCTGTAGAAGTTCCATCGTTGATTTCTTTTAGCCCTAATTCAGCCAAAAAGTTTAAGTTCATTGTTTCTGCCATGTCTTTTTTTCTGTTTTTTTGATTTGTACAAAGGTACAGATTTCATTCACCAATGTAAAATGAGTTGGTTAAAAATTTAACCAAAATACTTAGTCTAGTGATTTTTTCATCTTCATGTGAGGCAAACTCACTTCTCTAAATAATTTCCCTTCTGTTTTGTAGCCGAATTTCTCATAGTATCTTACTGCCGATTCCCGAGCATGGCAAGAAATTTCATTATAGTTATTTTCTTTGGCCCATTCTTCACAATACTTCATCATTTTTTCGCCAATCCCTTTTTGTTGTTGGTCACTATCTACACACACTTGCCGCATTTTTATTTCTTTATCCGAAACCGGTACAAGAGAAAAACAGCCCAGAGCTTTTTCATTTTCAAATACTCCTACATGTATTTGGTCGTGTTCCAAATACAATTCTTCTTCCGAGAACATTAGATTTATCGGTTCTCTCAATATTTTATCTCTCAGTCTCACGCATTTCCAATAGTCTTTGCTGTAGTGAGTTATAGTTTTTATTTCCATAAATTGATATTATTGAGCTGTGTTACTTTTGTACGTCTGGTGTCCAATTATTTTGTCACAATTACACACGGGATCACTAAAATAAGTGGTAATATTGTACATATTTTCGGTTTCAAAATGATCACCTTCAATGAATACAACGTCACCTTTTGGGTCATGTGGTCTTTTTAACATGTACATGTAATCGTAATAGCCTTGCTTCAACAATACTTTTGTTTCGTATTGTTTGGCCAATGGATTATAAGTCATTTTGAATTCTTCTCTAAATTCATTGTCACTCATTCCTCCAAACACATACAAATCTCCTTCTGTAATTTCATGCGGATAATTCAAAGCAAAGTGCGTATAAATATAGTCCGCTTCGGTTCCTTGGTTGATTCCAAACTGATTTCTGATGTAAAATTTACCGTCTATATCTTCATAAAAAAGATAGGTTCCAAATCTCCTTTTTACTTCAGGAAAAAGATACACATTTGTCTCTCTGTTTTGTAAGGTGATTTGTTGAACTTTTTGTCCTCTAAATCGCATGTTTCTTGTGTCCAAAAAACGGTATTCATTTCCACCATCAAATATGTTTTCGTCATTGTTGTAATCGTAAATCAATACACTTCCTCTTACAAAAACTGGCTTTAAATCGAAAAGTGCATTATCAAAACGATTATTTTGTTGTACCAAAACTTTGATGTCTCTATTGATATCTGGCACCATAAGATTCTTCAAATCAATTTCGAAATCTACTTCCTGTTTGTAGTTTCGCTCCTGTACATTGCTTGGTCGATTCACTTTTACTCGGGTGAGCACGTTGTTTTCGTACACCATAAATCGCTTAGTAAATACAATTTGCTCGGGATCATTGTCTTTGAATACTTTAAAAATGTAATTCCCAGTCAGCTTTATTCCCATATTTTTGTTTGGGACATTGATTTCATAATGCACAAAATTTTCGTAGGTATTGAAAGAGAATTTAAAATCTTGAATAAAGTCCTGGAAAAAACCACTCATGTATTGAGATTGTATCAAATCAGATTTTTTCCATTCGGCATCACAATGTATAATTGTGTAGTAGTAATCACCCAGATCAGATCCCATTTTGTCAAACGAAAAATTGATAGATTCTCCACTTGCCAAATCAATGGCAGGATTGCTCATTTTCCAACCCGTTTTGGCAGCCCAGATAGTCTTGATATCCGAAACGTAAATTTTATTTTGGATAGGAGTAGAGCCAAATGTTTCTTC
>ENA-OUOG01003113-OUOG01003113.1-marine-metagenome-genome-assembly--contig:-NODE-3113-length-16048-cov-6.634776_pt1 | contig 16048 bp, 21 predicted proteins | sample MGYA00248635_ERZ508505 | MGnify/ENA primary metagenome ERZ508505 (study PRJEB26176, sample SAMN06267871) | marine metagenome | isolation source: Saanich Inlet, British Columbia, Canada | place: Pacific...
ACCGCCTCCCCGGCTTGAACGGGGGACCTCTGGATCCACAATCCAGCGCTCTAACCAACTGAGCTAAGGCGGCACTGGGCGGTGCAATACAGTCGCGATTGTCCGATTGCAAGGCCTCTCGGCACCGAAGAGTGCAAGGAATTTTTCGCCCCCGTTACAGCACCGCTTCGCATGGAACTTGCCTCGAAGGCGTCAAAAGACTAACCCCAAACGAAGATTTCAGGAGGTTCTCATGGGTATCAACAAAGAAAGCGATATTGCGGCCAATATTCAGATCGGGCCGACAACACTTGGGATGGTGCGAATCTATCTCGAAGGGGACGGGCTGGACCTGCCCTTGGACTTCGACCCCGAAGAGGCCGAGGAAATCGCACAAGAACTTCAGGCCGCCGCAATGGCCGCGCGCAAAATGGGCAAGAAGGGCTAAGCCCCCGCCATCGGGTCGCGCATTCCCTGCAAGCGCATCGCCGCCAAACGTGCGACCCTCAAGGTCAGCGCTTTGCGGCGTGCCGCTGCCAATTTGGTCTCGGGGCCATAGCGCAATATCTCGGCATCAAAGGCATCCGCAATGATCAGCCCCGTCTCTGGCGGCAGCATCTCGGTCGGGAACCCGTCATCCACCGCCCAAAAATAGCGGTCACACCATTCCAGATACCCATCCCATTTGCTGTCCGAGGTGAAATCGGCGCGGCTGGATTTGCATTCAATCACCCAAATCTCTCCCTTGGGGCCAAGCGCCATCACATCCACACGCTTGCCGCGTTCTGGCGTGAATTCCTCAATCGTCATGAAATCATGGCTGCGCAAATGACGGCAAACGCCGCGCGCAAGCCTTTGGCCGGGCATAAGGGATGCAAGATCGGGGTCGGTGACACTCATAAGGACAATCTGGAACATATAAAGAACATAGGCAAGCACCCACTCTTCCCTTGCCCGAAGGCCCCGCCGAGCCTAAGTAGCAGGTGACGGTTCTGCCCTTCTCGTGTCTGTGGCAAAATTCCAGTGGCCTTAAGCAATTCCACGGGAGCTGGCTCTGTCTGGACCCTGGTTCAGTTACCTGGCGCCCACCTGTACATACAGGTCCCCGGGAATTAACGCCTCTACGGTTGGTTGGTCCCGTCACCAAAAAACGCCCTCTCTATTGGGGCTTGTGGTTTTGCGGCAGGTGGCATCAGTTTTCTTCATGCCGTCATCTGGGCCATCATCTTAGCGGTCATCTAGGCCGCCATCCAGGGTAGTGAAGGGCAAATCGATATGAGCCTTGGCTTTCAAAAGCGCCCCAATGGGAGCCGCAAAGTAACCAATCGGCAAATCGATTTTCTTGGGTGGATTTTGTTCACCCTTTCGGCCTCCTCCTTCATCATCGCAAGTATTGGCAGTTTTTGGGCGATGGCGGGAAGTCTCTTCTTTTTTGTCGCCTGCCTTGTCTTCCTCGTGCCCTTTTTCCGCAAAGACTAATCTGCGAAACGGGCAAAGGTCACAGGCAAAGGTAAGGGGCAAGGGTCACGGGCGCTCAGGCGCTCGGCTCACAAGCTCTCGAGATAGATACGCACGGCCTCTTGGACATGGCGAAACCTGTCGCCACCCAAATGCTTGCCACCATACCAGCGCGTCACCACAACCAGATGTTGGTGCAACTCCGCGCGCTCCAGCATCCTCAAGATCACCATGCCCGCGCCCGATTCACCATCATCATTCTTGATGGGACCAGCCGAGGTCAAAAGCCCCCATGAGTGATGGGTCGCCTTGGCAAATTTCTTGGATTTCTTCAGCTCGCGAATGAAGGCTGCTGCCTCATCCGCCGTTGTGCAGGGACCACCCGCGACCGCGTATTTCGAACCACGGTCGCTGATGATGTTTTCCAGCACGCGCATTAGATCAGAACCCTTCGGGCTTGGCCTCATGCGCCATGTGATCCAACACGGCATTCACGAATTTCGGCTCACGCCCATCTGGGAAAAACGCGCGCGCCACATCAACATATTCGGTGATCACCACTTTGGGCGGCGTGCTGCCTTCGACCAATTCGGCGCCCGCTGCACGGAACAAAGCCCGCAAAGTCGGATCGATCCGGTCAATCGGCCATTTCGCAACCAAGGCACGGTCGGTCATCTTGTCGATCTTGGCCTGCCAATTCACGGCATCTTCCAACAACCTGCGGAACAAGGAGACATTGCCCTCGGCCATTTCATAATCATCGAAAGCCTCGCCAAAGCGATGCGTCTCGAACTCGGTGCGCACCAGATCAAGCGTCTGGCCAGAATGCTCCATCTGAAACAAGGCCTGAACGGCAAACAGGCGCGCGGCCGATTTCATCTGGCGCTTTGCCTCGGCATTTGGGCCTTTGGGCTTTTTATCGCTCATGCGCGGAGTGGTCCTTCACTGTCGCCCGCGATCTCGATGATATCGGCGCGGGGTTTGAATCCGATCCCGCCTTTAGGACGCCCGAACTTCCGCGTCAACGCAATCAAGTGCAAAGCGGCCGCCGCAGCGCCGCCGCCCTTGTCCTGATCCGCAGGATCGGCACGCACAACTGCTTGCTCCCGCGTCTCGACGGTCAGGATACCATTGCCGATATTGGCACTTTCCAACCCCAAAAGCGTCAGCGCCCGCGAGCTGTCATTGCATACCGTCTCATAATGCGTGGTCTCGCCGCGGATCACACAGCCCAAGGCCACAAACCCGTCGAAATTTCCCTGCCGATGCGCGATGCGAATGGCAGTCGGGATTTCCAATGCACCCGGCATCTCAACGATCTCGAAACTTGCGCCCGCTTTCGTCAAAATATCGCTCGCACCTTTGACCAGATTATCCGCGATGTCTTTGTAATAGGGCGACACAACGATCAAAACCTTCACGGGGGCGTCGAATTCAGGCAGGTCCAAAATGAAGTGGCTCTGTGATGCAGCCATGATCTATGCCTCCTTGGAGATCGGGCGCGTGCCCGTAATGGACAGGCCATAGGCATCCAGACCGACCACATTGGGAAGCCCCGAATTGGTCAAAAGTTCCATCTCGGATATCCCCAAAGCGGCCAGAATTTGCGCGCCAAGCCCATATTGGCGCAGCTTCTGGGGCGATGCACCGCCTCCAATATCAAGCTTCATATTCGTATCGCGCAGCAAGACCACAACCCCTCGCCCTTCATCGGCGATAATCTGCATGGCGCGCGCCAATTCATCCTCTTGGCCCGGCACAAGCCCCAAGACGTCCTGCATCGGGTTCATGGCATGCATCCGCACCAAAAGAGGCCCCTCGCCCAGAATATCGCCCTTGCTCAGGACGATATGCTCATCCCCATGGGTTTCATCGGCAAAGACCCGCATCATCCAATCGCCGCCATAGGCCGATGTCACCGAGGTCACGGAGGTCTCATTGATCAAATTATCATTGCGCCGACGATAGGCGATGAGGTCCGAGATTGTACCGATCTTGAGGTTATGACGCTGCGCAAATGCCACCAATTCGGGCAGCCGCGACATGGTCCCGTCTTCATTCATGATCTCGCAAATCACGCCCGAGGCATTCAGCCCCGCAAGCCGCGAGATATCCACGGCTGCCTCGGTATGACCTGCCCGCACCAGAACGCCGCCATCCTTGGCGCGCAGTGGAAAGACGTGACCCGGGGTCGCGATGTCCTGCGGACCCTTGGACGGGTCAATGGCAACAGCCACGGTGCGCGCTCGGTCATAGGCCGAGATGCCCGTCGACACCCCCTCGCGCGCCTCGATCGAGACGGTGAACGCCGTTTCATGACGCGAGGCGTTATTGGTCGACATCAAAGGCAAGCCCAGCGCCTCGATGCGCGAGCCTGGCAAGGACAGACAGATCAAACCACGGCCATGCGTGGCCATGAAGTTAATCGCCTCAGGGGTCGCCATTTGCGCAGGAATGACCAGATCACCCTCATTCTCGCGATCCTCATGATCGACGAGAATAAACATCCGCCCGTTACGTGCGTCATCAATGATTTCCTCGACAGTGGAAATCGCATCAGACCAATCACGTTCCACAGGGCCGGGTTTTTCGAAATGTTCGGTCATGATGTCTTTCTGTCTCAAGCAAAAACTGGGTTGCTCGGACATAGACCATCCACCAAGCCTTTTCTAGGGCGACGCGGCGCCAAGACATTTCACCGCAAGCTGCAGGTGCGGATCAAGCGGGAACACCCCCGAAGAAACGCTCCGCCGGCACGATACCTGCCAATTGACCCGCAGTGCACCACTCCCGTTCAAGCGCTGTTGCCGCGACCAAAACAACACCGTCCCTCGGCAATCCCTGCTCTTTGATCACAGCGCTCATCTGCGCGCGGGTCTGGGCCCAGCTATCGGTGATGCGCGGGGCGCGAAACGCATGATCCAGATCTGTCATATTGGCCTGCAGCACGGCTTGCGGATGGCTTGGTGCATAGACCGCCGCGATCCGACCCGCAGGAAGATCACTCAGGCGCGCGGCCACAGGATCGGTCAAAGAAAGGCGGCGCGGGGTCAACTCGAGCGAATTGCCTGAAAACAGGAAGGCCACGATATCGCGCCCGCTGGTGGCCCGGATTGTGGCATAGGTCTGATAGGGCAAGCCAAGACGCTTCGCACGGGCCACCCTAAGGCGCACAACCTCCAAGGGCAGGCTCGGCAAAAGCGCGCGCCGCGCCTTGCTCCACGCCACTTTGCGAAAACCAAATCCCGCCTCCATCGACGGTCCGCCATTATGTCCGATCATCTCACATACTCCACTGCTCAAACCCCAGCCTTACGCCAAAGGCCGCAACTGGCAAGCACATGACCCCATCTTTGCTTTAAAAATACTTGCAGCACCGCCGTCCCTCAAGCGGAACGGGACTGGCACTCCTGCAGCCGCGCCACATAGCGGGCCAAAGTATCGATCTCCAGATTGACGCGATCACCAACAGCTGCATCCCCCCAATTGGTTGCCTCTTTGGTATGGGGGATGAAGTTAATTCCAAACTCGGGGCCATCAACTTCATTCACGGTCAAGGAGGTGCCGTTCAATGTCACCGATCCCTTGGGTGCGATGAACTTCGCAAGCGCCTCGGGCGCGCGCAGGGTCACGCGGGTGGATTGGCCATCATCCGCCATATCTGTGATCACCGCCACCCCATCAACATGGCCCGACACGATATGCCCGCCCAATTCATCGCCAACCTTCAAGGCACGCTCAAGATTGACGCGCGTCCCGACCTTCCAATCGCCCAGATTTGTCTTGGAAACCGATTCAGCCGAGACATCCACCTCATACCACCCCTCGCCAAGTGCCACGACCGTCATGCAAGCCCCGTCACTTGCGATCGAGGCGCCGATATCGATGCTCATCGTGTCATACCGCGTCTCGATCCGAACCCGCAGATCGCCGCGCTGTTCCAGCTTCGCGACGCGCCCAATATCGGTGATGATACCCGTGAACATGATGGTGGTCTCCGTTTTACTTTGTCATCCTGACCTAGCGGTGGCCCATGCATGCGACAAGCCCGCCCGACAAGAATTCAGCACAGACGCCTTTAATTGGCCATAGTGGCGTCGTTATCTTGACCGATGACTATGTCACCTGCATTGAAAGATTATACAAATGCCGCATGATGACAAAGAGGCGGCTCAGGAAATTTCGACCGAGCACAGCAAAGGCAGCGACACACCCATGGGCAGGGTTTTTCTGTTTCTTCAAGGGCCACATGGCCCCTTCTTTCACAAACTCGGACAGCATCTACGCTCCGCGGGCTCACAGGTATGGCGCGTTGGTTTCAACCAAGGCGATAGCGCCTTTTGGCATAACCGCGAAAGCTATATTCCCTATCAAGGAAGCGTCGAGGCATGGCCCGCGACGTTTCAGTCCCTTTGTCTTGAGAAAGGCGTGACTGATCTCGTCCTTTACGGCGACACCCGCCCCATACATGCCGAAGCCGTGGCTTATGCCAAAGAGGCAGGCATCAAAATTCATGTCTTTGAAGAAGGTTATCTGCGTCCCTATTGGGTGACCTATGAGCGCGGCGGCGCAAACGGGCATTCGCGGATTATGGATATGTCTGTTGCCCAGATGCGGGCAGCACTTGAGGGGTTGGATCTTGATCTGCCCGATACGCCTGCAAAATGGGGAGATATGCGCCAGCACATCTTTTATGGCGCGCTTTATCACTGGTTCGTCATGTTCGCGAACCTGCGCTACCGCAATTTCAGGCCGCATCGCAACATCACCGTGGCCCGCGAATTGCGCCTATATCTGCGCCGCATCCTTTTCGGGCCGCTTCTTTGGGCGGACCGTGTCATGGCCACATGGCGGATCAAAACGGGCGGTTTCCCATATCATCTGGCCTTGCTGCAACTCGAACATGACGCCAGCTTTCGCGAGCACGAACCCTTTGAGACGATGGGGGATTTCCTCAAGGTCCTGATTGAGGGTTTCGCGGCAGGCGCGCCAGTGCATCACCATCTCGTTTTCAAAGCCCATCCTCTGGAAGACGGTCGCACGCCACTTCGCCAGCTCATCCGAGATATGGCCCTTGAACATGGTGTCTCGGAACGGGTTCATTTTGTTCGCGGCGGCAAGCTTGCACGGCTCTTGAATGATGCGCGTTCTGCTGTGACGGTAAACTCGACCGCTGCGCAACAGGCTCTTTGGCGCGGCTTGCCCATCAAGGCCTTCGGGCAGGCTGTTTATCTGAAGCCCGAATTCGTCTCGACCCAATCCTTGGAGGCGTTCTTCCAGAACCCGACCCGCCCCGACAGCCGCGCCTATCGCGACTATCGCCATTTTCTGCTGGAAACATCGCAGATCACTGGCAGTTTCTATTCGGCGCGCGGACGCAGGCAGTTGTTGCGCCAAGTGGTCGACATGATGCTATCGGCAGAAGACCCCTATGACGCCCTGCGCGGAGGACATCCTGCACCTCGGCAACACCTTCGCATCATCAAATAATCGAAGGACTAGTGCGAGCTGCATCGATTCGCTAAAGTAGAGAAAAAAGAATCTGAGGCAGTTACAGGCAAATAAGGAGCCGCTCCGTGACATCACTGGCTTCCCGAGGCGCGCGCGCCGTCGCGTTATTGGTCGTATTGGGCATTGTAGCCTCTTGCGGCCTTCCCCGTATTGGTCCCAATCGCAACGAGATTTTCGCAGGTTCGGTGCAACGCCAAGGCGACGCTTTCGTTGTCGAGGTAAACCCCCGCGTAACCCAAGCAACCTCTGTTGTTGAGGCCCTCGGCTTCACCTCCGACTTTTTGAATGCAGGCGTCTCGAACACCGATGTCATTCGCCCCGGTGATCTGCTGAGCCTGACCATTTATGAAAATGTCGAAGATGGTCTTCTGGCAGGCCAAGGCGGCAATGCAGCCGTGATTGACCAAGTCCAAGTCGACAGCTCAGGCCATATCTTCATTCCATATGCAGGCCGCATTCGTGCCGCTGGCAACACGTCCGAAGCGCTGCGCCAGATCATCACCCGCAGCCTTGATGAGCAAACACCCGACCCACAGGTGATCGTGCGTCGCGAAGCGGGCGATGGCTCGACCGTGTCCATTACGGGTTCGGTTTCGGGCCAAGGCGTCTATCCGATCTCGCGTCCAACCCGCACTTTGTCGGGCATGCTGGCCGCGGCTGGCGGTGTCTCGATCGAACCCGAAATTGCGCGGGTAACTGTTGTGCGTGGCAGCCATACAGGCTCGGTCTGGTTTAATGATCTCTATTCGGACGCCAGCACCGATATCGCCCTGCGCGGCGGTGACCGCATTTTGGTAGAAGAGGACACACGCTCCTTCACATCACTTGGCGCCACGGGCACACAGGCCCGCGTGCCATTCGAGTCGCGCACCATTTCCGTGATTGAGGCCATCGCCACAGTCGGTGGCCTGAACCCGACCCTTGCCGATCCCACAGGCGTGTTTGTCCTGCGAAACGAGCCTGAAACAATCGCACGTTCTGTGCTGGGACGCGGTGATCTGACGGGTGTGCAACGCATGATCTATGTGCTGGATCTGACCGCCCCCACAGGCATGTTCGAAGCACGTGACTTCGTGATCCGTGACGGCGATACAGTCTATGTAACCGAGGCTCCATTTGCGCAGTGGTCGCGCGCTCTCAACGCTTTGACAGGTACATTGAGCACCGCAGGAGCGATCTCCAACCTCGGCAATTGATCCCCGTGATCAATCCAAAGGACGTGACAACAGATGCCCCCGCCGGACATGAAATCCGGCGGGGCTTCTATTTCAACGCAGGCTTTTTCACCCAAAGCCGTGTGCGCCGCATCGTTGAATTGGCAGGCTATGAACTCAAGCTTGGCAAACCAAGCGAGCATGACGATGTGCTGGTTTGGGGCCATTCCCCCTATGCCGCGCGCGGCGAGAAGGTGGCTGAGGCGACGAATGCGCGATTGGTGCGCGTCGAGGATGCATTTCTGCGATCGCTCTTTCCCGGGCGGGCGGGTGAGCCGCCCATTGGGTTGAGCATTGACCGCAAGGGGGCTTTCTTTGACAGCCGCCAAGCCAGCGAGTTGGAAGATATCTTGGCCAATCATCCGCTGGATGACACGGCCCTTTTGAACCGTGCGCGCGATGCAGCCCTCAGGATGCGCCAGAACCACCTGACCAAATATGCAGCCGTCGATCCCGATATCGCGGCACCTGCGCCGGGGTATGTCTTGGTCATTGATCAAACGCGCGGCGATGCGTCGATCCGCTTGGGCGGTGCAAATGCCGATAGCTTCCGCGAGATGCTCTATTGGGCACAGGAAGATTTCCCCGCCGCCCGTATCCTGATCAAAACCCATCCCGAAACCCGCGAGGGCCATCGCGAGGGGCATTTCTCGCAGGCAGATTGCTCCGATCGCATATCCTTGTTTGATCAACCGATCTCGCCTTGGGTGCTGATGGAGGGGGCGGTCGCCGTCTATACCGTTTCAAGCCAATTGGGTTTCGAGGCCATACTGGCCGAGCATAAGCCCGTGACCTTCGGACAGCCCTTCTACGCAGGCTGGGGCCTGACCGATGACCGCCAGCCCCTTGCCCGCAGGAAACGCAAATTGAGCCGCGCGCAATTGGTGGCAGGCAGTCTGATCCTCTATCCACATTGGTATGACCCCCATGCCGACAGGCTTTGCGGCCTCGAAGATGTCCTATCCGACATGGAGGCCATGAGCCGCACTTGGCGTGAGGACCATAAGGGTCATGTGGCCCTTGGTATGCGCGCTTGGAAACGCGGGCATCTGCATGATTTTTTCGGCTCATCTGGCCGCTCGATCCATTTTTCGGACTCAGTCGAAGACGGTATAAAACGTGCCTCGGAAACAGGGCGCAGCCTTTTGGTATGGTCCAGCCGCCTGACCGATGAGGTGGCGCAAGCAGCCCAAGCCGCGGATGTCAATTTGATCCGTGTTGAAGACGGGTTCTTGCGCTCTCGTGGCCTTGGTGCGGATTTGGTCCCGCCTTTGAGTTTGGTGACCGATGATCTGGGAATATATTATGACCCGACCCGCGAAAGCCGCCTTGAGCGGCTGATCGCCGAGGCCAGCAAACTGCCCGAAACGCGGCTCTTGCGGGCCGAGCGTGTAATTGCGCGGCTCAAATCCCTTGGGGTCACGAAATACAATACCGGCACCTTGTCCGATCTCCCCGAGACGAATGGCAAACAGGTTGTCTTGGTGCCCGGCCAAGTGGAAGATGACGCCTCGATCAAATTGGGAGCCTCTGACGTCTCAACCAATCAGGAGCTGCTCGAGACCGCGCGCCGTCTCTGCCCCAAGGCCTTTGTGATTTACAAACCCCACCCCGATGTCGAGGCGGGTTTGCGCAAAGGTGAGGTTCCTGACGAGGCGCTTGCGCGATTGGCCGATCACGTCGCCTCCAACACCGAGCCTGCATCCTTGATCGATCTGGCCGATAAGGTCGTGACCATGACATCTGGATTGGGGTTCGAGGCGCTGATACGCGGCAAATCGGTGGTCACGCTTGGAACGCCTTTCTATGCGGGTTGGGGGCTGACCAAAGACCTGGGCCCTGTGCCCGCGCGTCGCCAAGCGCGCCCCAATCTGGCGGCTTTGGTCCACGCCACCCTCATCGCATATCCACGCTATTTTGACCCTGTCACAGGCAGCCCATGCTCAGTGGAAGTGGCCATTGACCGTCTGGTCTCGGGCGAAGGGCAATCGGGCAAACGATCCCTTAGGGTTTTGGCCAAATTGCAGGGCTGGCTGAAAGGTCATGCTTGGCTTTGGCGCCGCTAGGACCGCTGGCGCACCCATTCATGCAAGACATCAGGACCGATGGGGCGCGTGCTGCGCAGATGGAAGCGCGGCGCGTTTGACAGATGCTCCAACCCCATCGGCGCAATGGCCGATCGCGCATCACCGCCCAAGGCAAGTCCTGCCGTGAAGCCCACCAGATCATCGACAAGATCATGGCCCAAGACAGAGGCCGCCACACTGCCGCCCCCTTCGCAAAACACCGACGTCAGCCCCTTTTGGCCCAAGGCCTGCAGGGTCGCGGCGATATCAATGTGACCGCTATTGTCAGTCGCGATCTCAATCAATTCCGCGCCAAGCCCTGTCCAGATGTCACGGGCCGCTTGGGGGGCGTCTTTGGCATGGACCAGCCATAAAGGCGCTTTGGCGATGCTTGCGGCCAAGCGCCCTTGGTGGGGCAAATCCAAACCTCGGGACAAGACCACACGAATAGGTTGATGTGACGCGCCCATATCGCGCACCGTCAGGTCGGGATCATCGGCGCGCGCGGTGCCGCCGCCCACCAAAGTGGCATCATGGCGCAAGCGCATGGCATGCACGACCCGCCGCGCCTGCGGCCCCGTGATCCAGCGGCTTTCACCAGTGGCGGTTGCAATACGCCCGTCAAAAGATGTCGCAAGCTTGAGGGTGAGTTGCGGCCGCCCCGTCAGGATGCGCTGGACAAAACCGCGATGCGCATGGGCCGCCTCCCCCTCGCAAACGCCCGTCTGGACGGTGATGCCCGCATCGCGCAATCGCTGCACGCCACCACCATCAGTGCGTGGGTCTGGGTCGCGCAGGGCGACAACGACCCGCGCAATGCCTGCTGCAATCAAGGCTTGGGAACAGGGCGGGGTCTGGCCGTGGTGGTTGCAAGGCTCCAAACTCACATAGGCCGTGGCACCTTGTGCCGCGTCACCTGCCTGCGCAAGGGCCTGCGTTTCGGCATGTGGTCTGCCACCTGCTTGGGTATGGCCCCGCCCCAGAACCAGCCCATCCTTGACGATCACACAGCCAACGGCGGGGTTGGGCCAACACTTGCCCGCCCCGCGTGCGCCCAATGTCAGGGCAACACGCATCCATTGGGCGTCATCTTCATGCATGGCTCAGGTATCGGTTTCAGGTGGGCGCAATTCGGCCAAGAAATCCTCGAAATCATCGGTCGCCTGAAAATTCTTATAAACGCTGGCAAAGCGCACATAAGACACCGTGTCGATCCGAGCGAGGCTTTCCATGACGATCTCGCCGATGGTATTGGAGGGTATATCCGTCTCACCCATGCTTTCGAGCCGCCGCACGATGCCAGAAATCATCTGGTCGATACGCTCGGGCTCGACGGGGCGTTTTTGCATCGAGATACGGATCGAACGCTCCAGCTTGTCACGATCGAAGTCTTCGCGTTTGCCATTGGTTTTCACAACGACGAGATCGCGCAATTGAACGCGTTCATATGTGGTGAAGCGCCCGCCGCATGCGGGACAAAAGCGTCTGCGCCGGATCGCAACATGATCCTCTGCAGGACGGCTGTCCTTCACCTGAGTGTCTACATTTCCGCAAAACGGGCAGCGCATGTCCGTCCCCTTATTTTCTGTCTCGACCCTGCTGCTACACAGGGGATGCTCTTGCCTGATTGGGTCTTTTGCCCAAGTTTATACCGCAACTATAGGCCGACCAATAGAGCTTGGGTAGTGCGTAATCGAAGCCACAGCATTTAGAGGCAACCTGTGGCGCGCGGGACTCGGTCAATCGGGGCGGAAATGGGCCGCCACCTCGCGTCGATGCGGCCTGTCGCGATGCTCAACCACATAAATCCCCTGCCATGTGCCAAGGCGTGCCAGCCCATTGCGCACAGGGATCGACAGGCTGACGGGCATAAGCGCTGCCTTGAGATGGGCTGGCATATCATCGGCCCCTTCATAGGTATGCGTCAGATAGGACATCGAGGGATGATCCGAGCGCGGCACAAGCCGGTCAAAATAGGCCTTGAGGTCATGATGCACCTCGGGATCGGCATTTTCCATGATCAGCAAGCTGGCGGATGTATGGCGGATCATCAGGCTCAAGACACCATCGCCCTGCCCGATCAGCCAGTTCTGCACTTGCGCGGTAAACTCATAGGAGCCCGCGCCGCGCGTCTCGATCACAAAATCTGTTTGCATATCCCATCCATGATCTGCGGCCTGGCCCCAAGCCTTTGATATCCCTGATAGCTTTGCTACCCGTTTTCATCCTTTGGCCGCACAGCCTTGCGCCCGTCTTCATTGAGCGCATAGACGCCCTTTTCAATCTTGTCGAACCAGCCGTAGTGATTGTCGCGCATGATCGTTGTGGCGCGCTCAACCCCTGTCGCGGCTTTGACGGCGGCCCCTTTGCAGGGCCCGTTCTCCAACAGATGCATAGCGCAGCGCGTTGCATCCTGCCGATAGGCCGTCACCACCGAACCGCGCGTGCCGCCCAGATTGGGGTCACCCTGACGTTTGGCAAATTCCTTGAGCAAACGTGTTTGCCGCAGTTTGGATTTGCGCGGCGCATAGGGGCCAGGGTCGCAATGCGCCTCGACGAAGCCATCGCGCAGACGCACCGTCAAAAGCCCCAACCCCAACCTGCGCGCCAAGGCTACATTTTCCCGAATGGCGCGCATCCATGGCTTGCCCGATCCACGCGGGACCGCAAGATAAACATGATCCGACACGGCCAGCCTTGCGATGCCTTGATGAAACAGCGCCAAGGAAAACCGCGTTTTCAGCTCCACGATCACAGGCGGTTGCCCCTCGCGCAGCGCAACCAAATCGGCAGCCCCGATTTCGGCCTTCACCTCATAGCCCTGTTTTTCCAAAAAGGCCTTTACGGGGGCGGAAAGCTCTGTTTCTTGAACCATATGGCATTGCTACCCGTCTCGCAGGCCCATGTCAGGTCGCAAAAGCATCTCAAAGGCAGATGAATCGCTTGACACCCCATGCCCACACTCGTATCCACCCGCCAGATTTACAGGCGTGGAGAGTACCTCCTACGCCATTTCCGTTTCTAGACCGAGGATGAACCGATGTCGCGCGTATGCGAATTGACCGGCAAGGGTCCAATGACTGGCAACAATGTCAGCCACGCCAAAAACAGAACACGTCGTCGTTTTCTGCCTAACCTGACAGATGTCACACTTGGCTCCGACAAACTTGATCGTCGCTTCAAGCTGCGCATCTGCAATGCTGCGCTGCGCACGGTAGACCACCGTGGCGGGCTTGACGCCTTCTTGAACAAAGCCAAGGAAGCCGAGCTTTCCCCACGCGCCCTCAAGATCAAGCGCGACTTGGAAAAGGCACAGGCCGAGGCCTGATCCTTTGTTCACTGGAATTGCCAACAGCCCTGTGCCCTGCGCGCGGGGCTGTTCGCGTTTTCTATTGCTGCGAAAGATAGCCGCGCGCGCGATTTACGCCCTAGCGCATGCTGCCACCCAAGCCCATATTGCGCCCATGAAACGAGCCTTTCAGCATATCCTTGGCCTGTGTCTTGTGGCCGTCATTTCCTTGAGCAGCATTGGCATGGCCATCGCGCGGGCGGATATGGCTTTGGGGCAGACAATCGTGCTGTGTATCGGGGCGGATCAAATCCGCGCCGTGATCGGCCCCGACGGCCAGCCTATGCTGGATGATCAGGGCCAGCCCGTGTCCCATGACATGCCCTGCCTTGATTGCGTGATCGGGGCCGTGGCTTTGCCAGATGGCGGGGGCGCGCCTGCGCCACAGGGCCTTCTTTCCAAATCTGTTGATGAAACCACCTATCAAGCCGCCAACCATGCGGTGCGCTTGCAGGGCGGCCAAGGTCGGGGTCCGCCAGCTTTGGCGTGATCACCCCCACATCTTTTTCACTACACAACAGATACCGGAGACAGATATGTCCTTCAAAACCCTTGCTCTTGCAGCAATGATCGCCACCCTTCCCGCCCTCGCCTCGGCACAGATGATGATCGAGGATGCCTATGCACGCTCGTCAGGGCCAAGCGCCCCGACAGGGGCCGCCTTTATGACCATCACCAACCATTCCCAGCAAGATGACGTGATCACTGGCGTCACCTCGGAGGCGGCTGTGCGGGTCGAATTGCACACCCATCTCGAAGGCGAGAACGGCGTGATGCGCATGGTTCATGTCGAGGACGGTTTTCCGATCGCCGCAGGCGAGACCATCGCGCTTGAGCGTGGCGGCAAGCATGTGATGTTCATGGGGCTTGCCGAGCCGATGGAGCAGGGCGGCGAGGTCGAGGTGACCTTCAGCTTTGAACATGCCAGCCCAGTGACCGTGATCATTCCCGTCGATCTAGACCGCCAGCCCGCCCATGGCGGGGACATGAACCACGGTGATATGGACCACGGTGATATGGACCACGGCGAAATGGACCACGGCGAAATGGAAAACACTCATTCCGACCATTAACCCAAGATCTCCGCGACCCATGCAGGCACTGTTTGGGTCGCGGGCCCTTTGATGACCCGATCAAAAAGATCGGGACGCGGTGTTGGTTCCAGATTGATCTCGAGGGTCTCCACCCCAGCCGCATCGGCCAGATCGACAAAACCCGCTGCCGGATAGACCTCGCCTGATGTGCCGATGGACACGAAAAGATCAGCGGCAAACACAGCCTCTTGGATCTTGTCCATCTGATAGGGCACCTCTCCGAACCACACGATATCTGGCCGCGTGGCTGGGGCCGTGCAGGCAGGGCAGCCCGCTTTGTGATCCATCACGCGCGGAGCAGGCCAGCGATGCCCGCAACCAGCACAGAGCGCCCCTGTCAATGCGCCATGCATATGGATCACATTCCCGCTGCCCGCCCGCTCATGCAGATCATCTACATTTTGCGTGACGATCAGAACATCGCCTGAAAACTCCCGCTCCAATCGGGCCAAGGCGTCATGGGCGGCATTGGGCGCTGCATCCAGAGCATTGGCGCGGCGGGCGTTATAGAAGTCATGCACAAGGGCGGGATCGGCGGCAAACCCCTCGGGCGTGGCGACCTTGGACAAATCATAGCGCGTCCAAAGCCCGTCCTTGTCGCGAAACGTGCCAAGCCCCGATTCCGCAGACACCCCAGCCCCCGTCAAAACCACAATCCGCTGCATATCCCGCCCCCTCTCTTGCCAAGACCCAGCCCACGCGCGACAAAGCATGCATGGCCGAAACCTACCGTATCCTATGTGTCTGTCTGGGCAATATCTGCCGCTCCCCCTCGGCTGAGGCGGTGCTGCGCAAACTGGTGCCACATGCGCAAATCGACAGCGCAGGCACAGGTGGATGGCATATAGGCGATGCGCCCTATGGCCCTGCGGCACAGGCCGCACAGGCGCGCGGCTATGACATGGCCCATATGCAGGCCCGCCAGGTGCAGGTTGAGGATTTCGAGCGTTTTGACCTGATCCTTGCCATGGATCGCCAGAACCTTAGTGATCTGGCCGCCATGGCCCCAGCTGATCACAGGGCGGAACTGGCGCTCTATCTGGGCCTGCTGAGCGATGCGCCCAAAGACGTGCCCGACCCCTATTACACCAGAGATTTCGACGCGGCGCTGGATTTGATTGAGCGTGGCGCGCAGGCTTGGGCTGATATGCTGCCCTGACGTGTCAGCGTAGCCTTAACCGCACATAGCCTCAGCAGCTTCGCCAAAGTCGCGGTAGTTTTCCCAGAATCGTTCATCGTTGCGACGATCAGACATGCGCATGCGCTGCGCCTGATCAGGATCGCTGAAGAAACGTGCGGCGAGGCGTTGCTCGGCGCCATTCAAAGTCATCTCCGCGGCATAGCCCACACAGGAGCAAAGCTGCGCCGAGGCGGCAC
>ENA-OUOG01003115-OUOG01003115.1-marine-metagenome-genome-assembly--contig:-NODE-3115-length-16044-cov-4.429386_pt1 | contig 16044 bp, 21 predicted proteins | sample MGYA00248635_ERZ508505 | MGnify/ENA primary metagenome ERZ508505 (study PRJEB26176, sample SAMN06267871) | marine metagenome | isolation source: Saanich Inlet, British Columbia, Canada | place: Pacific...
GGCGCTAGACTGCAAGATCATCATACTGGATCACATCAGTATCTTGGTCTCGGGTGGTCAGCATGGTGACGAACGCAAGGCACTGGATGAAATCATGACTAAGCTACGTACGCTAACGCAAGACACAGGCATCGTGCTGTTTGCGGTGTCGCATCTCAAGCGCCCCGAAGGTAAGGGACACGAGGAAGGAGCAGTGACTAGCGTAGCTCAGCTCAGAGGCTCGGCGAGTATCGCTCAGCTGTCTGACTTTGTGATTGGTCTTGAACGTAACGGCCAAGCGGATGATCCTGTCGAGCGTAACACCACGCACATCAGGGTTCTCAAGAATCGCTTCAGTGGTATCACAGGACCGGCTGGTCATCTTCTATACGATGGTCACACCGGCAGGCTCAGCGAACACGAACCCCAAGAAGCAGAGGTTGACATACTATGAAAGCAGTTTTCCTATTTTGGATTGCAACAATAGCACTGACGGCGGCACAGGCTTATGGGTATATTGACCTCCAGAGTTGGATAGGACGTGACTACGCCATGTACGTTACATTCGGATCGTGGGGTATAACAGCCCTGACTCTTTTAACTATACCTCTGTGGACTATGGAGATCTAGACTATGAGCATTAAAGAAGATACAAAGGCATTCGGAGAGGGACTAAAGGAGAAGGCAGGGGAAGCACTCAAGAGCGACACGGCACAGTACGCCCTGCTCGGTGCTGTCCTTGGCCTCACCCTTGGGTTGTTCCTTGGCTTCCCACAGCTGACAGTAGCTGGCTTTATAGTGGGGCTGTGGAAGGGGCTAACCAAATGAGCAAGATCAGTAGGTATTTAATTCAGCAAGAGGAGCAGCGCCATGTACAAGCGCGAAGCAACAGCAGTAGTAGACATCGAAACAAACAGGGCATGGGATACGATATGGATGGCGGGAGTTTACTTCCCGAGCAGTGGGACGACTACTGTCTGTCACTCAGCGGAGGAACTACAGGCGTCACTGTCGGGGGTCGACACAATCCTAGGGCACAATCTGATAGGCTTCGACCTACCAATACTGAAGAAGGTGTGGGGTTATGATTGGACTGGGAATGTTATTGATACTCTGGTCCTTGGGCGTCTCCTTAGTCCTAGCATTGAAGGCGGCCACTCTCTCAAGCAGTGGGCAATCCGAGCAGGCGGAGCACTAAAGGAATCGTTTGACGTTGAAGACTTTGACGCAGGCTTAACGCAAGAGATGATAGACTACTGTCTTGCTGACTGTCGCGCCAACTGGGACGTGTATGAGTACATGTTAGGCATCAAGGAAAAGGACGGCTTCAGTGATGAGAGCGTCACCTTAGAGCATGACGTTGCCCGTATCACTAAGGTTCAGGAAGCTAACGGCTTTGCCTTCGACTTCGAGCTAGGCTGTCGGATGCACACACAACACAAGGAGCGCATGGATGAAATCGAACGAGAACTTCAAGCGGTATTCCCTCCCATTGTTGAGGAGCGGTGGTCAGAGAAAACAGGCAAGCAGCTCAAGGACAAAGTCACAGTGTTCAACCCGGGCTCTCGGTTACAAGTGGCCGAACGGCTTGAAGGCAAGGGTGCTGTTTGGAAGAAGTTCACAGAGACCGGCAAAGCGAAAGTCGATGAGACAACCCTTAAGGAGCAGCAACACATCCCTGAAGCTGCGCTGGTGCTTGAATACCTTACGCTCTCCAAGCGAATCGGTATGCTCAAGTCGTGGATCGACAACGTATCAGACGACCTACGTATACATGGACGGGTTAACACATGCGGTGCTATCACTGGGCGTATGACACACAGCGCACCAAACCTAGCACAGATACCATCAGAGAAGGAGTACAGGGAATGCTTCGTAGTACCAGAGGGACACAAGCTAGTCGGCGTAGATGCCAGCGGCTTGGAACTGAGGATGCTAGCGCATTACATGGCGGACGAGACGTACACGGATCTGATCCTGCACGGCGACATCCATACACACAACCAGCAAGCAGCGGGGTTACCCACAAGAGACAATGCTAAGACGTTTATCTATGCTTTTCTATACGGCGCGGGAGACGGTAAGATTGGTTCGATCGTTGGAGGCGGAGCAGCACAAGGCGCAAAGCTCAAGGCTAAGTTCCTACAGTCCCTACCTGCCCTCAACAAACTGATTCAAACAGTAAGCAAAGCGACAGCCAAGGGTCACTTACGTGGCTTAGACGGACGTCGTGTACGCATACGCTCGGAGCACGCAGCACTCAACACACTGTTGCAAAGTGCCGGGGCTATCGTAATGAAGAAGGCACTAGTCATCGCTGAGAAAAAGCTAGCCTCGTATGGCTACCCGTACAAGCTAGTCGCTCAGGTTCACGATGAATTTCAGATAGAAGTACCGGATGAATACGCCGAACGTGTTGGGGTTTGCGTACGCAATGCCATCCGTCAGGCTGGCCGGGACTTAGAATTACGTTGTCCACTGGACGGCGAGTACCAGATTGGCTCATCATGGGCTGATACACACTAACCAAGAGGAAATACTATGAGCATTAAGTCAGACAAGATCGCTATCAAAGGCAAGCTTTCCTTCCTTCATCTCACAAAGACAGATGATTTCAACGGTAAAGCAAAGCCTAAGTATAGCTTCTCTCTCACCAACCTTAGTGATGCAGCTGAGGAAGCACTGGTAGAGCGATTTGGTGAGCAGGCGGGCATGGGTCACAAGCGCGTCAAGTTCAACGAGAAGTATCCCGAGGCAGGTAAGACCACTAAGTTCTCTTCCTTCTATCCAATCAAGGTTACCATGGACGGACGTGACATCATCACGCAGGCTACCGACAGCACTGGTCAGGCAAGCGTAGTGATCAACGATCCTATTGCTAACAGCATTGGCTACGGTTCTGAGGCTGTCGTCACTATCGCTGCCGATAAGATGGGTAACCCACGGGTTCAGAAGGTGGACATCATTGACCTTGTTACCTTTGAGAACGAAGAGGAAGACGACGACCTCGAGGTATTGTAATGGCCTTGCCAACTAAGCCTGAGATCTTCGGCATTGACGGAGACGTGATAGCGTACGCTGTATCCTTTAAGTCACAGAAAGAAGGTGACACATTAGAGGATACGCTTATAGCTACCACGGCCTTCCTTAGATCTATCGTTAACGAGTGCTGCGACGAGGGCATTATCTACCTCACGGGCAACAACAACTTTAGATTTAAGGAGGCTACGGAGGCCTTCCCCTACAAGGGACATCGCAAAGATAATCCTAAGCCTGCCTTCTTAGCGGAGGTCAGGCAACACATGATCGATGAGTATGACGCCGAGGTTCACGACCGACAGGAAGCTGACGATGCATTGTCAATCGCAGCATGTACTAAGGGACACGGTATCGCTACCATCGACAAGGACCTTAACGGATGTCCCGGGTGGCATTACAATTGGAACAAGGACGGCCTGTACTACGTCACTGAAGACGCAGCCAACAGGTTCTTCTACACTCAGATGCTGACAGGAGATGCGACCGACAACATCCCCGGGTTGTTCAAACGTACCGGACAGAAGGCTATGGCTTACATCAAGGAACCTATCCAAGAGATGACAGACGTAGCAGAGATGTTCGCCCACGTTAAGAAAGCCTACATGGATGCGGTCGCTGACAGAGGTATGTCTTCCGAGGAGTCTGACGTAGACCGATGGCTGTTATCACAAGGCCGGTGTCTATGGATGCGCCGTAAGGAGGAAGAGATGTGGGAGTTTCCAGATGGGACGTAAGGTAGAACGGACGCGGAACGGAGGGCAGTGGACTGAGGCCAGATACTTTGGCTTCATCCGCTCGGCCCTGCGCTCAGCATTCCAGAAGTGGGGCCCGAAGCATGAGGCAAAGAAGCTCGCAAAGGTAGCGTATAATACGTACGTATGCGCTCATTGTACTCAATGGTTCGGCAGCTCTCAAGTAGAGGTGGATCACATCAAACCAGCTGGTCAGCTGAAGACGTACAGCGACCTACCCGGATTCGTAGAGCGTATGTTCTGTGAGTCTGAGGGCTTTCAGGTGCTGTGCAAAGAGTGCCACCAAGTTAAGACTAACGAAGAGGCAGCTGAGCGAAGGGCTGCGAGGAAGAAGACATGAAGAAACCACCGTTTGATTGGGAAGCACTGTGGACATTGGCCTTAGGCGTGATGGTATTCGCCATACTGGCAGTGACACCCGCATGGGCAGAGGGTAGATTCGTAGAGCCTACCGACCCGGAGAGGGTGTGCGTAAACTACATATCTTTTCTAACTGTCGCCCGAACATCGAATGATAAGGAGATGATAGGCATTGTGCTTGATGCTATCGAGGAGATGGGATTACTTAAGCCCGCTATCGATGCCCTCACCTACATAGACGAGGGACGGAACGCCTCTATCGTATACCCCGTAACTTACAAAGTATGTATGGCTAAATATGGAGATGATGTAGCATGAACGGTAAACCTTTTACAGTAGAAGAAGACGACTATCTGGTACATGCACACGACCAACGCCTGTCTCTTACAGAGATGGCCTACGCATTGGACCGACCGTACGGCTCTATCTGTACACGTCGTGCATATCTAGGACTCAAGTACAAGGACAAGATCGTAGGCTCTGAGCCCGGTGATCCTTGGTATCCTGTAGGTACTGAAGAGACTGTAGAGCCTGAGGAGCATACGCCTTGTCCTGAGTGTGAGCCTGAGAAGTCAGTGGTGGATACAATCTGCGACTACGCCTTACATATCTTTACGGCCATGACAGGAGCTATCCTGCTGCTGGTAATCATGGGCCTCATCTAATTAACGGACGGAGAATAGACATGGCACGGGTAGGTATTATTGGTGACACACATTTGCCTTACGAGTTAGAAGGCTACATGGACTGGTGTACAGACATGTTCGAGCAGTGGGGTGTAGACACTGTAGTTCACATTGGAGATTTCCTAGATCATCACGCGCTCAGCTTCCACGATAGCGAGCCTATGCTTCTAGGTGCAACAGGTGAAATGCAGGCAGCTGCGGAGAGAGCACAAGCATGGTACGACAGGTTCCCTGAGCTAACTCTAGTCGAGGGTAACCACGATCTAATACCTGCCCGTCAGCTCACTAAGTTAGGCATGTCTCCTAACATCTTCATGAAGCCTATCGAAGAGATCTACGGTATGCCTGAGGGTTGGACAGTAGTTAACGACATTGAGATCGATGACGTACTGTACCACCACGGACATACAGCTACGGGTGTTAACGGATTCCGTATGGACGCAGAGAAACGCATGCGCTGTACCGTATCAGGACACAACCACAGCAACGCAGGTGTCTCAGCTACAGCCACAGACCAAGAGTTAGTCTGGGGTTTAGCGGTAGGGTGTGGCGTAGACAACAAGCACATGGCCTTTGCCTATGGTAAACACTTCGCTAAGAAGCCTGTCGTTGCTTGCGGTGTTGTCATTGACGGCGAGCCGCACGTAGAGTACATGGACCTAGGCAAGAAGGTACGGAGAGTCAAGCGATGAGGACTGACACTATGGAACTGATGGAACGTATATGCGACATGCTGACAGTAGAGGAGATCATGACTCTATGCCAGCTGGATAAGTGGGAGTTAGTATCTGAGGTATTGGCGGACGATGTCATCCGATTCTCTGAGGATTTCTGTGACGCTATGGACACCGTAGCTATGGAGCGCGAATGAAAGTTGTAAAGGGACGGTTCGACAAGAAGGAAAAGCCTAAGTCGAGTGATGTACTTAGGGAAGCAGCAGACATGATGGAGGAGATAGAGGCAGAAGGCATAACGTCGGACGTAGTCATAGTGGTACAGCGGACTAACAGCCCAGCCTTGGTACTATCTAGCACAGAGATCGACAGGACTAGCGTGCTGTTGGACTTCGCTAAGAACGATGTCATGGCAGGTATCTACTTCGAGGACTACGTAACGGAAGAGGAGGACGATGATGGAACCATCCACTAAGTGCGACCGCAATGTACCATACACAGACCCTAGGAATGGATGGGACGACTTCTTCGGTTCATCTAAGGCAAGCGATACTCAGGTGGCTGGCTCACATTACCAGCTGCCTATTGAGCCGATAGACTACATCTTCGAGAATGGCTTGGGTTACATGGAAGGTAATGTAATCAAGTATGTCACTCGCCACGGCAGTAAGAACGGTGAGCAAGACCTACGCAAAGCTATTCACTACCTAGAGATGTTGATTGAGAGGGAGTACGGGTGACTTCCCCATGTAACAAGACGTGCAGGCTAGGCCCCGATGACGCCTGCGTCTCCTGTAAAAGAACAAGACAAGAGATAGCCCAATGGTCTCGAATGAACGAGGCCGACAGGGCTAAGATAATTAAGCAGTTAAAGGAGAGATAATGATCCCAACAAGCAACCCATCCTACTCAGCATTCATCCACGCCAGCCGGTACGCACGCTGGCTGGACGACAAGGATAGACGTGAGACGTGGCCGGAGACAGTGCAGCGCTACGTAGACTACTGGGTAGGCAAAGAGTACATCACAGAGAAGCAGGCTAAGACACTGTACTCATACATCCATGACCTCAAGGTAGTGCCCAGTATGCGGGCTCTAATGACAGCGGGACCAGCGTTAGATAGAGATCACGTGGCAGGCTTTAACTGCGCGTATCTAGCTATCGACCACCCCAAGGCATTCGATGAGCTCATGTACATCCTACTGTGTGGCACAGGGGTAGGCTTCAGTGTTGAGCGTGAGGAAGTCAAGAAGCTACCAGTGGTGGCGGAGGAGTTCCATAACACAGACACTACCATCGTGGTGGCTGACAGTAAGATCGGATGGGCTAAGTCTACTCGACAGCTGATAGCTATGCTCTACAACGGGGACATCCCTAAGCTAGACTACTCCAACGTACGCCCAGCAGGTGCTCGGCTTAAGACGTTCGGGGGCCGAGCTTCAGGGCCGCAGCCACTAGAGGATCTGCATAAGTTCTTGGAAGCTACTATGCGCCACGCAGCCGGGCGTAAACTCACGGACTTAGAGTGCCATGATATATGCTGTAAGATCGCTGAGATCGTAGTTGTAGGTGGTGTCAGACGCTCTGCGTTGATTAGCCTTAGCTCACCAGTGAGCAGCAGGATGGCAACAGCTAAGTCTGGTGCGTGGTACAACGAGCATGGTCAGCGAGCATTGGCTAATAACTCAGCAGTGTATGAAGACAAGCCTGACTTCCCGTTCTTTATGAAGGAGATGAAAAGTCTATATGAAAGCTATAGTGGAGAACGTGGTTTCTTTTCCCGTGAAGCTGCTAGGATCATTGCTGGCAGGAATGGGCGTAGGGATGCTGATCACAAGTTTGGTTGTAATCCTTGTAGCGAAATCCTGCTTCGACCTAACGAGTTCTGCAACCTGTCCGAAGTTATTATCAGATCTGACGACACGCTTCAAGATCTCTTAGAGAAGGTTGACGTAGCTACTATCTTCGGGACATTACAGTCCACGCTAACTGACTTCCGCTACCTGCGTAAGGTATGGAAAGACAACTGCGACGAGGAGCGTCTGCTAGGCGTAAGCCTTACGGGGATCATGGATCACCCAGTGCTTAATGGATCTAAAGGGCCGGAGGAATTAGCTAAGTGGTTGACAAAGATGCGGGAACACGCAATCGTGGTGAACAAGAAGTGGGCGGAGAAGTTAGACGTGCCTGCGTCGGCTGCGATTACTTGCGTCAAGCCTTCGGGAACGGTGTCACAATTGGCTCTGTGTGCTTCTGGCATTCACCCGAATTATTCCCGGTATTATGTCCGCACTGTACGCCAAGACGTGAAAGACCCAGTGACTGACTTCCTGATTGCACAAGGTGTACCACATGAGCCTTGCTTTATGAAGCCTGACACTACGGTTGTATTCAGCTTCGGCATCGAGGCCCCTGAGACATCTGTGTTCCGCACGGACGTGGGCGCTATCGGGCAGCTGGAGATCTGGAAGGCGTACCAAGACCATTGGGCTGAGCATAAGCCTAGCATCACGGTCTACTATAAGGACGAGGAGTACTTCGATGTATGCTCTTGGATCTGGAAGAACTGGGAAACCATGTCAGGCATTAGCTTGCTGCCTTATGACAACGGCTCATACCGACAGGCTCCGTATCAGGAGATCACTAAGGAGGAGTTCGATGCCATGCCTAAGGTAGAGGTAGACTGGGATCAGCTTGCTGCGTTTGAGCGAGGGGATACTACGACAGGCACGCAAGAGTTGGCCTGTAGTGGATCGTCATGTGAGATCGTAGGCAGTGCCCAATAGGCTATCATAAGTAATACTTAAGTAGGGGACATAGGCTTATGGACAACACATCTCTGTAAGCCTTGCCCTGCTTAGCTTTAACGTAAATTGGAGGTAAGATGGACATAGTACATCACACAACCTTTTTGTACTACGAAGATGACTCAGGAGTAGTGATGGCAACCCCAGCACACGCCTTAGTAAACGTAGTCCAAAGCGGCGACGACGTAGAGATTGTATTAACACATGGGCACAGCTCGAAAGTATTGAATACAACTGTGGCCGAGTTTCTTGAGAGTTCTGGGAGGAAGATTAGAGTATGAAAGAGTACAGCATTAACATAGCAACAGCGTTATCACAGCTGCTCAATGCGGTAGTGTTGGCAGGCGACCCTAACGAAACTATTAGTGGTCGTGTCTGGAGGGAGGAGCGTAAGAAGGCTACGGCGGTTATAGACCTGCTGTTCTTCTTTCAGCCGGAGCATTGTCTCAACAGCCATTTAGCAGATCGTATCTTTGCACGTAAGATTCTAGGAGAGTAACCATGACTTTAACTAAAGCCTTAGCATTAACAGTATCAGGCGTAGTATTGACCACAGCAGCGATTGTTACGTGTGCTGAGACCACCATCTACTTCGAGGATGGCTCGGTAGTATACACAGATGATCCAGTGTACAGCTCATCAGTGCCCTTGTACGCTCACGAGAAGCTCTCTGACGGCGTTCTTAAGTTCACCCCTGCTACCCCCTTGGTTGGCGGGGATGTTGCTGAGGATGTCCCTGAGGACGTCACAGAGGAAGAGCTCCAGTGCTGGCCTTGGGCTGGCGTAGGTGCACCAGCAGGTTACAGCACTGAAGCTTGTCTTGTTGAAGAAGAGCCCGTGGAGGAATGTACTCCCGGTGGACTCACTTTCGGCGGAGGCTGTTAGGAATCGTCATTATAGTATCGATAAAGCCCTGAAGCATTTCCTTTGGGGCTGGTATCGCCCATCCGGCTAGCAGCACAAGCAGTAACAACTCGTGCATTTCTAGGCTAGCCTCATTAATGACCTGCCCAACGGGGCCTTGGAAGGTTTCTTCTGAGGTCTCGTTGATCTGCCCTGAGACCGCCGTAGCGGCGTTCTGAGCGATGCTTTGGTCACCCTCTGCTTCCCCCTTCCCCGCGTTAGCATCCACCGATATGCCCTTCTCAGAGGCTCCTAGAGCCATGTCAGCTACCTTGCCTGCCAACATGCTGCATCCGCTAGCGGTTATCAGTACGCCTAGCAGTATGAGTTTCGCTAGATGTATGCGCATCAATAACCCCTCTAGTTTCCTTGGCGTAGTCGCCTATATCCCTAATGTATGTCCTGTTCTCAACGGCCATCTCTTTAAGGTCGCCCATCCGTTCCTCAAGAGGAGCGATATAAGCTGTATAAAGCAGCGTACCACACAGTACTAGTACCGCTATGGCCGCCGCTATCCATTCAGGATACCTCTTAGGTTCGTTAAGAGCAGTCCTTATGTCATCAAGTATCTGAGTGTTACGCGTAAGCAAAGCACCTGAAGCAGAAATCTCCCGCTCCAGATGCCCTATTCTGCGTTCTAAACTCAAGCGTTCTTCCGCATCCATGTGTACCTCATCGTCCTTGGTTTATAAGCTGATACAGCATACCTGTCTCAAGCTGCCCGTTCTTACCTGTTAGCAAACCCTTACCTGTTCCATCATCAGTAAGCATACGCTCACCTGTGGCAGCTCGGTAGTAGCGGTCTGCTGTAGAGATTCCGGGAATGTAGTTCTGAGCAGCTTTAGCCGCATCGGTCTCGCTCAAGGGCGTACCTTGGTAGACATCAAACGGTAGCTGAAGGGCACCAGAAGCTATGTCAAACCCGGCACTGATAGGCGCAGGGATAACTGACTCAGCTGATAGTGGCTTCTTACCGTACTGATTAGAGCGTAGGTTAATCATACCAGAAGACATGTTGCTTACTAGTTCGTTAACAGCCGCTTCACTCATACCTTCAACGGAGAACACATCAGATACCTTGTTTTCCTTCGATGGGTCTAAGCCAGTACGCGCTGTGTTCCACGCACCTGCTAAACCACCAAAGATACCTACGTATTTACCGCCGAGCTTGTAAGCCTCAAGCATAGCCTTCTGGCCTTCAGGCGTATTGACACCTAACTCAGCTGCCTTAGCGAAGTTCCCGCCTATGTCCTCGACAATGTTGTTCATCTGTCGATTCATGTAGGAAAGCATCGAGTAGAACATACGTCCGTTAGGGTTGTCGTGGAACGCCTTAGGCATTGACGACGCACTAACAGGCTGCCATTTGTTAAGCACTGTACCTGCGTAGTTCATGACCCAAGCAGCATCAGTATCAGTCAGCTTAGAAGGATCATCAGCGTACTGCTTCAGGGCACGCATTGTGGCTTCCTTCTCTGACTCGAGAAGACCGCGCATACCTGTGGTTTCCATCAGCTTCTTCTGAGCTTTGACGTCACCTTTGGCTGCCTTAGTGGCTAACTTCTTTGCTTTGTTTATTGTAGAGTTAGTCAGCATCTCCCGTGACATTCGGTTCACGGTGTCAACCCCTGAGTACTTGTAGATAGCTTCGCTGCCTTTGTCAGCAAGGCGTACCCAGCCGGGGTCCATCATACCTTTAATCATACCTGTAGTATCATCAAAAGCCATCTGCCCTGTCTGGGCAATCTCCCCCATGTACGTACCACCGTGGCCCATAGCCGCGTCATCTAACCAAGCAGGTGCCCTAACGCCTGCCTTCTTAGCAAACGTAGATACGATACCGCCGGGCACAGTCTCAAGCCATGCACTGAAACCGTTCTCGAACAGAGGAGCAGTCACACCTTCCACCATGTTCAACGCTGCGTTACTCCAGTTAGCCAACAGGCCAGTAGAAGTAAGACGACGTACAACAGCACCAGCAGCGTTACCGCCTTGGCGTGCGTGGATGAACTGAGACTCCAATCCATTGCGGATGTTCTTAATGGTAGCGTCACTGGCTCCATCCTTCTTGGCCTGATCTACTACTGTCTCAATGACAGCGCGGACGCGGGACATAGGAGTACGTGAACCTTCCTTAGCAATGCTTGAGCGCTCGAAGACCTTAGCAGCTAGCTCACCTGTCTCGTCAATAGGAGCAAGCATACGGTCATAGATAGCACGGGCGTCGTTGATCTCATACGCATACGCACGCAAGGCTTCAATAGGATCGTCGTACTGGTCTGTACGTCCAATGTTACCTTTGTTCTTGATGGCCTTGGTGGCCTTGTTTGGCGTGTAGTCTGTAGCCTTAAACTTCGGCTTACCGTCAACCATCTTCATGTTGGCTGGATCAGCAGCCTGTAGCTTATTGACATACGTCTTGATTGACTTAACGGCTGCCTTCTCGGCGTCAGTAAGATCAGATCTATTAAGGATCTTTTCCCACGTAAGCGAACCAGTGAGCTCATCAGTGCCCAGCTCTGGGTTAAGACGGAGCAGTAGAGTCTTCAGCTTGCTGTTGTTGTTGATAGCAGGCATGTGGACAGATAGCGCGTCGTCAATGCCTTTGTCTACCACGTAGCGACCTTGACGGCCCATGCCCTCAGCGTCCTCAGCAATACGCGCAAAGCGCGGAGACACATGGTGCTCCATCCAAGCCTTGGTGCTGCGCGTGATGTTACGTATGGTACCGTAAGCAGCGGCGTCTTCGGCCAGCTCTTCAGCTGTCTCAGATATTCCTACAACCCCTACAGCTTGGTTAGTAGCGTCAGCTCCCTTGCTCATAGCAGGGGTACTGGCTGCTTCTACCTGATTGAAACCATCGTCGCCTGCCAAGAAGCTACCCTTAGCTTTGTTACCGGCTTTCTTAGCAGCAATAGCCGCAAGCTCGTCCTGTGACTTAACGAGGAACTGACCAGCACCAGCCGTGAGGCCAGCACCTAAGCCAGCTCCAAGGGCTGCGCCAGTAAGACGCTCTTCCATGTCATCACCCATACCGAAACCAATAGCACCGCTAACCGCACCGGCCTTAGTAGCAGCGCCGCCTATGGCCTTCCATTTAGCGGCTGCATCGGCTGCCTGTCCTGCTTTAGCCAAAGAGCCAGCAGGGATCAGGAAGCCAGCAGCAAAGCCAAGCCCGGTAGTCAGGTAGTTAGCATACTCGTTCTCACGCTCAAAGCGGGTCATGTCATTCAACACGGCCTTATGTGCATCATCGAAGCTACTATACTCACCAGACATCATACGGATAGCCGCATCAGCCTCAGTACCAAAGCCCATAGCAGACTCAGCTAGGTTAACGATACCTAAGCGGAGCGCACTGTAGTCGTCGTTCTCGTTGAACTGATCTAGCCCAGAGAAGTCTAAACCTTCCATACCTGAAAAGTCTAGCTCCTCTTCGTACTGATCCAGCCCTGAAAAGTCTAGCTCCTCCATGCCTGACATATCGTACTGCATTTCCTCTTCAAAGTCCTGCAAGCCTGAAAAGTCTAGTTCCTTAGCCATGTGCTATTCCTATGGGTTATAGGCCCTAGGCGCAATGCCTAGAAGCCTCTTGGTCTTAGTGTCATGTTAGAGAAGGTAGCGCCTTCACCCAGTGGTTGGTTAGACCGGGCTTTCTTCATCACTGACTCTGGGTTCTTCGGTAGAAGGCCAGCGTCTCTTAGGAGAGGCACTGCGTCATCTTCAGACAGGTTGTTATTGAGCATAAAGGTTGCAACTTTTAGTCGCTGCTTTTCTGTATACTCACCCGTCAGGGTTCCAGCTACCTCTACTGCGGCAGTGTTTGTAGCGCCCTGCATCTCTCGTATTCTAGCTTCGTCCTCAGGATCCACAATAGCGCGTATCTTAGCCACATCTAAGTTAAGCTGTGCTTGTAACGCCTTTTCAGCTTCTTCGTAGGACAGGGGGTTTCCAGCTTCGTCTTGAGCGTTCATGTACCTAGTCACTTCTTGTGTAGACGGACCCATAGCAGCATTGATCTTAGCTTCTTGGTACGTAGCTGCATTCCTGTTGGCTTCTGACTGAGCCAGCTGACGCTGAGATGCTAGATCGGCTGACTCAAAGCTCATGACCTGCTGGTCTATCTTGTTCAACGTCTTAGCTAGTTGCTCTCGTGCCGACTTAGAAGCAAAGCCTATGCCACCCTCGTCGATCTTCTTCTGAGTCTCATAGACACCTTCTAAAGAAGCAAGCAGTCGCTTCTTCGCTGGTCCGTCAGGCATGGCGTCGATAGAACCACGCTGAGTATCATACTCTTCCTTAGTGATAACAGGAGTATTTAACTCTGCTGCTCGCTCTGCCCTCTCTGCCTTACGGCCAAGGAAAGCTGTCTGAGCGTTAGCCTGCTGAATCACTGCCTGTCGTGCTGAAGGGCTAAGGTCAGGATCGTTAATCGCTTCCTGTAAGGCTTCGTCAACAGCAGCTTCAGTCTCAGCCGAGAAGATGTTCTTTGATGACTCGGCTATCTTACCTTCATCCGCCTGCGACTGCTCCATACGGCGTACTTGGTCTAGCTGAACCTTACCGTTTACGTACTGCTTACGGACTTCAGGGTTCTGAAGCATTGTGTCATACTGCCGTTGGATACCTGCACGCTGCTCATCAGTCAACGGTACCTCTTGGCCTGTTCTCTGGTCTACGCGGCGGTAAGCAGGATCTAGCATCTCCTCATACTGCATAGCAGCTGATGCTTGCTTACCGGTAGAGACGCCTTGTGCCTGTTGGACCAAAGGCTGAAGCTGTTGGATCTGCTGCTGGTACACCTTGACTTGCTGAGCGTCGCCGGCCTTAGCAGCCTCCTGCATCTTAGTACGCGCAGTGCTGATCTGCTGGTTAACTAGCCGTACGTCGCCGCCCTGAGCCGCCGCTGCTGCCTTCTCGCTGTTCCCAGAGGCTATCACCATGGCTTCCATGGCGCTCTGCTCCTTACGCATAGATGCGGCCTTCTCAGCCATCATCATAGCTTCTCGGTCTTTACCTGTCGATTGATACCAACGGGCGTTTGCCTCTACGCTCTCTGGATCATTCATATCCAGCTCAGGCTTAGACATACGCTCAATGTTCCCACCGAGCTTGTCCATCATCTGCTGACTGTAGCCAGAGCCTAGGGTGTTGCCGATCTGCGACAGCATACCACCGAGACCTATCGCTTGATTACTTCCTGCCATGTCTATACTCCTTAATCAAACAGTCCCGATATAGTACTCCACAGACCGCCTAAGTCTTCGCGAACTGACCCAGCACCGGCTGATCCTATGCCTGATATAGCGTTCATACCAGAACCGAAGAGGTTGCCGTATAGCTCTGACGCTGCCTTCTGTGCGTTTACGTTTGCTTGGATTCCACCTAAGCCTAGCTGAGACTGATACCCAAGACCTGTTAGCTGGCCTGTCTGCGATCTGTCTGCGTTCTGTCCGCCTATACCCAGCATAGCCATCTGCTGCTGCATGGGCATAAAGCTAGTACCATAAGCACTCTGCCCAAGACCGCCGAACATGTTAGCCATCGATGCTTGGTTCATCATCTCCTGCTGGCCTTGGCCCATCGCTTGGAAGGCCGCTTGGTTCTGCGCTTGAGACTGTGCGCGAGCCATAGCCGCGTCTTCAGCTGTACCGCCGAACTGTGAGCCGCGGATACCCGCACGACCCTGCGCGAACTCACGGCCCTGCTGCTGCGCTCGCTGCATGTCCAGACCGGGCTGCTGCATAGCCATAGCTTGGTTGTAGATGTCCTGCTCACGGGCGCTGTTGTCGCCCATAGCGTTCTGCATAGCCGCCTGAGAGCTAGACATGTAGTTACCGGCGGCAGTCTGCATACCGGCGTCTTGGTCTACACCTAAGCTAGTGCTGCCGTCAGCGTTTACTGTAGACGTCCCTAGCCCAGTAGTGACACCATAGCCCTTGAACTCAGAGTCCGTAGCTAGCTGAGAACCTAAGTCCTCCATGTCTGCCTGTGCTTGTCCGCCTAGGTCTTCTAGTCTGTTGGAAAGGTCATAACCACCGGCTATGCTCCCCGCTCCCCCTAATAAACTCCATAAGCCTGCCATCAGTTAAGTCTCCCGAGCAAAGTCTGTACGTTGATCTCTTGCAAAGAACAACTGTTTCCGTTTATGTCTACACGCAGTCCAATCACTACAGTTTCTCCGCTTCCTTTTGTATTGACACGGTAACGCCTAATGGTCGCCAAGCCCGGTCCGAATTCATCTATGTTGTATTGTGCTAACCCGAACAGCGCCGGGGTAGAAGCAGCAATGCTTAGCCGCTTGCTGTAATCCAGCGCACCCGAGTAGCCCCATCCCGCAAAGCCTTGAGCATTTACCTGCGTAGAAACCACAGTGTAGTCAATCTGCTTCAAGAACTTAGTGTTAGCTGGTTGGCCAAACGTCAATGCGTTAGACTCATACTTAAACTCATACGGCATGTTGTCATACTGCAACGACCCGCCATAGAGCAGTAAGCCTGCGTTGTCTTGATTACCGCAGAGCAGCACTCTGGCTGTACCGGATGTCTCGTAGTACATTGATCGGTTGAAGCGGCAGTCTGTCCACCGTGTAACCTTCAGCGCACCGGAGGGTGACGGCTGCCTAGACTCTAGCGCATACGCCAGTCCTTGGTCGCTAAACTGCACAACGATTAAGCTCTCATCTGCCCAGTAGTCTAGCGAGATGGTTGTCTTGTCGGCTGTCTGAGCGATAACGTCCGTGATGTCTCCTCGGATGTTACCTGTCAGATCGCCTAGTGGTACTGACTTCTCTTGTATCGTACGGCCAGCGGAGCGAACCCCTGAGTCGTCTACGAATAGAAT
>ENA-OUOG01003120-OUOG01003120.1-marine-metagenome-genome-assembly--contig:-NODE-3120-length-16021-cov-6.352107_pt1 | contig 16021 bp, 19 predicted proteins | sample MGYA00248635_ERZ508505 | MGnify/ENA primary metagenome ERZ508505 (study PRJEB26176, sample SAMN06267871) | marine metagenome | isolation source: Saanich Inlet, British Columbia, Canada | place: Pacific...
CGTCCAAAGCCTGGTCGACATGACTGAAGAAATGCCGGTAATGACGTTAGATCCGCAGCTTGAGCAAATGTTGCACAACGCTGTTCAACAGTCACACCAAACGAAAACCTTGACCATTGATCCTGAGCTGGCTGAAAGCCTCTTTAGATCGATGCGCCAAGAATCACAAAAAATTGAAGAACAAGGCAAACCTGCGATTCTCGTCGTGTCGCCTGCGGTCCGCCCATGGCTCGCAAACCTGGCTCGCCCAAGAATCCCAGATCTTACAGTCTTGTCATATACAGAAATCCCTGAAGATCAGGCCGTCAGTGTGGTCGCCACAGTGACAGCTCAAGTCGGGCAACAAGCGTAAGGACGTCACATGGAACTGAAACGCGTACTCGGAAAAGACAACAGACAAGCGATGGAAGAAGTCGTACGTTTGTATGGACCAGATGCTTTGGTGGTCTCAGGCCACAAGGTAAACGGTAAGTTTGAGTTAATTGTCGCAGTCGATATCGAAGCAGATCCTGCGCTCATTGATGTTCCTGACACAGAGCTCGCGATGGATGAGCCAAAAGCACCTGTCGCCAAAGTTGCCGATACTTCGTTTAAGAAAGTTCTGCACAGACACGACGAGCCAGCGCTGGTTGAAAGCGACACATCGTCACACGACTCCGTCCGCGCCAAAGAAATTGTTGAGCTCTTCCGAGAAGAAATCCAAGTGCTCAAGCGTGAAATTCAAGAAACACGGAAAGCATCTGCATGGCACATGCAAATGGCCAATCCACAAACGCTGACCGTATGGCAAAAAGCGTTAATGGATCACCCAATGCCAAGCCGCTTGAGAACGCTTTTGATCGATTCACTTACCGATATTGAAGAAACGGACCAAGCAGAAGCGCAGCTTCATGCAATTCTGAATGAGGGCATCACCTCAGCGACTGAATTACCTGAAGATATCTCTGGTGTGCATGCGTTCTTTGGCCCATCAGGTTCTGGAAAAACAACGCTCATTGGCAAACTTGCCCGGATGGCGACAGATCGCTTCAATCCCGAGCAAATTGCGGTGATTAGTTATGCAGACCAAAAGATTGGCGCATGGAATCAAATGCAGCTCATGGCTTCACAGTGGGGTGTTCAATGCTATCGCGCAAATTCTCCAGACATGCTGAAAACAGTATTAAGAGAAGTTGCCGACTTTGAGTGTGTTCTCATCGATACCAGTGGCGTTGATATTACACGCCATCACGCTGAAGTGTCGCAATATGCGCCTGAAGCACTCATTCACTTAGTGGTCGCGACCGAAATTTCACGTTCTTCCGTCGAGCGTTTATTCAACGAAGGCTTAGTGTGGGATAGCGTGAACGTGACAAAACTCGATGAATCGAGTGATGCCTGGGTATTAATGGATGCCCTATTGCAGCACACAGATACGCAACTTTGGTTGCAATCAGCATCGAGTCAATTGAACCGACCTGCCAAACTCATGAACACGGCCAAGTGGATTGCAAGTATCATTGGGTCAGTAGCAATTGAAGTAATAGAATCTCAAGCTGACCACGAGGCGGATGTTGATGGTCGACAAGAGAACGAATCAGTGTCTACACTTGAGTTTCTGGCAGGTCTCCGAGCTTCACGCTCTGGTGGCTCGGAAATACAACAAGAGCCGGCGTTGTAACGGATCAAAAGATAATGAGCGACCTAAAAATTATTGGCATTGCGAGTGGTAAAGGAGGCGTCGGTAAAACGACTATCTCTACCAACCTCGCAGTCGCGCTCGCCGAGGCCGGACATCAGGTGATGCTTTTTGATGGCGATTTAGGCCTTGCTAACGCACAGCTCGCTCTCGGTATTCAAGCGGAATATAATTTCAGTCACGTCATCAGTGGTGAAAAATCTCTAAAAGAAATCGTTGTGAGAGGACCCTCTGGAATCTATGTCGTTCCCGGAGCCTCTGGCATGGGCAAGATGGCTGACCTTGGGGAAGCAGAGCTTCGAGGGGTCGTTCAAAGTTTCTCTGAATTCGAAGAGCCACTTGATTACCTCATCGTCGATGCGGCAGCTGGTATTGCGCCATCGGTGACAACCTTCTTGAAAGCGTGCCATGAAACTCTTATCGTCGTGCGTGATGAGCCCTCATCGATTGCAGATGCATACGGGATTATTAAAGTACTCGCGACAGAACACGACTACACGAACATCGGGTTAATTCCAAATGCCGTACCCGATCAACGCTCAGGACAACTCTTGTATCAGCGTCTAAATGCAGTCTCGGTCAAATTTTTGAACCTCGATTTAGAGTATACCTACTCGATCGAATCCGATGAAACAGTCTTGAAAGCTGCACGCAAATACGCCCCAGTCATCACCCATTCTCCCGGGTCAAAGGCTGCTCGTGACTTCCGAAAGCTCGCGAAGGAAGTGCAACTTTTACCAGTTTCAAAACGTGCATCGGGCGGACTGCAGTTCTTCGTTGAGCGCATGCTCGATAAGGGTCCGGAGGTAAGCAATGGCTGATCTCGATCTGTACAACCAAGTTGCTCAAAACGGCAGAGATCCGATTTTGGCGCATATTGGACTCGTTAAACGAACTGCGCTACATCTCAAAGCACGCATTCCGCAAGTCATGGATGTCGATGAGCTCATTCAAGTCGGGATGATCGGCCTAATTGAAGCGTCACAAAGCTTCGATGCGACTCGCGGTGTTGATTTTGAGATATTTGCACGAACACGGATCCGAGGTGCAATTTTAGATGAAGTGCGTCGAATTTCTGTTCTACCGCGATCTGCGATTTCTCACATCCGCGAGACAAATGTGGCAACCCAAGAACTTGCCACCGAGCTCGGCCGTGCACCAACCCAGGGTGAACTTGCCGATTTTATGGGCAAAGATGGTGCCGAATACCAGAAAGAACGTTCGCACGCCCACCAGATGCTCATGGTTGACTCCGAAGCGGCGGAAGATGAGATGCTAAACACCCCACAAAACGGTTATGAACCGGAGCAAGAAGTGGGGGATGCGATGATGATGGATTCACTCAGCCAGGCGATTGAGCAACTACCTGAACGCGATCAGATGATTATGGCTCTTTACTATACAGAAGACATGAATTTAAAAGAAATCGGCGCGGTTCTCGATATCAGCGAGTCCCGCGTCAGCCAGCTACTCTCGGCGAATGTAAAAAAGCTGAGAAAAATAATGGCACTTTCAGAACGGTAAAATACGAATGGCACTATTTGGTCCAACTGACAAAGATCTCAAAGCGACAGCAAAAAAAGAATTCAACAAAGCAGTTTCTTTGAAAGGTGACTCACGAAAGGAGGTCGTATACCGCATGCGCATTGCACTGAGAGCGCGTGGCCACATCGACAAACTTTTTGTTGAAGCAGCCCAAAAGGCTGAAAAGTTCAACGATATCGCCATGATGTGTATCGCTGAAGGGAAACCAGCTCCAGAGCCACCGAAGCCATCGAACTTTATGAAGCTCGTCACCGCGTCAGGTGAAGTCTGGTCTTATCTCCCAGACGAATACGCAAGCATCGCGTTCAAATACGGGATGCTCTACCAGGGCATGAATGTCTCTGGTCCAAAAGCAATCGCGCAAGTTCAAAAAATCAGCGACGCAATCGGCATCGAACTCCGCCTTGAAAATCCGTTGATTGCACTCGACTTCCTTCGTGTTCAGCTTGCAGAAGAAGGCGTAGATGTCGAAGCTGAGATTGCAGCACTCGAACCCGACGATGGAGATGACCTCTACGAGGTCTGACGGCATCATATGGAGTGGATATTAGGGATTCTCATTCTGGTTTTAGGTGGTGCGGCACTGATCGTCATCTACCTCAGCGAGCGGATCAGTGTTTTCGAAACCCTCCTCGGACTCAACCCTAAAGTAACCAGTGACAAGCTTGCAGAGCACGTCGCTTTTGGCCCGAATCCATTTGGTGATCTTTCTGGCGAAAACCTCTGGAAAGCCATGTCTGGTGAGGACCTCGAAGATGATGAGATCGACGTGGGTGATGTCGACTCGCTCCGGCCACGATACGAACTTGTCATCACGCGTCATATTGAAATGATTTTAGAGGATGGTCGGTTCGATGCGAGGGCTGGTGAACGTACTGCTGTTAAACCGCTTTTACGTATCCCGATGCTACGCGGCTCCGTCGAATCATTTATGCCATTTACTGAAGCTTCAAGGCTTTACGAAATAGGTCAAGAATCAGAATCTAAGCCTGATACTGCAGATAAGCTTTCTGCAGAAGTCGATGAAATCGTAGATGACCTTTTTAACAAGCTTCAGCTTGAACGGAGAACATCGTTTGGTCGCGCCCTGCTACCGATGAGAGACTCAGAAGAAGATGATGACGACGATCTGGATGATTTAGAACTTCCAGACGCCCCTGGACTTGATGACCAATTAGCCTTGCCGCCTGGCGAGGGAAATGCTGACGCCCCAAAGGACGCCAACTAATCATTTACTGAGATTTCGCTTCTTCTGGCATTGGAAGTGGAGCTTCAGGATTCGGGTACTGAATCACAACCTTGTCTTTTGTTTCAGTCACGGGTGCTTTTTGAGCTTGCGATTGTAGTAGCTCGTAATAGCGCTCGCGCTGCAACGTGACTAGCGCTTGAACATCTTTGTTCAACTCATTCACGCTTGAGATTTGCTTCCGCATTGAAGAAACCTGGCCCGCCAGACCCTGCATTGATCTTGCAAGATCAGCCGTCACCTTTTGCTGTGACTGGATTTGTGTTTCAACTTCACCGACTCGCGCAGTAAAGGCTTCACTTTGACGCCCAACTGACTCAGCTGCTTTTGCTGGCAATTCGTCTTGAACAATCTGTAATGAACCATTCAATTCATTCATGCGCTCAGTCAATTGATATTGAGCATCACGAAACGCTTCTTGCGTAAGACGCAATTGCTCGATTGAGTCGTTGATCATCTGGAACTGCTCTAGACCGATATTCATTTCAACAACCCGCTTGCCGACAGCCAACACCATGCTCTCAAGTTCTGCTGAGCGCTTAGACAACTGCGCCGCCATAAAACCAAACACAGCAACTGAAACGAACAACATTGCCCCGCCTACGGACAGAACAATTGTCGAAATCTTTGAGCTACGGTGGGATGCATCATCAAGCTTTCTAGCTGATTTGACCAGATTGCCTGTTGAAATGTTCGCTGTCGCAGACGCCTTGGTTGCCGCTTCAGCAGAATCCAGGACAGAACCCATCAATGTTTCCATTGACTGAACAGCCTGAGACACCGAACGCTCACCTGCTTCGTGAATTTTCTCAATGCGGGTTTTCACAAGCTCATCAGCAAGATGAATCGCTTCAGCCAAAGTCGCATCAGCAGCCGCAACAGCAACCTCATCGACTTCCTCTAACTCTTCCGCTTCTTCGGTGGCTGCGTCCGATGCGTCTTCTGAGACTTCGCTGGCACCATCGACTGCTTCAGACTCTTCCGCTGGAGGAATATCGTCAATCAATTCTTCGTCTTTTGGAGTCTCGTTCTCACTCATCTTTCGTCTCTTCTGTTGTCTCGTCAGCATCGGAAGCCGTCGCAGGCTTCTCTACTTCATACAATGCCTCTACTTGGTCACTTAAAGAATCGGACGCACGCAGCACGACTTTAAGCTGATTCACGGTATCGGAGAGTCTTTTTAAAATCGCGTCACTCAATTTTGCAGAGCTCCATATCGGGAGATCCCAAGCTATCGGCTTAAATGCTCGAATCTCGGCAATCTCAGCTTTCAAAGCGGCTGCTGTCGAATGGGTGGTAAGCTTAGCGGTCGATGCACGAGATTCTAAATCGTGATATTCCCGCTGCCCTGGCTTTACGCTCTCGAACCGATCAGTGTACGAATCGACGCCAATGACTGGGCCCTGATTTTTTTCTTTCCCAATACCGACGGGAATCTGAGGACCTTCTGTCGCTTTAGGGATCCTATTAGAATCATCTCCTTGAACGATCGCGTGCTCGCCCTTGCTTTTACCGCCCTGTCGGAAAAGTTCGTTGGACACTATTTACTCCCCGTCTCGCAGGATCCTCTGCAATGAGCCTGCTGTTCTGACCCAATAATCGGCACCTTGCGCCAATCCTTGAATATAAGCCCGACTCTCTGAACGGTTTTGGAAGGGGCCACTGACAACTGCGTAGCGGGTTGCGCCATTGACATTGATAGGAACAACAATCGCTTTTTCGACGCCCGTTTGCGCCGCAATCCAAGCAGTCGCTCGCGGCCGTGAGGCCAAGACGATGTGTTGAACAAACTGCTGACGTGGACTTGCAGTCTTCACAAGCTCTATTGCCAGATCCAGAGGCTTAGTCTCTTGATTAGGCGCTGGTGGTACAATCACTGTCTCAGGGTCAAGAACAGTCACAGGCTCTGGCTGTATTTGCGCCTCAACTGGTTCTTGGGCCACGGGGTCAGATACCGGGGTTTCCTGAGTCAGTTGAGCAACTGGCCCCAGATTACCTCCTGCAATTTGATTTGTCAGATCCGTTCTAGAAGCTTGCTCTGGGGTCGCAACTTGCTGCCCCAGACGACCATCTTCAGTCGGCAACTGCGGTAGTTTTGGTAATTCAGGCACCACCGTCTGAGACGCAACTGGAGTACTTTCAATTTTTGAATTGTAGGCTGCATCGACCACAGACTGGCCTTTCTCTTTCCGCGTAAAAATACTTTCTTCAACACCCAAAATCTTCAAGGCACGGTCCAACCCGCTACCCACGTCTGGGCTGACAAATCCGGCGATCGCTGTCGCACCAATCCCCAATATCAGCAAGAAAATAATAAACCCGAGTCCAACACTTTTCTTCGTCGCCTCTTCCTCTTCAAACAGAGCGCGCATATCGTCTGCTTCGCGCTCACCGGCTTCAGTTGCCCCACCCAGCGCCTCATCGACGTCCAATTGAAGAGAGGAGCTTCTGTCATCCGCAGACAACGTCGGCTCAAGCTGTTGAGATACTGTTTGGTTAATTCGCGATAGTACTCGTTCAACCTGAAACTCTAGGCCTTCAGCCATCCCCTCTTTACGAAGGACTAATTGCTCTTCGGAAGTTGGCGGTTCGACATCCCAGCGCAGCAAACGCGAACCAAAACGATCTAATGCCTTTTCGATATGCGAAGGGATGCGATCCAATAGGAATACCAGTCGCATATTAAGGCCGGGGAAATCCGTCACCATCCGAGCAAGCAAAGCCCAGCCGTCGCCATCAATTGCTCTAGGGTCATTGACCACAATAATCCGACCGGGAGTTTGCAATGGTTCCTCGCCTCGCGCTTCTTCCATGGACATGGAATTCACAAGCTCATTAAAACGCGTGACCAGCGCTTCCGTGCTTGCTGGCATATAGGTTTCGACAGCCATGCCTGAGCGCATTTTCAAACGGTTCAGCATCATCTTGCCGTAGTGATCAATTACACCGTCATAATGACTGGTTACGAGCAGATGTTGCGCATCATCGACAACCGCATCAAAAACACGTTGAAAACGTGAAATGTCAGAGCCCCGAAAAAAGATTTCGCCATTGTCTTGGCAGATTTTCGTGGGGGATTCGTCAAACATGACTATGCACACCTTTCATTATTCGGGATTACCTTCTGCATCGAACCGGAAATTCTGAGGTATTTCTGGATTCGGCTTACCTGCAGTTTGCCCGTCTCGGCGGATGCTTGCCAGACTAAATACATACGCGATGACTTGAGCAACAGCATAGTAGAGGTCCTCAGGAATTGTACGGTCGATCTCTGTTGTAAAATAGAGCGCTCGAGCAAGCGGTGGAATCTCGACTTGAACCACACCATGCTCTTTGGCCTCGTTACGAATTCGTAAAGCAACGTGGTCGAGACCCTTAGCCACAACAATCGGCGCTCCATCAGACTCAGGATCATAAACAAGAGCAACTGAGAAGTGCTCTGGGTTCGTGATCACAACATCGGCATCTTTGACCTGATCCATCATGCGCTGTTCGGCCATTTCGCGCTGTTTCCGACGTATCTGCGCCTTGACCTCAGGACGACCTTCAATATCTTTATATTCGTCTTTGACTTCCTGCTTTGTCATCCGCATGCGTTTATTAAATTCGAACGCCTGGAACGGCACGTCGATGGCTGCAATTAGTACCAACGTTGCCGTTACCACAAGTGTTGTCAAACCGACCATCTCACCGGCAGCAATCAAGGCCGGCTCAATCGCCATCCCAGATAAGGCTACTAACTCATCGGAAAAGTCATAGACGAAATAAGTTAAAACACCCGCCACCAAGAGAAATTTCAAGACCGATTTGGTGAGCTCTACAAGTGCTTTAAGACCAAACATCCGCTTAAAACCACTTAAAGGATTCAACTTCGAGGCTTTAGGAGCAGCTGCCTTCCACGCGAAGTTCAACCCACCCATCGCAGCTGGAGCAAGAAGAGCGACGATGAAGGTCAACAGCAATAAAGGAATGATGAGATAAAACGAGTCACGCCCAATATCAGCAAACTGCACGAGACTAAGATTTTCAGAATAGATTTCTCGGCGGTCGATGATGAAGCCTGAGGCAAAAATTTCCGCCAGATTTCCAATGAGCCAACCACCCATCAAATACAACGCTGCCATGGAGCTTATCATGACAGCCGCCACACCTAGCTCCTGGGACCTCGGAACCTGACCGTCTTCCCGCGCCTTCTCTAGGCGCCTGGCGGTGGCCTCTTCAGTTTTTTCGTCGTCGTCCGGTGCGTCTTCAGCCATCAAAACACTCCAGGAACTAGAACAAAGTCTTTCAAACGCTCAATGCCTTCCATCCAAAGCCATTGAATACGTGCACCGATCCCTGCCATCGACAGAATTAAGACAGCATACCCAGTCAGGAAAAAGACCGGGAAGCCAACCGCAAAAATATTCAAACTCGGTGCTGCTCGCGTAATTACACCAACACCTGTGTTCACGAGCAAAAGCGCTACCATAACCGGAAGAGCGAGCAATACCCCTCCGAGAAAAATCATGGCACTCCATTCAATCAAAGCGCCAAAATTGGCCTCCCCAATAAATGCCACGCCGACTGGAAACGTTTCAAAGCTTCGAAGCAATATGCCGATCACCAACATGTGACCGCCGACCCCTAAAAAAATCAACGTTGCCAGAATCAACAAAAACTGTGACATGAGTGGGACGGTACCCAATCCCGGATCAACCATAGTCGCCATCGATAATCCCATCGCATTCGCAATGGCTTGGCCACCAACTACAACAGCCGCCGTAACAATTTGTAAGAAAAAGCCCATCAAGACGCCAATCAGGATCTGATTCACAATTTCAGCCAGCCCTTCAGCAGATACAGGATCAATCGTTGGCCACTCAATCATTGGGTAAATCATAAGTGTTAATGCAAGCGTCAAAAGCACACGAATACGAACTGAAACCGCTTCAATTGACAAAACCGGCACTGCAATCAACATTGCACCGATTCTCAGGAAAGGCCAAAGAGCGGTGTAAAAACGCTCAATGAGATCCGCAACAAAAAGTTCCATCAATCGACCTAGAAAAAGAGCGTCGGAATACGCTCATAGATCTTGCGGGTAAAATCGACAATCACTGAAATTTGCCAAGATCCAAGAACGATCATGACAATGACTAGCGCTGCGATTTTAGGAATGAAAGAAAGTGTCATTTCATTGATAGACGTTGCAGCCTGCACAATACCAATGATCAAACCGACCAGTAGAGCAATACCCAACATCGGGCTTGCAATCAAAACTGCGACCCAAAGAGCCTCTCGGCCCAGGTCGACAACCAACGCGGTATCTAACATATTTACCCCCTAAGGCATCGCAAAACTAGACGCAAGCGATCCCATGACCAAGGTCCACCCATCAACCAACACAAACAACATCAACTTAAAAGGCATCGAAATCATCATTGGCGAGAGCATCATCATACCCATCGACATCAATACACTCGCCACGATCAAGTCGATCACAACAAATGGGATATAAATCATAAATGCGATGATGAACGCACTTTTTAATTCCGACGTTATAAACGCTGGTGCCAAAATAGAAAAAGGCACATCTTCAGGTGCAGGAATCGCATCCATGCCAGCAATCTGAACAAACATACCGATATCTTCTTGGCGAGTTTGATTCAGCATAAAACCACGAACCGGGATTTCAGCGGCCGCAACCGCTGCCTCAATCGATATTTCCTCACTGAGATATGGAAGGATCGCCGTGTCATACACACTATTGAATACAGGCGCCATTACAAAAAATGTCAAAAATAGCGCTATCCCCACTAGCACCTGATTAGGGGGGGTTTGCATGGTGCCGAGGGCCTGACGCAATAACGAAAGGACAATGATGATGCGAACAAATGAAGTGAGCCCCAGAAGCATTGCCGGAAGCAATGACAGCAGAGTCATTAACGCCAATAATTGAAGCGTCAGGCTGTATTGCGTTGCGCCCTGCTGTTCTGTCACAGTGACAATCGGCAGGGCATCGCCAAAGGCTGGTGATATAAACATGGCGAGTAGCAAGACTAATTTAATCAAGGGTGCTCTCCGTTTGAGTCCCTGCATTACGAAGCACATCAGAAAACCCGGGAGCACGGTCCTTCGGCCATTGGCCCAAACCTGTCATTGACTGCGGCGAGACACCCACCAAGATTCTTTGATCACCAGATTCAACCAATATAATACGTTGGCGTCCACCAAGGCTAAATGAATCGATTAATTTTATAGATGCTTGGCCGGATTGATTTTGAAGTTGCATCCGACCAAACCGTTTTAGACCCCAAAGCGTTGCACCAAGCAACGCGATGACAAGCAGAAAACTTAAGACAAACGAAATCCAGTCAACGTATTCCACTCAATGTCCTCTCAATCAGTTGTGATTAGAGGTTTTTAATCCGGTCTGCCGCTGAAATCACTTGCGTCAAACGGACACCATAACGGTCATTCACCAGAACCACCTCTCCCTGAGCCACAACTGTATCATTAACCACGATATCTAGGGGCTCTCCCGCAAGACGATCTAATTCAACAACGCTACCCTGAGTCAAACGCATCAAGTCACGGATTTTCAAAGACGCGCGACCAACCTCAATCGCGAGCGTCACCGGAATGTTTTCAATGACTTCGCGATTCATCTTCGAAGGGATTTTTGCTTCACCCGCCTCGCCATGCTCCTCAGCACCAGTTAAGTCTTCATTTTCTACCGCATCATCTGCTTCAAACTCACTCACAATCCACCTCCATCAGTCGGATCGACTTAATCATTTGATTCTTCCGGCTTGATTGAATTCTCAATCTTGATTGCCACCTGCGTACCATGTTTACCAACAGAGGTTTCAAAGATTGGAACTTCATTCACAATCAAACGCGCATAATCTGGTTTTTTAAAGAAGAGCACTTGACCCTCTTCCAAATTCTCAAAGTCACGAACAGGTACCTTGACCTTGGCAAGCTCGACCTTAGCTTGAAGCTGTGCATCACCTGAAGCCAATTCCATACTCTCAAGCCACAAACGATCAGATTCTTCATTGCCGTCACCTGTTTGCAAGCGGCTTCTCAGTAACTCACGGAATGGTTTCAGCGCCGCATACGGGTATACGATGTCGATAAACCCTTTGACGTTGTCGCCAAGTTCAGCCTCGAACCGAGAAAGAATAATCAAGTCATTCTCATCAACAATCTGCGCGAACTGCGGATTGATCTCAGAACTAACAGTCTCTATTTCAATCGGCATCAATGGGGCCCATGCTTCTTGTAAAGACAAGAACATCTGGTCCAACATCATTTTAATAATTCGAGTCTCTGTTGGCGTGAAGAGTCGTCCGGGAGGCAAAGCTCCAATCCCACGACCAAATCCACCAAAGAAGTTATCGAGCGCAGAGAAAATGATATTAGGTTCAATCAACACCATCGACGAACCACGCAGCGGAGGAGTCCGCACAGTGGTCACTGACAGAGGCGGCTTCAAATCTGGAAGATAATCACCGAACTTCATAATACGAACGCGCGCCGGATTGATTCGAGGGCTTGTTCGCAAGACCTCCAGAAGACCCAAACGGAACATCCGAATAAACCGCTCATTGATCATATCGATCGATGATAGGTTGACGCCTAGCGTCGAATCCTCAGCTGCAAGGTCATGCTTCATAACACGAGCCTGCATATTGAACCCGGTATCTGTTTCCAGATCTCCGGAGTCAACGCTTTCAGTAAGCGCTTCGAGTTCTTCTGTTGTTAGCAGACTCTCAGCCATGATGCTCCCCTAATTACTGAACGATGAATTCGTTGAAATATACTTTTTCAACGCCACCGAAATCTTCGAACTCTTCGAGCGTCGCATTCATTGCAAGACGAATATCTTCAGCCATGTTGACTCGAAAGTCTGGCTGGTCAATATCTTGCTCAGTCACTTGGCGCATAATGTCTAAAACCTGTGACCGGATCGCGAACGAATGCTTTTCAATATTTGCAATCACCTGCTCATCGTAGTGCGTCATGATCGCTAATTTGATTTGCATCACTTTCCGAGAGTTCGCCACATTCCCTAGGAATTCACGCTCAAGCTCATAATAAACAGTCTCAAACTTTTCGACTGCTGGGGCTTCCAACTGAATCTTTGCTGGCTGCTTTGCAACTTCATCTGCCGCAGCGGCTGCTTCAGTTTCCAACGCACTGATTTGCTCTTCCGCGACCTCTTCAGGACCTGGATCAAAAAATCCAGTGAAATACAGCGTTAACCCGATGGTTAATAAAACCACCAGGACAACACCGACAACCAACAAGATGATCTTTACGAGACCACCTTTCTTGCCACCGCCTTCTTCTTCAATCTGCTCGTCAGCCATGCTGAATCCTCTTCACTAAACGCGTACATCTAATCTTATCGAATCATCACTAACTAACTGATTATCAGTTAAATCGGATGATTCTTCAGATTCTGTGACCTGGACTTCCGACTGAGCGTTTTGCTCGCCTGTCGAATTTCCGCCATTTTGGGCCCCAGAATCTTGGGCTAACCCTGCATATGCAACATCAATGCCACCTTCTTCAAACCAGCTCTTTAATCGAGGCATCGATTCCATCAAAAGGTCCCTTGTTGCAGAATGGGATGCCCTGAAACTTGCTTCAAGTCCCCGCTCTGTCATCTCCATCTCAATTTCGATTGAGCCAAGTTCAGCAGGATGCATTGCGACCTCTAGACTCCAACGGCCACGACCAATTTGTCCAGCCATCTGCCGGGCAATCATAGTACCAAGCTTGTCCGTGAGCTCTCTAAGAGATTCAGCACGCTTTAAATGCTCAGTTAGAAACTCTCGAAATTCTTGCATTTCAGAGCCCTTGGATAGCTCTACCAGCGCTTTTCCGTCGAGTTGATTCGATGAGAAAGAACCTGAATCAGTTAAACCCCCTTGATTCGACGCACCACCACCCATCGGTTTTTTCACAAGAGGGAAGAGTAGGTCGCTCAATTTGATAGCCATTTGATCAGAGACCTCAGACCCTAATTGTGTTCTCACTTGTTGGGAAACATTTTTAATCGCAAGCACTTCAAGGATTGCAGATGCTTTCACCGGATTCTTCGGCTCAGTCAATTGAGCGGCTAAAGCCTCAGCTAAATTTATTGGTTTGAGCTCTTCAAGTGACATTGGCTCTTCGGTTGAACGTATATGTCCACCAAGCGGATTACCATCCTTAATTTTTAACCAATGTGCCGTCGATTGGGGATTACTCTCCTGCGCCTCGCGCTTCGCCATCAGTAACTGAGCCATATCAGCGCGTGAAAACCCCTGATCTTGCATAAATACAATCAAAGACTCATCCGATACTTCAGAGAAATTTTCTGATGCTGTCACCAAATTGAGCTTGCCCGCTTTACGGGTCTGCAAGCCATTGAGATCGACCTTAATCTTTTCATCCTCTACAGGTCTCTCGTCGCGCATGGCGTCCTCCCTCGGCAACTCTTTGCCGGCATTTGTCGCCTGATCGGACTGAGCTTTTTCTAAAGCCTTATCAAATCCTCCATTCTGTTCACTATGATATAACTCACTATTTTTAATCGATTTATCAGACGATTTCTCCTTAGATGACGCAGTTGATTGCAGAGAAATAGTGATATTTGAATTAGACGACATAGCCGACCCAGTCCTTTCGAAAATAATCTACAGTAACTGGAGCAATGTTTAGGCCAATTTGGATTTTCGGTAATGCAATTGCCCACCAATCTCGTCGAGCTCGCGGGCTTCTCGATGCGCAAGCAGTTTCGACAACTGCTCCTTTTCACGCTCGATCAGTTTCTGATATTTCTGTCGCTCGATTTCAGCTTGGGTTAGTACACGCTGCTTCCTCGTTAGCTCCATTTCGAGCGTTGCGATCTGTGTCCGAATATAGGCAACAGCTTGCTGCATTTGCTTCAGCGACGTTCGATACAACTGAATGTCACCGAAATGCGTTGCAGATCCTTGAGTGGTCTCTATTTTTCGCTGATATTGTTCAGCAATCTCTTGGGTTCGGTCACGCAATTCCTGTTGCTCTTGAAGACGACCTCGAACTTCAGACACCGCCTCAGCAGCGTTATCTCGGTCAGCTCTTGCACGTCGCTCCAACACATCCCAACAACTCATCACACCACTCCGTTCAGTGCGTTTTGAGTTGCATCGCTATCAAATCGTTCAGCCTCATCCTGACGCATGAAGGCTTCTAATTGAGGACGCTTTTGAATCGCTTCATCAAGCTCTGGGTTCGTACCTTGTTCATAAGCGCCGACCTGAATGAGATCTTTATTCTGCTGATACAGTGTCCATAATCGCCTGAAGTGATTGGCTCTCTTTAGTTGCTCAGGACTCACAAGATGGTTCATCAGCCGGCTGACCGAACCTGTCAGATCGATCGCCGGGTAAAACGCTGCATCAGCAAGTTCACGCGACAACATCACCTGGCCGTCAAGCGACGCACGCGTTATATCGATGATAGGATCTGAACGATCATCACCTTCAGCCAAAACAGTATAAATCGCAGTAACCGAGCCATGACCATGACGACCAACACCAGAACGCTCGATGAGTTTGGGTAGCAATGCAAATACTGACGGTGGATAACCTTTTGACGTTGGTGGCTCACCAACAGCCAATCCGATTTCTCGTTGCGCATGGGCAACTCGTGTCATCGAATCAATTAGGAGTAAGACATTCTTACCTTGGTCACGCCAGTATTCAGCAATCAAGTGTGCAAGCATAGTCGCACGTAAGCGAAGGACTGGTGCCTCGTTTGCGGGCGACGCAATCACGATTGCCTTAGCAAGCCCATCAGGACCTAAGGTCTCCGTGATGAACTCTTTGACTTCGCGACCACGCTCCCCTATCAAACCAATCACAACAATATCGGCATTAGTGTACTTCGTCATCATGCCCAAAAGAACACTCTTACCAACACCAGAACCGGCCATTAAACCAATACGCTGACCGCGACCAAGTGTCAGAAGCCCGTTGATGGTTTTTACTCCGACATCCAAAGGCGACTCAATTGCTCCCCGTTCCATCGGGTTAATAATGAGACCTTGAAGTCCAAGTAACTTGTCGGTAGCGGGCACTGGCTTGCCATCAAGTGGCTGCCCTAGCCCACCGAGGATACGGCCAAGCTGCGCGTTACCCACTGACGCTTTAGCCGTAGAACTCAACAGTCGAACGCGAGCCCCTGGACCTGCACCTGATGGGTCGGTAAACGGCATCAAATACAAGATATCGTTATAAAAACCGACAACCTCTGCGTCGAAACTTTCGTGATTCGTGCTCTCAATGCGGCAAAGTGCACCGACGGGAGCCAAAATTCCACGTGCTTCAAGCGTCATACCCACAACGCGAACAAGCGTACCCGTTCTTTCAGGGGCTGGGCTTTTCAGATCGGAACAGACTGAATCAACAAGAGACGAAAAATCCATCATTCAGGTTTCTCATTAGAGTTAGATTCGGCTTCGGCTTCGGCTTCGGCTTCGGCTTCGGCTTCGGCTTCGGCTTCGGCTTCGGCTTCGGCTTCGGCTTCGG
>ENA-OUOG01003124-OUOG01003124.1-marine-metagenome-genome-assembly--contig:-NODE-3124-length-15986-cov-3.512666_pt1 | contig 15986 bp, 32 predicted proteins | sample MGYA00248635_ERZ508505 | MGnify/ENA primary metagenome ERZ508505 (study PRJEB26176, sample SAMN06267871) | marine metagenome | isolation source: Saanich Inlet, British Columbia, Canada | place: Pacific...
TCAAGCTGACTATAGATCAAAGGAATTGGGTAAGAGAAAGGGTGTCGCACCTGATATGGCGGGCACTGGGCGTCGTAATGCTCATCTGTTAGCTATTGCTCCTAATGCAAACAGTTCTTTGATTGGTGGCACATCACCTTCTATTGAGCCATGGAAAGCAAACGCATACACTTCACGCACAAGAGCAGGTTCGCACTTGACTACCAACCGACATTTAGTTAAAGTATTGGAAGCGTATGGTAAGAATGATGATGCAACTTGGAGCTCTATCATCACAAGTGGTGGTAGTGTTCAGCATCTTGACTTCTTATCTGATCATGAGAAGAACGTATTTAAAACAGCTATCGAACTTGACCAGCGCTGGGTGGTTCGTCTCGCAGCAAACCGCCAAAAGCACCTTTGCCAAGGGCAGTCACTTAACGTGTTCTTTCCTGCAGGGGCTGATAAAAAGTATCTACACGATGTCCACTTCCAAGCTTGGGAGCAAGGTACGAAAGGTATGTATTACCTAAGAACAGAAGCTACATCACGTCCCGAAAACGTGTCTGCAAAAGTCGAGCGTCAAGCTCTGTCGGAAATCGTTGCACCTACATCTATGGGCGAAAGCCAAGATGAATGTGTGGCATGTCAAGGATAAGGAAAGAAAATGGAAGTAGTAATTTATTCAAAATCTGATTGCCCGTTTTGCGATAAAGCCAAAGAATGGTTTTCCACACGTGGTCATACTTACACAGAACATCGCATGGACAATGAAGAACAGCGTCTTGCATTTTACCAAACAATTCCTGGAGCACGTTCAGTGCCCCAGATTTTTATTGACGGTGAGCACATCGGAACCTATGATGACCTGATGGCGAAAGAAGATAAGATCAACAAGAAGAAGGGTGGCTTGCTGGAGTTTTCTGAAACCTACAAACCTTTCCACTATCCTTGGGCTGTTGAGATTACAACACGTCATGAGAAGATGCACTGGATCGAAGACGAGATTGATCTTTCAGAAGATGTAACTGACTGGAAAAACGGTAAGATGGATAACGTAGAGAAGGAATATGTCACTAACATCCTTCGCCTGTTTACTCAGTCTGACGTTGCTGTTGGTCAAAACTATTTCGATCAGTTTATCCCCAAGTTTAAGAACAACGAAGTTCGTAACATGCTTGGTTCGTTTGCTACACGTGAGGGCATTCACCAACGTGCATATGCTCTATTGAATGAGACACTTGGTTTGTCTGATGCAGAATATCACGCATTCCTCGAGTACACAGAAATGGCTGATAAGATTGAGTTTATGATGGAGTCAGATCCAAACACTATGCGTGGTCTTGGGTTGTCATTGGCCAAGTCTGTGATGAACGAAGGCGTCGCTTTGTTTGCCTCGTTCGTTATGCTCCTCAACTTTCAGCGCTATGGTAAGATGAAGGGTATGGGCAAAGTGGTCGAATGGTCTATTCGTGATGAGACTGTACACGTTGAAGGTGTTGCTCGTCTCTTTAAAGCATTCTGCGCTGAACATCCTCGTATCGTTGATGATGAGTTTAAGGCAGAGATCTACGAAATGGCTCGTCAATCTGTAAAGCTTGAGGACAAGTTTACTGATCTCGCATATAAGCTTGGTGAAGTACAAGGTCTCGAAGCATCTGAAGTAAAACAGTATGTGCGTTATATCACTGATCGCCGTTTGCTCCAGCTCGGAATGAAGACAAACTTCAAAGTCAAAGAGAACCCACTACCATGGCTCGACTGGGTGTTGAATGGTGCAGACCACTCTAACTTCTTCGAGACACGTGTAACTGAATACGAAGTTGCTGGTCTGAATGGTTCTTGGAGTGATGCCTACGTTTCTTAGATACTATATACCATTGATGTCAATTAGAAAAGGAATGCATCAATGGCAAAAGTGTTTTTTGAGCTAGACTGTGATTCTTGTGGCAGTGAATGGGAGATTAAGGGTACTGACGAAGGTATGCCAAATCAACCCATTTACTGCCCATTTTGTGGAGTAGATTTAGATTTAGCCGACTTAGAAGAAGAATATGGCGTCCAAGATGATTGGTTAGAAGAACTCGACGACTACGATGAGTGAGTATGAAAACCCATGGTTGTTTAATGGCAAACCGTTCACGACAGAAGACATTGGTAAATCTGTTGGGTTTGTATATGTGATTGAATCGCTCATCGACGGTAAGTTGTATATTGGAAGAAAGTATTTTCATTCAATCAGAAAAGTAAAAGGTAAGACTCGCCGCCAACGTAAAGAGTCAGACTGGAAGACATATTATGGCTCAAGCGAAGAACTCAAGACCATCATACTTGAACACGGAAAAAATAATTTCAAACGTGTAATTTTATCTTTACATTCTACCAAAGGTGATGTAAACTATGAGGAAGTGAAGCAACAGTTTTTAAATAATGTCTTAGAAGATGACAGATTCTTAAATGAGAATATTAATGGAAAGTGGCACAGGAAACCTGCGCACATAGTTGAAGGAAGAATATTGAATGAAGATTACAGACTTCAAGGAAGTTCGAAAGTTTAAATTCGACTCAGAAGATACAGACACCCATGCAGTGCGGCTTAGGGAATTAGATTGGATCCATAAGTTTATTGGCGAAGGTGAAATCCTAGAGTTTGGTGTGTTCTCAGGGACAACCATCAACCGCCTCGCAGAACACCTACCCAACAGAAAATTGATCGGGTTTGATTCTTTTGAGGGTTTACCTGAAGATTGGGATATGGGTGGCAAGAACGTAAAGAAAGAAGCGTTTGATAGACAAGGGACTATGCCTGAGGTTCGGGATAATGTCGAGCTGGTGAAGGGGTTCTTTGATGCAGTTTTACCAAAGTATAAAAAGAAGCTGAGTAAAATCGGCTTTCTTCATATGGACGCTGATCTATATTCCTCAACTAAAACGATCTTCGATGAGCTTAATGATTTAATCGTACCTGGAACTATTATTCGGTTTGATGAATTGTGCTGCTGGAGAGATGCGTTTGGTGAAGCATCACCTAAGAAAGTGCAGCGTGTTAAGTATACAACTTGGAAAGATCATGAGTGGAAAGCTCTGCTTGAGTGGATGGAAACATATGATCGAAAGGTTGTTCCTCTCTGCCGCAACTGGTTTCAAGGAGGGACAGTCGTCGTAACTCAATGATTATTTCACACGAACATAAATTTATTTTTATCAAGACTCGAAAGACCGCAGGGTCAACCTTCGAAGCCTTGATGTATCCGCACCTGAACAAAGAAACTGACATTTGTACAGGTTCTCCAAGAGACGGAACACCGAGCCTTAACTCCCCAACAACGAATGGTCACGCTACCTATGCAGAAGCTGTTAAGTATGCTGGTGATGTTGACTTGAGTGAATATCAGACTTTCACTATTGAGCGTAACCCTTGGGATAAGATGGTTAGCGCCTACTGGTGGCATTACCACACCAAATCTGAATGGAAAGAATGGGTCAAAGATTTTGATGCATATATGTTTTGTCCATATGTACCAAAAGACTTTCACAAATATCACCTAGACCCTAACGACCCCCAAAGCTTAGTAAACGTTGTTTATGATTACGATGACTTGGCTGGGATGTATGAGGATATGGATACATTCTTCGGTATTAAGATTCCAGAATCTGACTGGAGAGGAACCAAACTGAAAAGCGGTATCCGCAAAAGCGGACACTACAGCGAACTACATAATGATAACACACGTGAATGTGTTGCATTAATGTTTGCGGAAGAAATTGAAATGATGGGATATACTTATGAGCAAAGATCCAGTTAAACTGTTTATCGGAACTTCGTCAAACGGTGAAGATTCTAATATTGAAATGGCATACGAATACTCTATTCGTAAGAATACTGATAGAGAAGTAGATATCGTATGGATGCGGCAAGGTGGAGAGCCGTATTGGGAAGGCTGGGCAGATCAGCGCTGGTCAACACCCTTTAGTGGTTATCGTTGGGGTATCCCAGAGTATTGCAACTTCGAAGGTAAAGCTATCTACACTGATGTGGATATGATTAATCTTAGGGACATTGGCGATTTATTTGATCTCGAAGTACCAGAGGACAAGTGGATGCTCGCTCGAGACGGTAAGAGGTTTGGGGGTAAGGAATTCTGCGTAATTCTCTTTGACAACGCAAAGTTTAAAGATAAGATGCCTCTTGTTGAAACTTGGAAAGCTGCTCCTGACGCACACCACGCTTTCATCCAACAGTTTATTCAGATGGGCGCTGTTGGTGCGCTAGACCCACGGTGGAACAGCCACGATGGTGATACTGATGAAATCTGGCAACTCCACTACACTCATATGCCAACACAACCTTGGCAACCTGCTTGGTTCACTGGTGAAGCTAAAGAACACCCTCGCCCTGATCTTGTGGAAATCTACAGAAAAACCCTTGACGAAGCAGTCGCTGCGGGTTATAATATCGATGACTATAATATTGATAGAGGAGTGAAGTATGGAATCATCGGAAAGTGATATCCTGTCTTTTTTGATCGACTGGATGCAAGACAGGATAGATACAGATTATCCAAAAACGAAAACGGCTACATTTGACGTTACACATGATACCGTTCCATTTAAAGCTATTGATTCTCTCTCTGGGTTAGAGTTTGTGTTTGAGATTGAAACGGAATTTTATCCAGACGATAAACGCATTTCTCAACCAAGCGATATGAGGAATATGACATTAACTCAGTTGGCAAAACATATACACAGTGAGATAAATGATGTACGGTGAATTACCAAAAACAGATGTAGTATTCGCAGCATGTGACAGCAAATATTTTCTGGAACATGGTCAAGCGTTTATCTATTCTGCAAACGATGTGGGTAAAGACACCCACGTCCATATTGTCAACCCTACTGATGATGCACTTTCTCTTGCAGTTCTCTTAAATGCAACAACAGAAGTGAATACAACGTTTACGTTTAATGATATTGAGCTAACTGGTTCAGCTGAAGAAACACGAACGTATTATGCTTGTCTCAGGTTTCTTGTACTTCCTACTATTATTCGGACTGCTAAGAAAGTTCTCGTTCTTGACATCGACGGATATATCATGAACGAATTTGCGGTTGGTGATGTTAGTGCTGCGTATTTCCCAAGGGAGGCTCTACCAGGAACAACAGGTTGGGAAGCTGAGGGCACACGTGTAGCTGCTGGCGCTGTCTATATTGCAGATCAGAAAATCTCAGAAATGATTGCCGAAGAAATTAAGAAGCAGCCAATGCGTTGGTTTGCAGATCAGATTGCTTTGTCTCGTGTATTCTCTCGACTTAAAGAAATTCCAGAATTAGCTAAAATAGGTATTTTTGACGCAGAGTTTATGGACTGGGAGTTTAAACCAAACACTAAAATTTGGACAGGCAAGGGTCCACGTAAGCACGACAACCCAAAATATCTTGAGAAGAAGCGTGAGTTTACTCGCCTTCGGTTTGAGATTATGAACACCCAAATGGTTATGCTACGCCCACGGCTCGACATCCCATTTAAGAAGATGGGTCTCGTTTTGGCCAATAGTGTGCGTGAACCTATCCGTGATCATTGGCAAAACTTCACAGATAAAATTGTCTATGATGCTCGGGAAAATGGTGACGAAGTTCTCGTTTGCACTTCTCCACGTTGGATGTTCAATAATACAATTCAAAAGTGGTTTGATGATGGAGTTGCAACCTATGTTCCTCATGTGGAAGAACATAACTGGAGTGGGAATGCAGAGACTCTGTACTACATGCAGACAGTATTTCCGTGGTTGTTTACAATTGACGGTAAAGGTTGGAGTGGCGGAATGACAGCTCTTAAAACCTTCAACTCAACTTCTAATTACACCGACGACACGTTTAATAAGTTGTCTGAATACATCAAGAGTGGTGGGAGTAAGTTTAATCATCTACAACCCAACCGTAAAGACTTAGGGTTCTATACAAAGTATATTTTGATTCCGCTACAACTGCCTCACGATGAGACGATCAAATGGCATAGTGACTTCTCTGCAGAGCAATTCGTGGAGAACCTTTGTAAGTGGGGGCAGGATCAGTCTATCCCTCTTGTGTTTAAGGGACACCCTGTAAATCTTGCAGCTATGAAACCACTCAAAGCTATTATTGAAAAGTATAGTAATTGTTATTATACAAGCGAAGGCAACTTCCAGCAAATGCTCGAAGAAGCTGAGTGTGTGTATGTGCAGAATGGTGGTAGCGGTCAAGAGGCGATGTTACTTGATAAAAAGGTGGTGGTCTTTGCGGATGCAGAGTATAACGCTGCTGTTATCCAAGGTGACATCAATAATCTTGAAGGAACATGGGCTAACCTCCAACAAGATGACTTTGAGGTTCGTAAGCAGATGTACCGTCGTTGGTATGACTGGTATGGAAAACTGACATATTCCTCTGTCAGATAGCGGGGTTTCCTAATTAGGTTAGCTGAAACACCCAAAAAACGCTGCGCCGCAGCTAAATATATGCGAGGTCTTAGGGAAGGCTTCGCATATATTAATTCAAAAGAGGTCGAAAATGTCACATATCCTAACTATCCACTCACACTTTATGGTTCCAGTAATTGAAGCTGTAGCTGATGCTTACAAAGCGTTCTTAAAAAACAGGAAAAGAAATTCTGCCGTGACCGCTACCATAAAAGAACTTTCTGCTCTCTCGAATCGTGAGTTGAGTGATTTGGGTATTTCCCGTGGTGAGATCTATTCTATTGCTAATGACTCTGCCGATATGGTCTTCGGTAAAGAGAATGAAAACCTGAAAGGTTGGATGTAAGCATGGCATTTTATACTGAAACAATTACAATCCGACCCAAACAACTTGGTTTGCTTTCTGCCGTATCAAAACTGCTCAAAGCGTTTGGTCGTGGTATTTTGAACACGTTTGAATCAATTGGCAGAGCAAGAGCCGCAGGTGAACTACATCGTATGGGTTACACCGAAGAAGCTAAATCACTTATGCTGAGAGAATACGAAAAGTAGATATGAGCTACTAAATCATAAAAAAGTTAAAAAAGGGGGTTGACATTTGTCAGCCCCTTCATTATATTATAGGTATAAGTTGACACGGAAATGGGGGCTTTAGTCTAATGATCGTAGTAAATGGTGGAACTGATAGCCAGAAGAAGTATGCCTTGAGCTTGGCACACTTTGTTTGCAGCAAGTTCGGGATATCCCCAGAGGTAGATATCAACATTAAACGCATGGGTACTGATGATAACTATGGTTATTGCTGCCACCTCGAAGATGATGAGTTTGAGGTTGATGTGAAACAGACTCTGCGCCTTCGTGACTTCCTAATTACTCTTGCGCACGAGCTTGTTCATGTGAAGCAGTATGTTATGAATGAGATGCCGAAGAAACTTAGCGGGGTTGATTACTGGGACCGTCCCCATGAGATTGAGGCACATGGGCGTGAGCTGGGGCTGTTTCTTCAGTGGTGCAAGAGCGAAAATATTAAAGGGAAGTGGACAATGGAATAATGTTTACAAATGAATTTGAATCTAGCTATTCTAAGACAACCATCCTTGACGAAGGCGACGAGGTTGAGGATATTGAGATTATTGTGCACGATGAGGGGGTTATTGTACGCCAGTGGAACGACGAGACTGAGATGTTCGACGTGGTAGACTTCACGCACCATATGTTCAAAGAATTTATAGCATCCCTCAATCAATCTGAAGGTGCTTTCTATTTTGATAGAGAAACTTCTTGACATATGTGAAGTGTTACTATATACTTGATGAATATACGTTATGGAGAACACAGATGACTAAAGCTTTGTTTGATGCAATCTCTTGTTATTTCGATAAAGATCGAAAGGCAGAGGTCTATAAAATTCTGAATGTCTATTATGTTGGGATGTTCGTTGGAGATCAGCTAGTAGAGTTTCGATCTTGTCGTGGAAAGAATGAGATTTTTGCTGAGAACACGGCTGAGAATTTTGTATTTGGTATTGGTGAGTTTAATAAAAAATATGACATGGATGGAGTTTTTAACTAATGTCTAAAATTATAGTTGGTGCTGGCAGCAGCGCCTCGATGAAGAACAACAAGAAGACGTCTGTCGGACGACGCAATATTAAGATGTCTTCTATGAACAAATCTAAGAAACGTAGCTACAAGAAAAACAGAGGACAAGGCTAATGATGGAATTTTGTGGGCGCAAAGACGCCTTTTCGACAGAGACAGATGAGCAAATTTTAGTAGATGATTTTCGACAGGGAGATTGGGTTCCCGCTGTTGACAATTTTAAATTGAGAGTCCGTGATGAATCTATTGGTGGAGACAACCCGTATCGCTGGGAAACTCTTACTTCTCAAGATTTGTTTATGGACAAAAAGGTTCTTCTGTTTTCCCTTCCAGGTGCATTTACTCCAACTTGCTCAACTATGCAAGTTCCAGGATTTGAGGCAGTGGCAGCATCTTTGAAGGCAGATCATGGGGTAGATGAAATCTATTGTATGAGCATGAATGACGCATTTGTTATGAATTGTTGGGCGAAACAACTTGAGCTTGAGCACGTCAAAGTGATTCCTGATGGTAACGGGGCATTCACGTCTGACATTGGTATGATGGTCTCTAAAGAAAACCTTGGATTTGGCTTCCGCTCTTGGCGCTATGCAGCCTTCATCATTAATGGTCAGATCCAAAAGTGGTGGCAGGAGCCAGGAATTTGTGATGATGGTGAAGATGACCCATATGGCGCCACATCCCCAGAGACTGTTATGGCATATTTTGAAACGCTCGCAGCCGAGCAAGCAGCTATGGAAGCAGCCAACGCCGAAGCTGCTGCAGAAGAGGAACAAGGTTAATTATGCAAGATTATTATTCTTTGATTGAGTACCTTCGTGCGAACATCGTTAATGTGCGGTTCGAGAAGGCTGATGGAACTATGCGTGATATGATGTGCACGTTAAATGAAAAGTATCTTCCAGCACAAAAAGATCTGGAAGAAGCTATCCAAGAGAAAGAACCAAATAAAGAGGTTGCTGTTGTTTGGGATTTAGAGAAAGAATCGTGGCGATCATTCCGTCTTGATCGAGTAGTGTCTATGGTAGAGGCTGGCACGTAATGGGTCTTTCTATTATTGATAAATCCGAAACTGTTTCTATGATGAACAAAGACGGGACTTACAATAAAGCGCAAGGTGGTACAGAGTTGATGAATTCAGCTCTGTATCAGCGTGTTGACAACGACTTGCTTGAGCAATTCAATATCATCAAGTCCCGTGTCCGTCATGTCGACAGCGAAAAGCAAAACGTTCTTTGGCTACACGATCTTTGGAATGACCCAGAAGCATTACACCTCCAAGATGAGGAGCAACGGAAACGGTTCTCTAAACTTGTGTTTGTGTCAAACTATCAACTGTCTACATACAACATGGGTTTGGGTGTGCCATACTCTGAGAGTGTTGTTCTGAAAAATGCTATTGAGCCAATCGAGGAGCATAACAAACCTACAGATCAAGTGCGGCTTATCTATCATACAACACCACACCGTGGCTTGAATATTGTATATGCAGCAGTAGAAGCTATTGCGGCGCAGTTGGGTGATCAGATCCACCTTGACGTGTATTCTTCATTCGAAGCATATGGTTGGCCAGAACGTGATGAACCGTATAAGCCTCTGTATGAAAAGATCAAAGAGCATCCACAAATGACATACCACGGGTTTAAACCAAACCCTGTTGTTCGTGAAGCTCTTAAACAAGCGCATATCTTCGCATATCCCTCTGTCTGGCAGGAGACTTCCTGTATCGCCGCTATCGAGGCGATGAGTGCTGGTTGTGAGGTGGTTTGCCCGAATCTGGCTGCGCTACCTGAAACGACTATGGGTTATGCTCGTATGTACCAATTCAGCGAAGACATGAATGTCCACGGTAATGTGTTTGTTAATCTTCTGATGGCAGCTATTCAACAACGGTTTGACGACGGTATGATTGCGAAGCTAAAGAACCAGAAGAATATGATCGACATGACATACAACTGGGACTTCCGTGCTGCTGAATGGGAAATGCTTTTGAAGAACTTGGCTAGGGGTTAATATGAATATCAAACACCATCCTCTCTTGGATATTGAAAAGATTGCAAAACACTATTCAGAGAAGGATGGTGTCCCTGTTAAATATGTCTGCACCTCTGCACCGAATGAGTATGGGACGTATGCAGCAGACATATTCTATAGACCAACCCCTCACCCAGAGCATGGCAATCATTATTTTGGGATCTATGTAAATTCGGTCTCAACTGACATCATGATCACGAATGTTGATAATGTTGAAAAACTCGAATTCTTTATGATTGAGGGTGATGATGGGTGGGAGTATAGCCAACATCGACACGATTACCGCAGGGTAAGGGGAGCAAACTGTGCTGTTGATGGGGGAAGATCATACTTCAAAAGAGTTGGTGACCTCACAGCCCCAGTAAAGAGTTTCGTTGTTAAGAATGGAGAATTTGAAGAAGTATGAAAATATTAATTATGGGATTACCTGGAGCGGGAAAGACGTGGTTGGCAGAAAAGCTGCAGCTGCGTCTTAACTGCGCATGGTATAACGCAGACAAAATTCGAGAGATGGCAAATGACTGGGAGTTTAGCGAAGCGGCAAGGATTCGACAAGCTTATCGTATGAAGTCTCTCGCCGACTTTGAGCACCTTATGAAAAGAACAGTTATCTGCGATTTTGTATGCCCTCTTGAAGAGACACGAGATATCTTTGAGGCTGACTACACAGTCTGGATGGATACTATCAAAAAGGGTAGGTTCATAGACACAAATAAAATATTTGAAAAACCGACCAAAGTAAACTATCATGTTACTGAGTGGTATGATGATACAGACGTAACACTAGCGGATGCGATTGAGCGTCACATAAGGATAAAGCATAATGTTTGACTGGAAGAAACCTACAACACAGATGCTCGGGCGATGGCAACCTTGGCATGACGGGCATACTGAATTGTTTAAACGTGCATTAGAAAAAACTGGGCAAGTTATTATTATGTGTCGTGACGTTCAAGGCCAAGATGCAGGACCAGGACAGGCAGACAATCCGTTTGATTATTTTGATGTAAGGAATAATATTATAGCAGGACTTGCAGAACACGGATATACTTGCCACATAGAATACGAAATAGCAAAAGTTCCTAACATAGTTGACATTAGTTATGGTCGTGGCGTAGGATATACGTTCACCGAACACGATCTTGGTGAAGAGGTCCACAGTATCTCGGCAACGAAGATTCGTGCAGAAATGCGGGAAAAGGGTGAGCTATGATCTTAGACGACTATGCGTCGAACATATTTGAAAACAATATAAACATTATGGTGCCATGGTATCTTATGGCATCATTCGCCTACTATAAGCAAGACGACCCTATCCTGAGTGATGCGTTCTTTGATAACATGGCCAAGACTATGTTAGAAAACTGGGATACAATTGAGCATTGGCACAAAGAATACATCAACCCCGACGACCTGAAGGCTGGTTCGTTTCTTGGCGAGTATCCAAGCCGAGTAGAAAGTGGTCTAGAATCTCTAAAGAAAGTAGCCGAAGCTATGGGGTATGGGAGAAAAAATAGAAAAAAATCAAAAAAAGTTGAAAAAGGGGGTTGACAAACTTGCTGCTATACTATATGTGTATTGTATAAGTTGATGAAAGGTCTTGATATGAAATACTCCGTCTACCAAATCCAGTTCTCCGCTGAACAGTATGATGCAATCAACAACGGTTCGTCTGTTCCTGCTTTTGATGCCAAGTGTGCGATGGACCTTGATTTCGCTGGTAATAAAATCGGTGGTGTTGCTTCCGAAGCCTTCGAAGCTGGGTACTATACCCATGTTGCGAATATCGAAGCTGATGACTTTAACGACTGCTTTGAAGTAGGTAACATCGGTCCTGATGACCAGATCGAGCGTTTTGGTAAGATGTCTTCCCTTTCAGTCGGCGACGTTCTCGTTGATGAAGAAGGTACTGTAGCGGCTATCGCACCTGTCGGGTTTGTCGCTTTCTCCCATAACCCCAACCTTTCAGTTTGAAGGAATATATCATGGCTAAACCTATGAAACCTCTCAAGAAGCCCAAACCAATGACTCCTGAGCAAAAGGCTGCGGTTGCTGCACGCCTTGCAAACTCGTTGATGAAGAAGGTACTGTAATCATGGCTAAACCTATGAAACCTCGCAAGAAGCGCAAACCAATGACTCCTGAGCAAAAGGCTGCGGCTGTTGAGCGGCTTGCAAAGGCTCGTGCTGCTCGTCAGGCTGCTAACCCCACACAGAACAAGAACGTTGATCCTGGTGTACTTGCTCTTGATGAGAGCGACACATTCTCACTAAAGAATGTTCGCAGTTGGATCAAGACTCAGACTGACTTAAAGTCAGAGTACAGCAAGAAGCTACGTCAGCTGAAAATTTCCAAAGCTTCAGATAAAGAGATTGCTAAGGTACAAGCTCTCTACTCTGGTGCTGAAGCGTATATTCGAAACCTGAATCGGTATATCCGTGATGGTGATTATGTTGACATGTTCTTTGGGGAATATGGCACCACAAGCATCAAACTCCGCTGCGTCCACCCGTCATATAATAAAGATGGCACCATCAAGCGTTCCTATGGAATTTTCTATTCAGACTTGGGTTATGTTTATGGTCAAGAACCTGCCGATGTCTGATAATGTAATCCAATTCAGAACGAAAAACACGGGGACTGCGAATACCAACGCAGTCCTCGATAATGAATTCAACTACAACGTCGACTATCTCGATGATATGTCAGACGATGTCACATTCACACTTGATGAATTATTAGAAGAATACCTTGACATTGAACGCAAAGAAGAGTATTATAGAGATATACACATGATTGGGGAATGCATTCGGTCGCTTCTATACAGACAGAATAAGATCCCCCACCCCCTACAAACGTATGTGGATGAATCTATATCTGTCACGATTAAAGACGGTAAAGCTCTTGCTGAATGGTTCGACACATCAAATTTTGATAATGAAAGATAAACGATGATACTCCTAGATCTAAACCAAGTTATGATCAGTAATATGATGAAACAACTTGCTATTTCTAAAACCAAAGAAGTTGATCAAGATCTGATCCGCCACATGGTTCTGAATAGCATTCGCTCCTACAACTCAAAGTTCCGTGAAGAGTATGGGGAAATGGTTATTTGTTGCGATGACACTAACGTCTGGCGCAAAGACCATTTCCCGTATTACAAAGCACACCGCAAAGAAGATCGTGAGAAGTCTACGATTAATTGGAGCAGCGTGTTTGAATGCCTCAATGATATCCGTAGCGACTTAAAGGAATTCTTTCCATATAAAGTCATTCAAGTCGATCGTGCTGAGGCTGACGATGTCATTGGAGTCCTCTGTAAACACAAAGGCGTTCAGCTCAACAACTCTGATACTGAAAAAGTGTTGATTCTCTCTGGCGATAAAGACTTCGCTCAGTTGCAGAAATATGTAAACGTTTCTCAGTTCTCACCTGTCCTGAAAAAGTGGATTACTTGCGACAACCCAGATACGTTCCTCAAAGAACATATTATGCGAGGTGATCGTGGCGATGGTGTTCCTAACTTCTTGTCGCCAGATAATGTGATCATTGCCAAAGAGCGCCAGAAGCCTCTCTCCAGCAAGAAGATTGCTGACTGGATTGATAAGGATCCAGCGGACTTCTGCAACGAGGTTATGTTGCGTAACTATCGCCGCAACGAGGTGCTGGTTGACCTGGACTTTGTGCCTGACTATATAAGTGATAAGGTTCTTGAAACGTATGAAAACTGGACTCCTGCTCCACGCAAGGGTTTGATTAATTACTTCATCAAGAAAAAGCTTAAATATTTAATTGAACATATAGGTGACTTTTAATGCCCAAGGAAACGATGCATTCAATCCTGACGCAAGTCGGTGAAGCGAAAACGAGAAAAGACAAAATTGCTATTTTGCATAAATACTCTAGCCCAGCACTCAAGACTGTGTTGGGTTATACCTTTGATCCCACGGTGAAGTGGTTGTTGCCTGAAGGTGTACCACCATACAAGCCTGCAGATCCGATTGATGGCGAGAACGTATTCTACTCGTCTATTCGTAAATTCTATTTGTTTGTTGATGGTCCTTCTGATGCACAAAAGAATTTGAAACAGGTGAAGCGTGAGACTATTTTTATTGAAACTCTCGAGGCGCTACACCCCGACGACGCAAAGGTTCTTATTTCTATGAAAGACCGCAAACTCCCCTACAAGGGTTTGACAAAGAAACTTGTAGAAGAAGCATTCCCTAACTTGGCGCAAAACTGGAATTAAATATGCCGAAGAAAATTAAGAAGTTCCGTGAACACTACGGTGACGAGGAGGAAGGGCGGCGCATTCGTGAGCAGAGAAAGCCAATGCGGAGCTCGGATAGAACGTTACTGAGGAATGTAGTTAAGACAGGTGACTGGTCAGATTTTGAGGATGATTTAGATGAAGAACAAAGTGGCGATTATCGTTGGTAATGGCACCAGCAGAAAAGAAATCGATTTAAATGAATTAGTGGGAGAGGGAACGATCTATGGGTGTAATGCTCTTTATCGTGATTTTACTTCTTATGATCATATTGTCGCTATCGATGACGCTATGATTGAAGAGATCAAGAACGACTCCAAGGCTATCATCCCTCCTGTAGATGAGCGCTACGAAAGCTCTGAATACAGCCCTATGGTTCGACGCCGTTCGAACGCTGGTATGAATGCGATGTATGAGGCTATCAAAGCAAGCCACAATATCCTGTATTGCCTTGGGTTTGACTTTCTACTCGAAGGCGATGTGTCGGTAGATAATATATACAAGGGAAGTAAGAACTATGGTCCTGAAACAAGGTCTAACGTTTCGGACAACTACAACCGAGTGAAGTATCTCGAGTGGTTCACGAATCGTTTCCGTGACACTCAGTTCGTTTTTGTTATTCCTGATGGTGCCACATTCAAGTCGATTGACAGCGTAGGTAATGTTGTTGGTATGGAAATTTCTAAATTTAAAAATAAGTTGTAAGGAATCACATGACAATAGAGTTTTATCTCGTAGCAGCAGCCTTCGTTTTTCTGTGCGCCCACTTCAGTTATAGGCGTGGAGAACTTGAGGGTCTTACCAGAGGTGCAGAAAGCTGTATAGACCTCCTCGCCAAAGAAGGGATTTTAGAAATCCAGATAGGTGAGAATGGGGAAGAGTACCTTGCCCCTGTACAGTATGAAGAAGAAGATTGAAAAAAGTTGCTGATATAGCAAAAAAGGGGTTGACATTTGTCAGCCCCTTTAGTATATAGAGAGGGTAACAGAGAAGGATACAATATGATGTGGTACGTTGAAGCAAAGTTTGACCCCTACGGTGGTGTTAATTTCCAGAAGTATGTCGGTATGACAAAAGATCAGGCGCAAGAAATTGCAGCCAAATACTCTAACTCAGGTTGGGGTTATGTTCGTGCGGGAGTTATGTCCAATGGTTAAAGCTGCTGATCTACACGAAGGCTTCGCCCAGAAACCTGTTATGGAACAGCTCGGTAAGATTATCGACTCCGAAACTCTGCGTGAGTTTGTTTCCCCTGACAAGTTTAACCCTTTCGAAACTGTAACAACCGACGATGGTCGAGTGTTTCGCCTCAATGCTCGTCAGGCTGAGAAGCTTATGAAGTTTGTCGCCAACACACGAATGCCGTATCGTCGTAATATGATATACAATATCCAAACATCGAACGGTTTCCAAAACCTACTTAAACTGGTGATTAAATGAATATATTTATCCTTGACGAAGACCCTGTCATAGCTGCGCAATTGCAGTGCGACAAACATGTAGTCAAGATGATCCTTGAGTCTGCTCAAATGTTGTCGACTGCACACCGTGTTCTTGACGGTAATCAGACCAAGATTGCCTCGAAGTCAGGTAAGACTATGGTCAAACATTGGCAGCTCGACCACCACGACGATGTGATCTACA
>ENA-OUOG01003125-OUOG01003125.1-marine-metagenome-genome-assembly--contig:-NODE-3125-length-15984-cov-4.045137_pt1 | contig 15984 bp, 14 predicted proteins | sample MGYA00248635_ERZ508505 | MGnify/ENA primary metagenome ERZ508505 (study PRJEB26176, sample SAMN06267871) | marine metagenome | isolation source: Saanich Inlet, British Columbia, Canada | place: Pacific...
TTGGTTGTGCCTTGTGTGGATGTTGCTGGAATAGTCCAGTAACAGCCTTTTAGTTGTCCATAGCTTACACAGTATTTGCTATCGCTTGGTATTTTGGTAATCATTAAATTAATAAGTTTTAAATTTAAACTGCGTTTGTACTCTTCTTTTTCTGCATCAGTATTGCCTTTTGTTGGTAGATCTAAAGAAAAAACAGATGGTGTAAAACCTTGTTTTGATAAGGTTTTAGATACAAAATTAATTTTAGCTTCTGGTAAGGTCTCTTGTATAAAGTTTACAAATTCACGTGTATTTACATAAGCATCTTTAATTCTTTGCGTCATACTTGGCAATTGTTTTGCTAATATTTCTAGCTGCTGCTTTGTGGCTTGGTTATCACAGAGTATAAGGTGCTGTTCAATTTTTTCTATTAAAGCCTCTGTTTTTGTATTACCTACACAGTAACCAGCAGTGCATTGTCCACCACTTGGAAATTTAGAACCACTAGCAAACGAAATGGTTTTAATACTAGACAATATATTCTCTTTTCCTAAAAATTGAACATTTGGACAAAACGTTTGGTCTAAAATAAAAACAGGAGCTACTGCTAAACTACCTGATGCAGTTTTACGTTCTTGGCTTAAAACAGCTTTTAATTGTAAAAGATTAGGAACCTCAACTCTTGGATTGGTTGGAATCTCTGCAATTATTAATGGTATAGCATCTTGTTGTGCAATAGTAGTTAAAACTGAATCTATGCTTTTAACCATATCATTACCACCATCTACTGGTAAATCTACCACTTCAACATGGTCAAGAGCGGCAGCAACACGTCTGGCTTGGTCGTTTGTACCTCCATAACAATTTGGTGGCACCACAATTTTAATGGGTTTTTCTTTATGGTTTTCTACTGCATGGTGTATTAAGCCCATTAAAATGGCATATTGAATAGACAAGCCACTTGAAGCTACTAATGGTTTAGTAGTTGTATTAGTAATTGTTTTAATTGCTTTTAGAACAGCAGCTTTGTGTGCTTCTAACTGAATATTTGAGTTATTAATTATTGAGTGATTAGTAAGTGTGTTTAATGCTGTAAGCGCATGATTTGGAGTCATTGCAATGGTTTCTCTACGTCTTACGTGCTGTATGTCTTTTACATAAGTTTCGTTTTGCTTGCCATGCATTAGTAAAACACTTCCAAGCGTAGCATAACCAGTAATGTAAAAATCAATATTAGCGTTAAGCGTTGTTGGGTTTATTTTATCTTCATTCGAAATAAAAATAGTTGAACCATTAAATGTTGAAACATCTAAAGTGTCTTCAACTTGTTTTAAATGAAACGAATAACCATAAATGGTTTTTAAAACGTTAGCATCAAAAAAATGAGGCAAACTACCTGAATACAAGATTTGCGTGTTTTTCTTATCGAATTTATTTTTTCTAAGAATAGCTAAAATAGGCATGGTTTGAGATGAAAAACTAACAACATTTTCAGCCTTTAAGTCGTTTAGTTTAGCAATTGCCCATTCTAAAATACACGATAATGGATGGCCAAGTCTTATATAATCGTAAGCAGTAGGTAACTGGCTAAGTGCTTTGGTTTTAGAGTTATTGTTATTAAATAAGTTTTCAAACTGCTCTAAAAATTCAGTTTTAGCTAACGCTTCGTTATAAATATCCAAGCGATGTGTGGTTAGATTAAGCCAATCTTTTGGTTTGTTTTCTAATACCTCTTTTATATAATTTAGTATGGTATTCTCTTTCATAAATTTCATTTTTATATGACTTGCAATTTACGTTTTACTATTGTGAATTGAAATTACTGTAGTATAAAAAAGGTATTTTTTATTAATATAAAATCTAATTTTAATAAAGCGCGTATTCACCTTTTTATTAATTTCGCGCTTTCAAATGAATAGACATGATTACAGTAGATAATTTAGCAGTAGAATTTAGTGGTACAACTTTATTTAGTGATGTAAATTTTGTTATCAATCCAAACGATAAGATAGCTTTAATGGGAAAAAATGGTGCAGGAAAATCTACTATGATGAAAATTGTAGCTGGTGTACAAAATCCTACACGTGGTAAAATAAGTTGTCCAAAGGAGACTGTAATTGCTTACTTGCCTCAGCATTTACTAACCGAAGATAATTGTACTGTTTTTGAAGAGGCTTCTAAAGCGTTTGCACACATTTTTAAGATGAAAAATGAAATGGACGTTCTAAATAAAGCATTAGAAACTCGAACAGATTACGAGAGTGACGAGTATATGTCTATTATAGAAAAAGTTAGCGAATTAGGCGAACAATTTTATGCTTTAGAAGATGTAAATTACGATGCAGAAGTAGAGAAAGCTTTAAAAGGATTGGGTTTTAAGCAAGACGATTTTACCAGATTAACTAACGAGTTTTCTGGTGGTTGGAGAATGCGAATTGAATTAGCAAAAATTCTGTTGCAAAAGCCAGATTTAATTTTGTTAGATGAGCCTACAAACCATATTGATATAGAATCTGTAATCTGGTTAGAAGATTTTTTAGTAAACAAAGCCAATGCTGTAATGGTGATTTCTCACGATAGAGCGTTTATAGATAATATTACTAATCGTACTATAGAAGTAACCATGGGACGCATTTACGATTATAAAGCCAACTATTCACATTACTTACAATTACGCGAAGAACGTCGTGTACACCAAATAAAAGCTTACCAAGAACAGCAAAAGTATATTGCAGATAATATGGCTTTTATAGAACGTTTTAAAGGCACATATTCTAAAACTAACCAAGTGTCTTCTCGTGAGCGTATGCTAGAAAAACTAGAAATTATAGAGATTGATGAAGTAGATAATGCGGCATTAAAACTTGAGTTTCCACCTGCACAACGTTCTGGTGATTATCCTATAATAGTAGACGAGTTAACAAAAAGCTATGGTAATCATACAGTATTTAAAAATGCTAGTTTCTCTATTGCTAGAGGAGAGAAAGTGAGTTTTGTTGGGCGAAATGGAGAAGGGAAATCTACCATGATTAAATCTATACTTGGTGAGATAGAAGTAGAGGGAAAGTGTAGTTTAGGTCATAATGTGCATGTTGGTTATTTTGCTCAAAACCAAGCCGCTTTGTTAGATACAGAATTAACCGTTTTTCAAACGGTAGATACTGTTGCAAAAGGAGATGTACGAACGCAAATTAAAAATATTTTGGGTCGTTTTATGTTTAAAGGCGACGATATCGATAAGAAAGTAAGTGTATTGTCTGGAGGAGAAAAAACCAGATTAGCTATGGTGAAATTATTACTAGAGCCTGTTAATTTGCTTATTCTCGATGAGCCAACAAACCACTTAGATTTAAAGTCTAAAGATGTTTTAAAAGATGCGCTCTTAAGTTTCGATGGTACACTAATTTTGGTATCTCACGATCGTGATTTCTTACAAGGCTTATCTCAAAAAGTATTTGAATTTAAAGAACAACGTGTTATCGAACATTTTGAAACTATTGATGCTTTTTTAGAAAGAAATCGTATTAAGAGTATTAAGGAAATGAATCTTTAAAAGGAGTTCGTTTAATTTTTTTGTGTTTCAGATTGTCGCATTGGCATCGCGTCTATAATACCAAACAATTGTTGTTTTGTTAAAGGCGTATTTTTAATCTTTTTTATCTTTCCATCTAGTCCAATTAAAACGACTTTAAATTTATCTTCAAAATTCATGTGTTTTTTATAAAGTTGCTTCTCTTTTTTCCAATTTGACTTGGTTTTATATAGTGTAGATTTATATTGATTTGGTAAAACTTCATAAATTATTAGTTGTCTTTCTTTAAAGCCTTCTTCACTATTTTTTAAAAAGCTTAATTGTATTTTATAGTCTTCAGCATTTTCTTCAGAAGTAAAAATTAATAACACTCTGTGTTTCCATTTCTGTTTACTAATATCTTGAGCAGACAAGGTCTTGAAACTTAATAAAACAATTAAAATAATAAATAATCTCATGTTACTTTTTAATTTTGCTTTTTAACCAATCTACTCTTCTTTCTAAAGATTTTGGTGCATTAAAACGATATCCAAAATAGAGTTTAGCATAACTTCTATCGCTTATAATATTAGTTTTTGTTTTGGCATTAGTCGCTTTAGAATCGAAATTAAAATTGGCACCTGCTACTATGTTTTCAGAAGTGTAACCAAAGTATAAACCTAAGTTTAAAGCTGTTGTAAATAAGGTGTTTTGCTCACTAACTTCAGCCAAATTATAATCGGTATAACGAATACCTATTGCTGGAGATACAGAAGGTGTTACAAACCAATTGTTTTCTATTACCCAAGTATAGTAATAGTCTGAAGCCAGAGCAATACTATAAATGTTTTGTGCTTCTTTATTACCATCTATTTTGTCTGAAAAGCGTTGGTATCCATAACGTAAAGTAGGTATTAAACTTCCAGTGCTTTTGCGTTGCCACTCTGTATCAAATAGAACATGTTTTAAAGAGAAATTAGGATTTATTACAAAAGACGTTGCACCATTCCAGCTTGTAGTTTTAAAATCTGGAAATTCCTCTTGTTGACCATTAAGAATTTCACCTTCTCTATAAAACCCACGAACACTTCTGTACTGCATATTCTGTATCCATTGGTTTAAAAATAAGCGCAGTGTAATGTCTTGAAATGAAGATTTGTAAGGTAAACTTCTGTCTTTAGGAGAGAAACCAATACTTAAACCAATAAACTCATAATTGGCAGAAGCAGTAAACTTAAAAATAGTATTGGCTGCTAAACTAAAATTTTCAGTGTCACTTTTTTGTATGGAATACGACTCGGTTTGTGTATTAATATTGGCTTTTAGCATAATTTTATGCTTAAAAGAGGTAATAAAAGATGAGTTGTCTTGGCTATAACCTATAACTGTAAAACAAATAAAAAATTGAAGGAATAAGACTCTCATTTAATGTATTAAGTTAATAAATTCTCGAACACCTTTTGTTGCTGTATTTTTTATAACAGTTAAAGTTTTAGAGCTTGATATTGTTGGATTTGGATCTATAAAATAAGTAGGTGTGTTTTCTGGAACATAATGTATTAAACTAGCAGCAGGATATACTTGCATAGAGGTGCCAATAATTAACAAAACATTTGCTGTGTTACAAATGTCTACAGCCTTGTCAATTAAAGGTACAGCTTCACCAAACCAAACAATATGTGGTCTTAATTGGTGTCCGTTTTCGTCTAAATCTCCAAGATTTAAGTTATTTGTCCAAGGTTTCACAAGGTCTTCATTTTTTGTAGAACGTACTTTTAGTAATTCGCCATGTAAATGAATTACGTTTGTGCTTCCTGCACGTTCATGTAAATCGTCTACATTTTGAGTAATAATAGTTACTTTATATTGGTGTTCTAAACTTGCCAAATCATAATGTGCTGCATTAGGTTTTACATCTAGTAATTGTTTACGTCTTTGGTTATAGAACTCGAAAACTAGTTCAGGATTAGCAATAAATCCTTCTGGAGAAGCAACTGCCATGACATCCTGTCCTTCCCAAAGACCATTAGCATCACGAAAAGTTTTAAGTCCGCTTTCGGCACTCATTCCAGCTCCAGTAAGTACTACAATATGTTTCATTGTTATATATTAACGGTATAAAGTTACTGTTATTTCTTTTATCAAGACATGTAAAAATATAGATTCTAAAACGTAAGCTATTTGCATGAGGTTTTTTATTTTTACAATATGATTGACATTAAACTCCTAGAACATCTCGAAACCTTTCTTACCGAAGATAGAATAAAACGGTTTCATAAGGTCATAGATAAACGTACAAAATTTTATACAGTAGCTACAGAAGACGTATACCAACTACACAATACAAGTGCAGTAATGCGAAGTTGTGATGTCTTTGGTATACAAGAAGTAAATATTGTAGAAGAGACCAATTCTAAGCAGATAGATAAAGAAATTGCAATGGGAGCACAAAAGTGGGTAGATTTAAACCGATACCATTCTGTTATAACGTGTATTAAAGATTTAAAAACTAAAGGCTACCAAATAGTTGCCACTACACCACATAAAGAGGATTGTGAGTTGTATGATTTTGATGTAACCAAAAAGTCTTGTTTTTTCTTTGGAAGAGAAACCGAAGGGCTTTCGGAAGCGGTATTAAAAGAAGCAGATGTTTTTTTAAAAATTCCTATGTCTGGTTTTACAGAGAGTTTAAATATTTCGGTATCTGCAGCTATTATTTTGCAACATGTTACAACTAAGTTGAAGAAAACAAACATAGATTGGCAACTTACCGAAAACGAAAAACTAGAGAAGCGTCTCGATTGGTGTAAAAAGACCATTAAAAGTTACAACGAAATTATTGAGCGTTATTATGAAGCTAAAAACCATTAGTCTTCTTGAAGCTAAAAATTATTATCTTTAGAGCAGTTCTATTAACTTTAATTAACGTCTATGGAAAGTAATTTAATTAGTTGGATTGAATTCCAGTAACCAATATGGAACGCAGGATTGGTTGTATATAGTTTGTTTTTAAGATTCTCTGCTAAAGCTTTTTACGAGACTGTATTTAATATTGAAATAAAAATAGAAACGTTTCAAGGTGTTTTTATGGGATGGTTTCCCATATATGATAAAAAACCTGGAGCCTCTGGTGCTTTAGTACTAAATGAGGCTTACACACCAAGTGATACTAAAGGTGTCTTAATTTACTTTAGCTCTAACGATATTAGTAAACAATTAGAAACAGTTGTAGAAAATGGAGGTGCAATTATTCAAAACTTTACAGAAATTTCACCAGAAATAGGTGCAATGGGATTGTTTATAGATACCGAAGGTAATAGAATAGCTTTATACTCTAATCCTAAGTTATAACCAGATTAAGTTTTAGATTTTACAATCTAAGTGCTTGAAATTTATTTGCAAATTGAACGTTGTAGACTAAGGAGTAATTACTTCTTTCTATCTCGACTTAATACCTTGTATTCTTCATAACATTGACTAATAGCATCTAACATTTGAAGATCGTTGGCTTTATTAATAAAATCTTTAGAGTAATTGCATTGAGAGACAATTTCATCTAAATCTACTTTGGTGATTTGTAATAATACCATAAGCGTTTCTCTATCGAATCTAGAAGCGAGAAGGTTTCTAATTTCGTCGTCTTTTTTCATCTGTTTTAGCTTTTTAAGCTCGGAGCCTTTTCTGCTAAAAGTATTGTAGAGAAAATCTAACGGATTAAATATAGAACCTAAAACTTTACTTATTTTATTTGGGGATTTATTATTACCAGCTTCATAACCAGAGCTTAGCCCAGAGATGCTATAACGATAGTTTGTGTTTACTTGTACTTGTTTAATGTCTATTTCTAGGTAGCCAGTAAGTTTAAGATCGTTAACTACAACTTCCTCTAAAGCAAGTGCTAATTCTGTTAAAATAATTTTAGAACTTCCAAATTTTAGCCAATCGTTTGTTACACGTACTTTAATAGATTTGTAACCAATGTATGTTAAATGTAACGTATCGTTAACTTTAGCTTTTAGAGTAAATTCTCCAGCTTCATTTGTAGTAGTACCAATAACTTGGTTTAAGTTAACAATGTTAACACTCTCAATTGGAGCGTTTGTTTGAGAGTCTATTAAAACACCTTCTACTTTATCTTTATTCAATGTGTTTTCTGTATCTCCTTCTTGAGCAAATGCAAAAAAGGAACAAAGTAATAAGAGTAAAATAAAAAAGTGTTTCATTGATTTTTATCAAGCCATAAAAGTACTAAACAAATTTTATTTAGTGCACTTAAAACTCTTTATTTGACTTAATATTAACAAAAAGGCTTAATTGTTTAGTTAAGTCTTTGTAGTATTATAAATTTTTAAATTATATGTTCATCTTTGTAAAAAATTATTAAATGAAATTTAAAGTATTATTACTGCTTACGTTCTTGTTATCGTTTTCTTCAATTCAAGCTCAAAACGAAGCAGCTATATGGTATTTTGGATTTAATGCAGGTTTAGATTTTAACAGTGGAGCACCTGTGGCTTTAACAAATGGTATGTTAAGTACAAATGAAGGTTGTTCAACAATTTCTAATAGTAATGGACAACTTCTTTTTTATACAGATGGTATTCGTATTTGGGATAAAAGCCATAATGTAATGCCAAATGGTACTGGACTTTTTGGAAATCCATCGAGTACACAATCTGGTATCATAGTCCCAAAACCTAATAATCCTAATCTTTATTATATTTTTACTGTAGATGATGAAGCTGGACCTAATGGTCTGAGATATTCTGAAGTAGATTTAACTTTAAATGGTGGGAATGGAGATGTTAATGCTAATAAAAATATACTACTTACAACACCAACAGCAGAAAAAATATCTGCCATAGAGCACACAAACGGAAACGATATTTGGGTGATTACACACGAGTGGAACAGTAATAATTTTTTTGCATATTTAGTTACTCCAGCAGGTGTTAATACTACACCAATTACGTCTACTGTAGGTGCTTTTCATGGAGGAGGAAACACAAGTAACGCTATTGGGAATTTAAAATTTTCTCCCAATGGAGAACGGTTGGCACTTGCTCAAGCTTACGAACCAAATTTTGTTGAAGTTTTTGATTTTGATACTGCTACAGGATTAGTTAGCAACCCGATTTTTATTAATGGTATTTTTACTGAGAATGGATCTGATGGTCCTTATGGAGTAGAATTTTCACCAGATAGTAATACTTTGTATGTCTCTGATGCTAATTATTCTGGAAATTCTAAAATTCATCAATTTAATATTACTTTAAGCAATGCTACAGATGTTATAAATTCTGATACTATTTTGTTTGAAGGTTCTGGAACTTTTGCTGGTTTACAGTTAGCAATAGATGGCAAAATTTACATGTCTAAAGTAGATAAAACTTTTTTAAGCGTTATAGAAAATCCAGATATTTTGGGCACTGGTGCCAACTATATTGATGAAGCTGTGAGCTTAAATGGAAGGTTTGCAAGATTTGGTTTACCACCTTTTATTCAATCGTTTTTTTCTGCTGGAATTGTTGTAGAAAACACATGTTTGGGAGCAGCTACTAATTTTTATGTAAATACAAGTAATACCATAGATTCTATTTTATGGAATTTTGGAGATGGTAATACTTCAACATTAGAAAATCCCACACATAATTATGCAAATACAGGACAATATAATGTTAATGTAACTACTACTTCAGGAGCAGATACAATAACACAAGATAGAGTGGTTACTATTAGCGATGTGCCTTTTGCAAATGCAGTATCAGATTATATTTTATGCGATGACACTTCTAACGATGGTATAGAAGTTTTTAATTTACAATCTAAAAACATAGAAATATTGGGCTTCCAGTCTGTTACACAATTTAATGTAAGTTACTTTCCCACAGCATTAGATGCTGTAAATGATACCAATATGTTGGCTAATAACTATTCTAACACAACAAATAATCAAGAGGTTTTTGTTAAAATTTTTAATGTAGACAATAGCTTATGTTACGCCATTACTTCTTTTAATTTAATAGTATCTCAAGTTCCAATTGCAAATACGGTTGCAGATGTGTTTTTATGTGACGACGCTACTCAAAACGGACAAGAAACAATTAATTTGTCGTTATTTAATGATCAAGTTTTGAATGGCCAAATGGCTTCTAGTTTTAATATTACTTATCACTTAACTCAAGATAATGCCAACAATAATGTAGGTGCTTTGCCAGATGTCTATCAATCTTCAAATGAAACTATTTTTATAAGAATTGAAAATACAACTCATGTAAATTGTTACGATACTTCCTCATTTAATATTACTATAGATGATTATTTTGCACCTAACCAACCAGACAATTTATTTTTATGTGATAATGATAATGATTGAGTAGACTTTTAGCTTATCGTCTCAAGACAGTTCAATACTTTTAGGTTTGCCTGGTACTTATAACGTGTCTTACCATCTCTCACAGGATGATGCAGATAATAATTTGGCTGCTATTTTGGGAACTTATCAAAATACAACCAATGCTGAAGAAATTTTTGCTAGAATTGAAAAAACGACTAATGTGTTTTGTTACCAAACCTTATCATTTTTTATTGATGTAAGACCAGTTCCAGTTATAAACATGCAAACCGATTGGATTATTTGTTCCAATGAAACGCTAACCGTTTCAGCACCTGCTGGTTTCGATGCTTATTTATGGTCTACAGGTGAAACTACATCTACAATAGACATAACTTCTCCAGGTAATTACACAGTTACCGTAACTAATAATTATGCAACCGTTCCAGCTTTAAGCTGCAGCAGTTCTCAAAGCATAACTGTTACAGAATCTGATGAAGCTTTAATTAACGATGTAGCTATTGTAGATTGGACTATTAATGAAAACGAAATTAGAGTTTTTGTAGATGGTTTAGGTGATTATGAATATTCTTTAGATGGTATTACCTACCAAGATAGTAATCTCTTTAGTGGTTTAAATACTGGAGAATACTTAGTGTATGTAAGAGATAAATTAGGCTGTGGTGTAACAGTAGAAGAGGTGTTTTTGTTGTTTTACCCTTATTTTTTCACTCCAAATAATGATACAGTAAACGATTTTTGGCAAATAAAATTTTCAGAATCTGAACCAGATTTAAAAATTTTAATTTTCGATAGGTATGGAAAACTATTAACACCTTTAGATCCACGTTCTCGTGGATGGGATGGTACCTTTAATGGCAAATTAATGCCAACTTCAGATTATTGGTTCTTGGTAAAAAGACCAAGTAATGGTAAAGAATATAGAGGTCATTTTACTCTAAGACGCTAAAAAAAATCCCAAACCTTAACAGTTTGGGATTTTTTTATTTAATCTTTTCTTCTAGAGCGTCCAGATCTAGAATGCGTAGTTTTAAATGCGCTTTTATCTTTGTCTCCACTTTCGCTTCGTCTTGAGCGTGTTGGTCTATCTTCGCTTCCTCGTCTTCTGTCGCTTCTGTTATTATCTCCAGAACCTTCACTACGTCTACTGCTGCGTCTATCTCCACCACCAGAAGAGCGTCTGTCTGCACCTCCTGAGCGTTTTCTGTCTCCACCATCTCGTCGTCTTCCACCACCAGAGTTTCCACGACCACGTCCACCACGACTTGGTTTATCTTCAGTAATTTCAACATTTACAAAACGACCTTCGTGTTTAAAGTCTGTAAAGAATGCTAATACTTTTTCTTGGTGTTCTTTTTCGGTATTAAAGAAAGAGAAGGTTTCTTTACAATCTACTTTAAAAACATCATCACGACCAAGATCTAAAACTTCTTTTAAGAAATCTTTTAATTTCATCCAATCGAAGCCATCTTTTTCACCTACGTTAATAAAGTAACGTGCAGCATTACCGCTTGGTTCACGACTTTCACGATTAGTATCTCCAGCAACTACGTTTAAGTTTTTAGACTTCTGATAATAATTAAAGAAACGTGTAAACTCTACAGAGAAAAACTTCTTAATTAATTCATCTTTACTAGTATCTTCAAATAGTGCGTTTATATCTTCAAGATATTTATCAATTTCGTGATTAATTTCGGTATTATGAATTTTATTAGCCAAAGACATTAACTGTACTTCGCAAATTTCCATTCCGTTTGGAATCTCTTTTAATTCAAATTTCTTATTAATAATACGTTCAATACTTTTTAAACGTCGTACTTCACTTTTAGAAACAATTACCATAGAAACACCAGTTTTTCCAGCTCGTCCAGTTCTACCAGAACGGTGTGTGTAGGTTTCTATTTCGTCACTTAATTGGTAATTAATTACATGTGTAATATCGTCTACATCAATACCACGTGCAGCAACATCTGTTGCTACAAGCATTTGTATTTGTCGCGATCTAAATTGCTTCATCACGATATCACGTTGATTCTGACTTAAATCACCATGTAATGCTCCAGCACTATAGCCATCTTCAATTAATTGTTCTGCAACTTTTTGTGTATCACGTTTTGTTCTACAAAAAATAACCGAAAATATATCAGGATTAGCATCTGCCAAACGTTTTAAAGCTTGGTAACGATCGCGTGCATTTACTAAATAGTATTCGTGAGAAACAGTATCTGTACTCTCATTTTTATGTCCAACAGTAATTTCCTGTGGACTTTTCATAAACTTTTTTGCTATGGTTGCTACCTCTTTAGGCATTGTTGCAGAAAATAACCATGTGTTTTTATCTTCAGGTGTTCCAGATAAAATATCTGTAATATCTTCTTTAAAACCCATGTTAAGCATCTCGTCTGCTTCATCTAAAACTGCATATTGAATTTTAGTGATATCTACTAACCTTCTGCTAATCATATCTTTCATTCTACCAGGTGTAGCAACAATAACTTGCGCACCACGTTTTACTTCGCGCGCTTGGTCTGTAATGCTAGAACCTCCATAAATAGCAACAACATTTAAACCTTTGCAGTATTTACCGTAAGCTTTCATTTCGTTTGCTATTTGCAAACAAAGTTCACGAGTAGGAGATAATATTAAGCCTTGAGTGGTACGACTATCAATATCAATTTTTTGAAGCATCGGGAAACCAAATGCAGCAGTTTTACCAGTTCCAGTTTGCGCTAAGGCCACTAAATCTTTTTCTTCGTTTAATAATATTGGGATTGCTTTTTCTTGTACTTCAGATGGTGTTTCGAAACCTAAATCTGTAATACCTTTTAAAAGGTCTTCGTTAAGACCTAATTCTTGGAATGTGCTCATTCTTTTGTTATGTATTTCAATGTCAATCTATTTGGTGTTACAGATAGAAGTGCATTGAACATACTTAACCTAAAACTTCTAGTAACACATCCTCACTCTGAGGAGTCAATTTAACGCTTTTGCGTTTTTAAAGGTGCAAAGGTACGTAATAATATTAGATATTCAATTTATTAGTTTTAGTGTTTGTTTTTGAGCGCTTTAACACGCTATTCGTTATATTTTTTTTTGCCATATATGGTAGCAAAAAAAAGGATGCCACTACTATCGTTAGCGCGAAAATGTTGTTTAATAGAATATCTAAAAAATATTTAATTTTTTTTAAATAAGAAAAACATTAAATTACTGCACTAAAAAATAAATTATGAAGAAAATATATTTCGCATTTTTCCTATTAGCTTTAGGTTTAAATGTACAGGCACAAGAAGCAACTTTAAAATCAGATCAAGATAAACAAGCTAGAGCAATGGAACTCATGTCTGAAAAAGTAGACATGAAAGTTGATGAAAATCTTTTTATGGCTGTTACACCAAATACATATGTTTCAGAATCTCCAAAAGCTGTAATAATGGCTATGAAAGTGCCAGAATCTTATGCAGAAGCAAAAAAGAAAATAAATGATAGCCAAGATAATAAATTTAAAGTTAAAGATAGAGGAGAAAAAACTATTAATGGTGTTAATGTACTGTTTATGGAAGGCACTTCTGAGGCTGAAGGTGTCACTTTAAATAACACAATTTACTGTGTAGCCATCGACGAAAATACTTGTTTAATGTATATTGGTATGGTTGAAGTAGGCGCAGACGCTAAATATACAGAAGCAATAACAGAAGCAGCTAATTCTGTAATAAAATAAAAAAGCATACTAGGTCTTTTAAAAAAAAATCCAGCATTATGCTGGATTTTTTTTAAGGTTTTTACAATTTCAATTCTTAAATAAGTTTTAGTTTCCTATTTAAGAGCATAAAAAAAAGCAAGCCAAAGCCTATACATCCTGCAAGTACAGTACATAATATTAAAACAATACTATTGTTACTGTAAAAGTATTCACTATTATTAGTTAAAATACTACCTACTAAACGTGTTGGTATTAATGCCAAACTTAATATAATCGCTAAATATTTAGGATTAGTATATTGTGTTAAAACAGAACGAAGTATGGGAGCCACATGTACTTCTGCGATAGCAAATAATAAAATGGATAATAGATATAATGATAAATGGTTTTTTTCTATGGTTTCTGGAATTAAAAACAACACTCCAAAGGATAATGTTGTGAAAATAAAACCAATAGCAAGTTTAAGAAATTGGCTATTGTAAATAAAATACCATACAAAAATCATAATTAGTGCAACAGGTAAAACAGCAATAGACGTGAAGCTTTCCCATAACCTATTACTAATAACATCTTCAAAAAGAGGTCTTAATGCATATTGAATATCAAACAGTTTAGAGCTAGAAACTTGATAAACAAGCCAGAATAGTGCTACAATAATTATAGTAAGACCAATTTTTATAATTCTAGATTCAATTTTTATTGCTTTAAAATCAATATTAAAAAGCTTTGTGTCTTTAGTTAAAAATGAAAACATTAGCGATAAAGCAAAAAGAATACTAACTAAAGCAAAACCATATACTTTACCATAATTTTCATAAACTAAACCAATTAGAAGTATTCCCAAAAACGCACCAATATTAATTGCAACATAAATACCAGTAAATGCAGAGTCTAGTAGTTTTGGTTTGTTTAAAAAGAGTTTTCCATATTGTGCTGTAACATTAGGCATATAAAAGCCAGTTCCCAGAATTACCATAAATAATCCTGCATAAACTCCACTAGTATTTGGGATTAAGAAAAGTAAGGCTCCAATAATTTGTAATACACCTCCAATAATCATGCTTGTTTTGTTTACAATAAGAAGGTCTCCAAATAAGGCACCAATAAGTCCAAACCCAATTAATCCTCCAGTAATCCAGCCATAAATAGAAAGCGCTTCTAATCTCTCGACAGATAGCTCTGTAATCATGTAAAGTATTAATATTGCTCTTAAACCATAGTAGGCCATTCTCTCAAATAATTGAGACAAATAGAAAATAAGAGTTTGAATGTTTAGGTTTTGGTTGGTTTGCATAGTATTCTATAGATTTTTAAAATTCAACCTTTCCAAAAAGGCCAATTACTTTTTTAAGCTTTTAAGTAAAATTTTATTTAAGAGAACTGAATTTATTTTTTTAGCTTATTTCCACACCAAGGACAGTAATTTATTTTAATAATTGATGATCCACCATCATGGATAGGAATGCCATAAGTTCCATTTTTCCACTTTCTCATTACGACATCTTTATTTTTAGTTTCAATTTCTCCATGTGCATCGAGACTTTCAAAAATTCTTGAAGCCATTGTTATACAACAAAATTGTGAAAAATTAAATTTAGCTTTTAATAAATTATCCTTTAAAGTCCATTCAAAATAATCTTTGTTTTCATGCAATAACTCCATGTATAAATCATATTCGTTAGATTTCATGATTTCCTTTTTATCTAAATGGTTTAAAAAGGTTTTGTGTAAAATTTTGAATTTTTCTAAATTCATTTTAAAGACTGTTTAAATAATTTACTAATATAGTTACTGCTCTACCACGATGTCCAATCTCATTTTTTAGTTTTAACTCTATTTCAGCAAAGGTTTTAGTATGGCCATTTGGTTTAAAAATAGGATCGTAACCAAAACCTTTGTTTCCTTTTTTTTCTTGGGTTATTTCGCCTTTACAAACACCTGTAAAAGTTTCAAGCTTACCATTTAAATGTAAAGCGATAACGGTTTTAAATTGTGCTTTTCGATTGGACTTATCTTTTAAATTATTTAAAAGTAAATCCATATTATCGTTTGCATCTCTTTGTTCACCAGCGTATCGTGCACTGTAGACTCCAGGTTCATTATTTAAAGCTGCTACTTCCAAACCTGTATCGTCTGCAAAGCAATCGTAGCCATAATTGGTTTTTACGTATTCTACTTTTTGTATAGCATTACCTTCAATAGTATCTTGAGTTTCTGGTATATCTTCAAAACAACCAATATCTTTTAAGCTTAATAATTTTATATGTAGCGGAATTAAAGATTGAACTTCCTTTAATTTGTTAGCATTGTTAGTTGCGAATACGAGTTTCATTTATATAATAAGTTTAAATTTTCACTATTCACTATTCACTATTCACTATTCACTATTCACTATTCACTATTCACTATTCACTATTCACTATTCACTATTCACTA
>ENA-OUOG01003126-OUOG01003126.1-marine-metagenome-genome-assembly--contig:-NODE-3126-length-15975-cov-5.101145_pt1 | contig 15975 bp, 14 predicted proteins | sample MGYA00248635_ERZ508505 | MGnify/ENA primary metagenome ERZ508505 (study PRJEB26176, sample SAMN06267871) | marine metagenome | isolation source: Saanich Inlet, British Columbia, Canada | place: Pacific...
TTTGGCGGCGAAGCGCGCGCGGATTCCGGTAATCATTGCTACCCAGATGATGGAATCAATGATTGACACCCTGACACCCTCTCGAGCAGAAGTAAATGATGTCGCGAATAGTGTCATGGACGGTGCAGATGCAGTGATGCTTTCTGGAGAAACCAGTGTCGGCAAATATCCCGTTGAGGTCATTCAAAAAATGGCGGCTATTTGTTTGCGGGTTGAAGGCAGCGAATTGATCAAAGTGCCACATGAGCCCCCTGGGATCAGAACCAATCGATTCATTACGAAATCGGTGTGCTATCATGCTGCTAAAATTGCCAACGATATTGAAGCCAAGGTCATTTGTACTTTAACCAATAGCGGCTATACTGCTTTTCAGATATCGGCTTGGCGTCCAGAGGCTCATATTCTTGTATTTACTTCTAACCAAAGAATACTCTCCAGATTGAACTTACTATGGGGGGTCCGTGCTTATTTTTATGACAAGCATGTCAGCACCGATCAAACGGTAGACGATGTGAACCAAATGGCAGTAGAAAAGGGCTACGCCAAGGAAGGGGATTTTATGGTCAACCTCGCCGCCATGCCAATAGTGGAACGCGGTATGGTCAACACCCTCAGAATATCTCAGGCATAATGCGCCCAACCATAATTCATTGATCATGGCCAGCAAGAGTTCATTAGAAATCGAAAGAAAATTTTTGGTGACTTCTGCTGATTATCGCGATCAGGCAGTGGACAAACAGGATATGATTCAGGGTTTTTTGAGTCGTGATCCTCGCCGAACCGTCCGTGTTCGCCTGGCTGGGGATCAAGCGTGGCTCACCATAAAGGGGATGTCTTCTGCCGACGGGACATCGCGCTTTGAGTGGGAAAAACCCATCACTAAAGACCATGGTTTGGCACTAATGGAACTTGCCTTGCCTGGGCGGATCCAAAAGAGCCGCTTTACAGTGCATCACAATGGATTTTGTTTTGAGGTGGATGAGTTTAAGGGCGAAAACCAAGGCCTGATTTTGGCCGAAATTGAATTGACGCATGCCCAACAAAGCTTTGATCGGCCTCAATGGCTGGGGCAGGAAGTCACTCAAGACCCCCGTTATTATAACGCCCAGCTGAGTCTGCAGCCATTCACTCAATGGGAATAAAGACAGGCCTAATCATTTACGGCCTTTATGAGCTGTTGTATTTTTTCTAAAGAGGTGGACCGGACAACCCCTTGCTCGAGGTGTTCTTGCAGAGAAACGCTGACTGCTGCATTAATAGTGGCGTTCAACACCGAGGCCGAAGCATGAATTGCTTTGAAACCAGCGGCATCAAACATGCTGGCGTTCGCAGCATTTATACCCCCTCCTGGCATGATTTGCAGGGCTGATGTCTTGCGGTCCAATAGGGTTTTTAATAATGCCATTCCTTGTAAAGCCGAGGGCTGTTGACCTGAAGACAATAAGGCATGAACGCCTAACTCTTCAAGTATTTCAAGGCCCTCTATCGGGTTTTTGACCCAATCGAAAGCTCTGTGATAGGTGACCCATTTGCCCTTTGCCGCGGCAATCATCTGAGCCATGGCGATATGGTCAATACCGAAACTTGGAGTGAGTGCACCAACGACGACTCCCGCGGCGCCTAGGCTACAAGCCATGTCGATATCTCTGACCATTAAATCTAGTTCTTCATGACCGATGACAAAACCACCCACATGAGGACGAATCAGCACATGTACTGGGAGGTCTACATGTTCGATTACCGCAGAAATCAAACCGAAAGAAGGGGTGAGTCCACCGGATTCCAGGGCAGAACAGAGCTCAATTCGATCTGCTCCGGCTTTTTGCGCCATCAATGCACCCGCCACTGTAGTGGTACAAATTTCTACAATCATAGGAGTTCAATTTCGTCAATAAAGGTCCATGACTTTTGGCCAGCACCCTGAGCCCCGTCACCAATGATACCATGATTGACCACCTGCACCTTTAGGTGTTTCAGCGGGCCTAAAGCACGGTTGGAGAGGTCTATTGATAGCGGAAATACGCCATTATTTTCTGGGGTGTCTATAGCAATGTTTTTGGTGTGTGTTTGACCGTTGGCATCGGTCATGGTCAGGGCAACAGCCCGAGGCGCGTTGATCCATTGACCGGGGGCATGATAAAAATACAAATTCAATGTTTTGACAGGCAGCGCAGCCCTCAGATTGAGGTCAATAGCCAAATCATCGCCCCAGAAGCCTAGCCATTCATTGTCGCCGTATCGCATCGGATCACCGCGTCTCCCATTGATGAGGGCTCCGGCCCCCCCTGCATTATAACTCGAATGGGGCTCTGGGGACAAAACTAGTGCTGCGCCGACTCCAAAGTGATAGGTAAAAGTTTCCTCTAAAAGAGGTCCGACAGCTTGAGCGCCATCATACAACTGTGCCTTGATTTGTGTGGTTTGACTTAAAACTACAGGATCAGTATAGGTTTTGAAAGGCCCTTGGTTCAAGGAGTACTTAATGACCTTGTCTTTTAGTGGACTGAATAAGCTATAGAGGGGCAGTTTTGTATTGGTGCTCAGGGCCGACTCCAGCTCGTACAAATGATTGGCATAATTTGCCCCTAGAGCATCAAGACGCCTGTTGAAACGTTCTACGCGAGTCAAAAATTCGGGATACTGCACTTCGACAGCATCACTGGCGCCATGCCAAACAACTTCACTCAGGGCCAGTATGCGTGGAAAAATCATGTACTCAACCTGTTCAAATGTCGGCATGTATTCGGTCCAGACATTACCTTGGGCTCCAAGAATGTGCGTGCGTTCTTGCGGGGTCAATTCGTGAGGAATCGGCCGGTAGCCATAAACCTTTTTGAGTGGCAGATAACCACCGATGGCAAGGGGTTCCTCTGGGCGGTCACTTTGATAATAGTCAAAATAGCAATGTGATGTGGGCGTCATGATCACATCGTGATTTTGTTTGGCAGCTTGAATGCCGCCTTCCGTGCCTCGCCAAGACATGACCGTGGCATTCGGGGCGAGCCCTCCTTCCAGAATTTCATCCCAACCAATAATTTGTTTGCCATGATTGTTGGCAAATCGTTCTATGCGACTGATGAAATAACTTTGTAAGGCCTCTTCATTGTTCAAGTTTTCTTGACGCATGAGTTTTTGACATTGCGCACACTGAGCCCAGTGCGTCTTGGGGGCTTCGTCTCCACCGATATGCAGATAGGGCCCGGGGAAGAGATCCATCACCTCGGACAAGACCGTTTCTAAAAAATCAAATGTTTCTGATTTTGGACAATAAACCTCCTCGAACACGCCCCATTTTGTTGCTACAGGAACCGGCTCAAGGGTACAGCCCAATTCGGGATAGGCACTGATGGCGGCCTGGGCGTGACCAGGGAGTTCAATTTCTGGCACTACTGTGATGTGTCGCTCGGCGGCATAGGCCACGATTTCTTTGATTTCTTCCTGGGTGTAAAACCCGCCATATGGTTGCGCATCGAAACGCTGAGGTTCATCGTTGTAATGACCAATGAGTGTTTCGGACCGTATTGATCCATGGCTTGTCAGACGCGGAAATGCTTTAATTTCGATGCGCCAGCCTTGGTCTTCGGTGAGGTGCCAATGAAAATAATTCATTTTGAGCAGCGCCAAATAATCGAGATAAGTCTTGATGTCTTCGGGCCCAAAAAAATGCCGGCCCACATCCAAATGCATTCCGCGATAAGTAAAGGCTGGCGCGTCTTGAATGGTGCCCGTAGGCAAGTAAAACGATACGGGATGCCCGTTACTTTCTTCAAGGGCTTCTGGCATTAATTGCCTCAAGCTTTGCAACCCATAAAACAGGCCACGATCGGTCGCCGCCCGCAATACAAGTTGGTTGTCGGAAATCTCCAGTGCATAAGCTTCTTGGGCCAAAGTGCTGTCTTGTTTGAATAGCCATTGCGACTCTTGTGGGGCCGCTTCTGTTACCGTATATCCGTTGGCGGTTAAAAAGCCGACTAAAAAGCGATGAGACAGGTCAAAATCTGAGGGGCTATGCAGCTTAATATGCTTTGTGACCAGCAGCGTGCCATCTGATGAGGTGACACGAGTGGGGGCAGGAATGATTTGATTTAAGGCAACGGCCTTAATCGGCCGATTCTTGCTGCAACTCACAAGAATGACAGTCAGCAAAATGGAGAGTACTCTGTAGACCATAGCAATTTATTCAGTGGCTTTAAAGTACAAAAAAATACAAGATCAGGCGCTTCGTCTCCGGCAAATAAACCCTCCAGAAAAATAGGCAATGGCTTGACAGTTTTCTTTAAATTGAGGTATCTTTACTCTTTACAAAAATCAAATAAACGACTGTCTCTTTACTTTTTTTGAAGAGCAATACACGATAAACTATGGGATGTGCCAGTTGTGCTTCAGGCGCCGATGGTCAGCCAAAAGGTTGCAAAAACAATGGAACATGTGGCACCGATGGGTGCAACAAGCTCACAGTCTTTGACTGGTTGAGCAATATGTCCTTGCCAGCCGATATGGCCCCGTTTTATGGTGTAGAGGTGCGTTTCAAAAACGGTCGAAAGGAATTTTTTGACAACCGAGAAAACTTAACGCTTTCTATCGGAGATATCGTGGCTACCGAAGCATCTTCGGGGCATGATATTGGGATAGTGACCTTGACTGGTGAATTGGTTCGTGTACAAATGAAGCGCAAAAAAATCGGTTTAAATTTAGAAGCCCTCCCTCAAATTTACCGCAAGGCCAATCAAAAGGATATTGATGTTTGGCAGCGGTACCGTGACAAAGAAGCAAGTGTTCAAAAGCAATCTCGTGAAATTGCGATGCGTTTGGACCTTAAAATGAAAATAAGCGATATCGAATACCAGGGAGATGGCTCTAAGGCAACATTTTATTACACAGCAGAGGACCGTGTCGATTTTCGTCAGCTGATCCGAGAACTTGCCAGAACCTTCAACACCCGTATCGAAATGAAGCAAGTGGGGTTCCGTCAGGAGGCGGCGCGCTTGGGCGGTATCGGTTCTTGCGGGCGTGAGCTCTGTTGTTCGACGTGGCTGACCGATTTCAGATCTGTCAGCACCTCAGCTGCCCGTTACCAACAACTGTCATTAAACCCCCAAAAGCTTGCGGGCCAATGCGGGAAGCTCAAGTGCTGTCTCAATTTTGAGTTGGACAGCTATATGGATGCGCTTAAGGTCATTCCTAAGATGGAGATCAAGCTCAAAACCAACAAGGGTATAGGTGTGTGCCAAAAAATAGACATTTTCAAAGGTTTGTTGTGGTACTGCTACGACAAGGAGTGGATGAATTGGCATGAAATTCCTGTTCAGAAAGCCAATGAAATTATTGAATTGAACAAAAAAGGCACTATAGTTGAAAGCTTAGAAGCTTATGTAGATGTAGTGGTTCCTTTAGCAAAGGAAACGTTCAATAATGTAGTAGGACAGGACAGTTTGACCAGATTTGATCAACCCAAAAGGGCGAATAAGCGCAGAAGGTCTGACGGCCAGAAACGCCGAAAAAATCGAAGAAAAAATGCGACTTAGTGCAGGGTTATTTGTATTTGCAGCCTTGATTATTTTAGGTTGTGCGCCGGCGCCAGTGGCCAGCGACGTTCGGGCGCTAGAGGACTCATGGAATGCCTATCAGGGGGTGGACTTTGAGCTGCCGGTTCTGGATAGTTTGGCGCAGTACTCGGCCCACATCACTTTGAGGAATACCAACCAATACCCTTACAATAATATTTTTTTAATTGTGCGCCTGACCCATCCACATGGTAAAATACAAACGGATACTTTAGAATACCGAATGGCCAGAGCAGATGGCAGTTGGTTGGGTGTCGGCGTGGGTGCTATTAAAGATAATCTTTTGACCTACCGAGACACCATCAGTTTTGAAGAAGGGTCTGGGTATCAGCTTTCGATAAAACATGCGCTGCGCAATAATGGATCAGCCCAAGGCGTTTCTGTGCTAGAAGGCATCACTGAAGTCGGCTATCAGATACGTGAATTAAACCCATAAGTATGGCAAGAAAAGCCACAAAACCTAAAGCAAAGAATCCTCAAAAAAAGAGGTCTTTTCGCCGTTATATCTTGCTGCTTTGGGCAGCAGTTCTGCTGGGTGTTGGTGGCGTGGTTTTGGTTTTTTTGATGGCCTCTTGGGGAGTATTTGGCGAGTTGCCGGATGAGACCAGACTAGAAGATCCAGAAAAAGACTTGGCCACACAAATCATTGGATCAGACGGCAAGGTGATTGGTAAATTTTTTACCGAAAACCGCACGCCAGTAACTTTTGATGATTTGCCAGAGCATTTGGTACATGCCTTGTTAGCGACTGAAGATGTTCGGTTTTATGAACACTCAGGTGTCGATGGACGCGGTACCCTAAGGGCATTAGCTTTTCTAGGGGCACGTGGAGGGGCCAGTACGATCAGCCAACAGCTTGCCAAACAATTTTTTACTGACCAGGTGTCGCGCAATAAATTTGAGCGCGGGATGCAGAAAGTCAAAGAATGGATCATTGCGACACGATTGGAACGGCGCTATACCAAGGAAGAAATCATCACCATGTATTTTAATGTCTATGATTTCTTAAATCTTGCTATTGGCATTGAATCTGCAGCACAAATATATTTTGACAAACAACCACAAGCGCTTAATGTAGAAGAGTCAGCTATGCTGGTTGGGATGTTCAAAAACTCGGCATTGTATAATCCAAAGAGGAATCCAGTAGGGGTCATGAACCGCAGAAACGTAGTGCTTGACCAAATGGCGAAATACGACTTCTTGTCTGCGACCCAAAAAGATTCTTTGCAGTCTTTGCCGCTTGGGGTGAATTTCACGCCTCAAGACCATGATAAGGGGATTGGAACCTATGTCAGAGAGTACCTCAGGGGGTATATGAAGCAATGGGCCAAGGACAATCCCAAGCCAGATGGGAGTCTTTACAATGTGAGCAGCGATGGCCTTAAAATTTACACCACTCTGGATTCACGTATGCAGCGATTTGCCGAAATGGCTGTCAACAGACACATGAGTCAACTCCAACAAGAATTCGACCGCCAAAACAAAGCAAATCCAACAGCACCTTTTTTGGAAATTACCCCGGAAGAAGAAGACCAAATTATTGAATCTGCAATGAAGCGCAGCGATCGCTGGCGTCAAATGAAGCGAGAAGGCAAATCTGAGAAAGAGATACGGGCGAGTTTTGACCGGCCAACCGAGATGACAATTTTCCAGTATGGGGGTGATGCAGATACCACCATGACTCCGCGGGATTCCATCCGCTATTACAAGTCCTTTTTACGGGCGTCTATTTTGTCAATGACGCCGCAAACTGGCGCGATACGCGCTTGGGTTGGGGGGATTGATTATAAAAACTTTAAGTACGATATGGTGCGCTATGGCCGCAGACAGATCGGTTCTACTTTCAAGCCTTTTGTTTATGCTACTGCCATCGATCAGATGCATATGTCGCCATGCGACACACTGCCTAACACACCATACTGCATTCCTAAAGGCCGTTTTGGCATCCCAGAAGATTGGTGTCCTAAAAACAGCAGTGACCGCTACGGCGGCATGATGAGTCTCAAAGAAGCGTTGGCAAATTCGATCAATACCGTGACAGCGAGGTTGATAGATCGTGTCGGCCCAAAACCAGTGATCGATTTGGCCGAAAAAATGGGTATTGAAAAGGGCAGAATCCCGCAGGCGCCATCTATTGCTTTAGGGACACCAGATGTGTCGCTATACGAAATGGTCGGGGCCTACGGTTCGTTTGTCAATGAAGGGGTTTACGTCACTCCGGTCTTGGTGACCCGTATCGAAGATAAAAATGGAACTATTCTATACCAAAATGTGCCAGAGACACGTGATGTATTGAGTCGCGAATCTGCTTTTGTCACCTTGAGTTTGATGGAGGGTGTTACGGAATCAGGCTCCGGACAGCGATTGCGGCACACATGGGCGGGAACAAACCCGGCTTATAAAACCGTTACGGGCTATCCATACGCTTTCGAAAATGCCATTGCCGGCAAAACCGGTACCACGCAAAATAATAGTGATGGTTGGTTCATGGGCATGGTCCCTAACCTAGTCACCGGTGTTTGGGTTGGTGGTGAAGACCGATCGACTCACTTTGCGGATATTGCATATGGCCAGGGGGCTACTATGGCACTCCCCATCTGGGCCTTATACATGAAGTCGTGTTATGCAGATCCAGAATTAGGCATATCACTAGAGCCTTTTGAACGGCCTGAAGTATTGACTATAGAAACAGATTGTGCCTTATATCAAGCCACTCCTTCGAACCAGCAGGAATTGAATGATGAATTTGATTTTTGATGCGATGGAACTTAATAATCGACCAATATGATACAAAAAACTGTTGCTGATGTACATCAAGCCTGTCATGGTGTAGAAGATGGCATGACCTTACTGCTTGGTGGCTTTGGCCTATGTGGTATTCCAGAAAACGCAATTGCTGAGTTAAAGCGTCTTAATGTGCGTGATTTGACCTGTATCTCCAATAATGCAGGTGTAGATGATTTTGGTCTAGGCCTTCTATTGCAAAGCCGTCAGATCAGTACAATGATTGCTTCTTATGTCGGCGAAAATGCCGAGTTTGAAAGACAAATGCTGAGTGGTGAACTCAATGTTTCACTTATTCCACAAGGAACCTTGGCGCAAAGGTGCCAGGCGGCGCAAAGCGGCATTCCGGCTTTTTATACTCCGGCAGGCTATGGAACTGAAGTAGCCCAGGGTAAGGAAGTGCGGGAGTTCAATGGCAAAATGCATGTCTTGGAACACGCGTTTGACGCTGATTTTTCATTTGTTAAGGCATGGAAGGGCGATACGGCTGGCAACCTTATTTTTAAAGGGACAGCACGTAATTTTAATCCCAATATGTGTGGTGCGGCGACCATTACGGTAGCTGAGGTCGAGGAGCTTGTGCCAGCCGGCACGCTCGATCCTAATGCAATTCATATTCCTGGTATCTTCATTCAGCGTATTTTCCAGGGGGCGCATTACGAGAAGAGAATTGAACAATTAACCACTAGAACAAAGGATCATGGGGCTCGATAAATACCAAATTGCACAGCGAATTGCTCAAGAAGTCAAAGATGGGTACTATGTCAATTTAGGTATCGGAATTCCAACATTGGTGGCTAATTTTGTACGCCAAGATATTGATGTTGAATTCCAGAGCGAGAATGGGATTCTGGGCATGGGACCATTTCCTTTCGAAGGTGATGAAGATGCCGATTTGATCAATGCAGGTAAGCAAACCATTACAGCCCTCCCTGGAGCGGTCTTTTTTGACAGCGCCATGAGTTTTTCAATGATTCGTGGGCGCCACGTAGACTTGACTATTTTGGGCGCGATGGAGGTCGCACAAAATGGAGATATTGCCAACTGGAAAATTCCCGGAAAAATGGTGAAAGGTATGGGAGGAGCGATGGACTTGGTGGCTTCTGCAGAGAGAATCATCGTCGCGATGACCCACACCAATAAAGCAGGGGCTTCCAAATTGCTTGAGGCCTGTACACTACCCCTGACCGGTGTGGGTTGTGTCAAGAAAATTGTGACAGATCTTGCCGTGATTGAGGTGAGGAACAATGCGTTTCACTTGGTCGAACGTGCGCCAGGGGTGAGTGTTGCAGAAATAGAAGCCGCGACCGAAGGCCAGCTTATTATTACAGGACCCGTCCCCGAGATGATATTGTAGCCGGCACGTCAAGTATTGGCTTGCGCCACTTCAATGTAGTGCCGAAAATAGCCAATTTGTTAAAGTATAATGCTTTTAATCGAATATTTTGGTATTTCATCGTGATTTATTGAAATAATTTGCAATTTAGTACTCCCAAATTTAGCGAACTAGTTTTCGTTTACTAATTGAAATAATGCCCCAAATCTGCTTGACAGATTTAAAATGAGCCCGTTCTTTGTGAGGTTAGAACGGGCTTTATTTTTTTATAATCCCTGAGGAATAGCCGCGATCAAACTCTGGGTATAAGCGGATTTCGGCAGGGCATAAACTTCGTCAGCATCGCCGACTTCTTCTATAAGGCCCTGCTTCATGACCAATAACTGATCAGACATGAATTTGACCACAGAAAGGTCATGTGAAATAAAAATATACGTAAAGCCAAAAGAGGCTTTGAGCTCGTTGAGCAAATTCAAGACTTGGGCTTGAACAGAGATGTCTAAAGCGCTCACGGATTCGTCGCAAATGACCAACTTGGGTTCTAGCGCAATGGCTCGCGCAATGCCTACCCGTTGCCTTTGTCCACCAGAAAGCTGGTGGGGGTAGCGCGTGACGAACGAAGGATCAAGTCCAACTTTTTCCAAAAGATGCGCTACGCGATGTTGACGATCGCGATCACTTGTGCCGATGCGGTGCACCAGCATGGGCTCTAAAATGGCGTTGCCGATGGTTGTTTTGGGATTGAGTGACGAAAAGGGATCTTGAAAAATGATTTGTATTTCTTTACGCAAGGCCCGCCATTGTTGCGCACTGAAATCAGAAATGTCTTGGCCTTTATATAAAACGCATCCGCTAGTCGCGGGTTCTAAATTTAATAATGTTTTGACCAAAGTAGACTTGCCACATCCTGACTCTCCGACAAGCCCGACAGTTTCGCCATCATAAACATTGAAAGAAACACCATCAACCGCCTTAACCCCTTTTTTACGAGGCCCAAAAAAGCCCTTCTGAGGATAATGTTTTTTTAAGTCTCTCACTACCAGCAGAGGTTCTTTGAGATAAATCTGGCGGTGACGCTGGGCGCGTTCTTCAGGGGTGATGACTTTTGGCGTAAACGATTCATCTCCAATTGACGCTACCGTTGGAAGAATGAGGAGCCTTTGACTGGTTTGCGGCCTTGATGCAATGAGTGCTTTGGTATAATCGGATTGTGGGGCTTTAAAAATTTGTTGTGCTGTGCCGAGTTCGTTCATGCAGCCTTGATGCATTACCAATACTGTTTCTGCAATTTCAGAAACCAGCGCCAGGTCATGGGAGATAAAAATCATGCCCATGCCCGTTTCTTTTTGGAGGTCTTTGAGCAATTGAATGATTTCTTTTTGTACCGTCACGTCGAGTGCAGTGGTTGGTTCATCTGCAATAAGTAGTTTGGGTTGACACGATAGTGCCATGGCGATCATCACGCGTTGCATCTGACCACCACTGACCTGATGAGGGTAACGGGCATAGAGCGCATGAGGTTCAGGTAATTGAACCTGTTCAAATAGGCGTAAGGTTTCTTTTTTGGCGCTTTTGTGATCCAGTCCTAGGTGTTGGCGGAACATTTCATCCACTTGTTGCCCGCAAGTTTTTGACGGGTTGAGGGCCGTCATAGGGTCTTGAAAAATCATGGCAATATCTTTACCACGAATGTCACGCATGGTGTCTTCTTGATAGGGGAGTAATTCTTGGCCATCGAATTGAATACTGCCAGTAACTTTGGTTGATTGATCCAATAAACCCATGATGGCCAAAGCTGTAACTGACTTGCCTGAACCAGACTCCCCAACGATTCCGAGAATACCGTCGTAAGGGACTTCAAAAGAAAGCTGTGCCGCAGCAAAGCTACTGACTTGTGCCTCAAAGGCGATGCTCAAGTCGCGTAAAATTAATAAGGATTGCTTGGGTTCAGTCAAGATTATAGGCGTTTTAATATCAGGCCCATGATACTACATTTTTTTAAATATACGCCAACAATGAAAATAATGGCCGCCCTTTTTTAAAAAATCCCTTCTTATTACTCTTTATCCTCACAACACCCTTTGTATTTGGGCAAAAGCCACAAAAAGCCCCTGGTTCTGATACAAAAGGAATTCTTTGCTGAATCAACCTCCTTTTTATGTGGAGAACTTGTGTCAGAGTCCGTACTGCGCTAATAGCGCAAATCCCTCCTTGAGATAAGCAGAAATATCAGGAGTAAACTGACCTGGAAGTTCATTTTTTGGGGCCTCATGGCCCAAACGAACAATGATCACATTGTCTTTCGGAGAGACGATCACGTATTGTCCTAAATGCCCCCTCATCATAAACATAGAGCGTCCTTCCCACTCATAAAGCCACCACCCATAACCGTAATAAGGACTATCAGTAAAACGTGGCTGGATACTCTTGGCTATAAAAGCAGAATCAAGTAGTCGTTGTCCCTGCCATAATCCGTGATCTTTATACAATTTGCCAAAGCGCGCAAAATCCAGAGCATTAGACGCAACGCAACAGTAGGCTTTTTCTAATCCAGAGGCCTCAGAGTCGAGTTGCCAAAAGGCAGCATGTTCTGCGCCCATGGGTTGCCAAAAATGGACGCTCAGATTTTCGGCTAGCGATCTGCCTGTAGCTTTCTCCAAGACCATACCCAATAATTGAGTGTCGCCACTGGCATATTTGAACTTTCGTCCGGGTGATTCAACGACCTTTAGACCCAAAATGACCTCCCTTAAATGGTCGTCGAAATACGCCCGCGTGGTTATGGAAAGAGGTGAGTAATAATGTTCATCCCAATTCGTGCCTGACGACATCGAGGACAGATCACCTAAAGTTGTTTCTTTGGCCAGTCCTTCTGCAAATTCAGGAAAAAAATCTCCAACAGGTTGCGACAAACTTTCGACATCTCCATCCATTATTGCGCGGCCCAATAACCCGGAAATCATGCTTTTGGCCATGGAAAATGAATTCGTATTTGAGGCAGCAGAATAACCTCCGTAATAATGTTCGGCATAGACACTATCATTTTTGATGACGACATAAGCCACTGTACCATAATCTTGATGCATCTCGAGCAAGGAGCTAGGAACCTCCGCCTTATTATACCATTTGTGCTTTGGCCAAGGCTGGCCCACGCCTGTCTCGACTAACCGATTGTCAAAGGCCTTGTAGTCATCTAAAAATGCTGTGCTATAGCCTTTAAGATAAATCGTGCGCACTGCCTTGAGCAGGTAATCGGTATTAGTGGCATAGGCAGTGACCACTAGCGCTGTGATGACCAATAAAACAGCCAAAATAAATTGCTTGAGTTTTTTCATAAATGAGAATAAAATAGGGTCAAATTGAAGTGTCTTAGGTGGTCTGAAATGATAGCCTCGAGGGCATTTATTTATTGTTGGCCGAGCCTTCCCTCTCTTGAGTTTTGATGACTTGAAGTACAGTAAATGTTCCAGCACTCACTGAGAGCGGCAAAACTAAAATAATGCCGATGACAGGAATAACGGAAATAAGGATAAAAACAATCCCGTTACCAATTGCCAGTCCGCGATGTTGGTGCAGAAAGGATTTGCTGGAGCGGTAGTCATAATAACGTTCCATCGTGTAATCTAAATTGCCAAATCCTGCATAAAAGGACTGAACAAGAAAAATGAGTGGTGCTGAAATAAGCCCGACAATAGGAAAAAGACTGAGCACCAATAGCATTAAAGTGAGTCCAACTTCCCGGAGCAAATTACCGAGATTAAGGCGCAATGACCGCGAGAGAAGCACCCCAAAAGTACTGCTGGTGTTTGTTTTATGGTCCGGATTCAGGTGACGATCAATGCGTTCAGATACGGGACTCATAAAAGGCCCGCTCAGGGCCAAGACTAAAAACTTGGTCAGTGTAAACCCTAAGATCAAAATACCTGCAGAACCAATAAACCCACTCAGGGTTGCAAAAGTACTAGCCCCCCATGCCCAGGGCCAAAGGTCTGAAAAGTATGACGCCAAAGCGGATTTAACTTGCCAGGCCCCGGCAAAAATTAATATAGCGATCACTAAACTGATCAAAAGCGGAATGGCAAAATAACGCCACAGATTTAGGGTTTTGATCAGTGCAATACCTTTTGAATAAGCGCTCAAACTAGAACTGATGTCTTTTATTAATGGCATTTTTTGGGTTTTAAGGTTCAATCTTCTGGGCAACGATCATCAGGCAATCATTATTTTAGCAACCTAATTGGTTTTTCTGTTGCGGTCTAAGGCGTCTTTTTCTAGTTTTTCATTGATGTGCAAGACGAATTCTGCGATACTCAATCGCAAATCTGTCAAATGTCTTTCTAGAGCGTCAACCTGTGGGGTCCCTTTTTTTGTTTCCATATGAAGTAAGTTCAAGCGGGTTTGGACCACTAAGAGACGAGCAGACAAAATAGGAGTGTCCAAAACTTTTGGCAAGCTGGCCGCCAATGAATCGGTCTGTGTCAATAAATTCTTACTTCTGAACTTGAGGTCCTCAATGGTGACCTTTTGTAAATTGAGACTAATGCGTCTAAAGTCTTTAAAAACGGGCCAATCTGCTATGACCTCTTGAGCTTCTGAGGAAAGATAAGGAAACTCAAATGGCGCCACCCCGAATAGGGTCGTATCTTTTTTGACCATTACGGAAGCGCTGGGTGCGTTACTGTCTCTTTGGTGGTCTCCACCACATGCAATGGTGATGAAAAAACTAATGATCAAGAGCCCCCTTAGACCTATATTTTGAGAGAAAGACATGATGTAAAGATAACAACTAACGGCAAGGGCGCACAAATAATTTTTAAGGATGCCACAACTAATGTGTATCTTTAATCACTAATTAAGTGATATGAAGCGACGAATTTTGATCATTGGAGCAAGTGGGCAAATCGGGACAGAACTGACGTCTTTTTTGCGGCAGCAGTATGGTCCAGATCAAGTCATCGCAAGCGACATCCGCAAAAGTGCGATAATCCCAGAAGTGGACGGTCCATTTGAAGTACTCGATGCAACAGACAAAGAAGCTCTATTGGCTTTGGTGATCAAGCATGATATTGGTCATGTCTATCTGATGGCAGCAATGCTTTCGGCTACTGGAGAACTGCACCCCATGAAGGCATGGGACCTTAATATGTCTACTTTATTTAATGTTTTAAATTTGGCTAAAGACGGCTATATTGACCGAATTTTTTGGCCATCGAGCATTGCGGTTTTTGGGCCAACCACTCCCCGAGAGCAAACGCCTCAACATACCATTATGGAGCCTTCTACCGTATACGGCATCAGCAAGCAGACAGGAGAGCGCTGGTGCGCTTACTACTTTGCTAAATATGGTGTCGATGTGCGTAGCTTGCGTTATCCAGGATTGATCAGCTATAAAACTCCACCAGGAGGCGGCACAACTGATTACGCTATTGATATTTATCATAAAGCACTGAACGAGGGGACTTACAGTTGCTTTTTATCTGCTCAAACGACCTTGCCCATGATGTACATGGACGATGCCATTCGGGCCACAATAACCCTCATGGAAGCGCCTTCTGACCAAGTCAAAATCCGAAGTTCTTATAATTTGGCTGGCATGAGTTTTGACCCAGTTGCAATTGCTGCCAGTATTCAAAAACACCTCCCTGATTTTACGATGACCTACGCACCAGATTTTAGGCAAGCTATTGCAGATTCATGGCCAAAGAGTATCGATGATAGTCATGCTCAGAATGATTGGGGTTGGGCGGCCCAATTCGACTTAGAAACAACCACGAAAGTGATGCTGGCGTCGCTTAAAAGTCAATACTGAATGACGCCCTGAAGGGGCGTAAAAATCTATTCTACTTAGCGCGTAAAAAATGGTTTCAGCTGATCGTCGAGGCGCTTGTTCCAGCGCTCGCGTCCTGCCAAAGCCACCGAAAGCCCAAAGCTATGGTTGCCATAGGCATACTGTGATAAGGCTCTGGTCGCCATATCATAGGCATAGGTCAGGGCTAAATTACCTGAAACTTCAAGCGTGACAAAGGCCCCCAAAAGTGCTCCAGGATCGTATTGAATGCCAAAAGTATATTGATCTTGATATACCGCTTTACTGGTGATCAAATATTCAAGAGGCGAGCCATTAACGATTTGCATCAATATTGAATTGTGCCAATTAATGTCGCGCGTTATTGGATAGAGATAACCACCATTCAAATAACTGCGCCGGGCCTAAGGCAAACAACAAACAGAAGCTATAAAGTAATTTTCTCATCATTAGGGGCACAGTGATGGTTTCTTAAAAAATATTTT
>ENA-OUOG01003129-OUOG01003129.1-marine-metagenome-genome-assembly--contig:-NODE-3129-length-15966-cov-5.758827_pt1 | contig 15966 bp, 11 predicted proteins | sample MGYA00248635_ERZ508505 | MGnify/ENA primary metagenome ERZ508505 (study PRJEB26176, sample SAMN06267871) | marine metagenome | isolation source: Saanich Inlet, British Columbia, Canada | place: Pacific...
CTTAGCTGATCAACGCTAGCAAACGCGATCTTTCCTTCGCCGCTAGTTCAGCATGTGCCTGCTTAACATGTCCGAAGCCTTTGATAGTTAGAGGCAATTTTGCGAACTTGATAGCGTCGTTTAAATTGTCCACAGTGAGCCTTTGACTGATTGCGATAATATCTCGCTCATAGTCTTCGATCAAACGTCGCTCAAATTGTCTTTCTGCCGTGTAGCCGAAAACATCGAACATCGTACCACGCAAGATCTTGAGCTTTGCCAACACACGAAAGGCAGGTCGCACCCATGGGCCAAATTCTGTTTTGATCGGGTGGCCAGCTTTGTCTTTGCGTGCAAAGAGGGGCGGCGCGAGATGGAACTTTATCTTGCCGACTGTCTCAAACTCTTGTGCCAGTGCATCATCCAGAAATGTACTGTGCAAGCGCGCAACCTCATATTCGTCTTTATAGCTCAAAAGCTTGAACCAACCTTCCGCGACGGCCTCTGAAAACCCATCTACCTGCTTTGCGTTTTCAGTTTGTACGGCTTGACCAACGAGGGTCAGAAAACGCTTTGCCAATTTGGGGCCTTGGTAGTCCGTAAGGAATTTTGCGAGGCTTTCAAGCCTGTTTTCTTCTGAGGAGGCTGTCAGCACGCTTGGCTTTCGCAGGGCAGGCGCAGCGATCATCCAGCGGCCGATTTCAAACGCGCGCAAGTTGCCATCAACGCCTGCTCCGTTGAGCTCAATCGCCTTATGGAGAGCTTCGCGGCTCAGAGGGATCAAGCCCGCTTGCCACGCGGCGCCGAGTAGCAGAACATTGCTGTAGATGCTGTTGCCCAAATACTGCTTGGAGGCTGCGACACCATCAATCCTTTCCACCGCGTCTGCGCCTACACGGTTTTCTACGGCTTGCAGCAATCCGTCATGCGGAATGCGAAACTCTGGCTCAAGTGCGAACTGACCTGTCATCGCCTCATGTGTGCTGGCCAGAACGCGCGTCTTGCCAAGCTGCATTAATTCAAGCGATTTTTGCGCTCCAGTGACAACCATATCACCGCTTATGACCGCGTTGGCCTCGCCTGCGGCCAGCCGAGTTGCTTTGATATCATCGGGTTTAGGCGCAATTCGACAATGAATTGAAACCGCACCGCCTTTTTGGGCTAGTCCTGCCATTTGTAACTCTGCCGCGCCCTTGCCTTCCAGATGCGCCGCCATCGTCAAGAGCGCGCCGACGGTCACAACACCAGTTCCGCCTATCCCAGTGATCAGGATGCTCCATACTCCACTGAGCGCAGGCAGAACAGGATCGGGCAAATCAGGCAGCGACAGCTCGGAAGCGAGCTCCACCTTTGGCCTTGTGCCTGAGAGGGTCACGAAGCTCGGGCAGAAACCATTGAGACAAGAGAAATCTTTGTTGCAGCTTGATTGGTCGATCTTGCGCTTGCGCCCCAAGGACGTTTCGTGCGGCAGAATGGCGACACAGTTGGAAGCTTTGCCACAATCTCCACAGCCTTCGCAGACGGCTGGGTTGATGAACACGCGCTTGTCCGGATCGGGAAATTGACCACGCTTGCGGCGGCGGCGCTTTTCGGCGGCGCAGGTTTGAATGTAGACGATCGCGGTAACACCTTCGATAGTCTGCAACTCGTTTTGAACGCGCTCCAAGTCTTTGCGCAAAACGACGGGCACATTTTTGGGAAGGGCGGGAACATCTTCTTTTTCATCGATGACGGCAACGACTTTGCGAACTCCGAAGGCGGTTAGCTCGGCGGCGATTTGTAAGGGTGACATTGCGCCCTCATGCGTTTGTCCGCCTGTCATGGCGACGGCATCGTTGTAGAGGATTTTGTATGTGATGTTTGCGCCAGAATAGACAGCGGCCTTCACGGCCAGACTGCCCGAGTGGTTGTAGGTTCCGTCTCCCATATTCTGGAAAACATGGCTGCGTTTAGAAAACCGGGATTCGCCGATCCAGTTTGCCCCTTCGCCGCCCATATGGGTGTGGCCGCTGGTCTCGCGGTCCATCCACTGCGCCATGTAGTGACAGCCGATCCCCGCGTAGGCGCGCGCGCCTTCAGGCAATTTGGTTGAGCTGCTGTGGGGGCAGCCAGCGCAGAACCATGGTTTGCGCTCTATCAAACCTGAGGGTGTGTCAGACATCGCGAGTGCTTGCAAACGCTCAATTTTTGGATGCGTCATGGACATGTCAAGCCCGCTCAGGCCCAAGGCGCGCGCCAACCCCAGTGCGATCTTTACGGGGTCTAAATCCATTTTGGACGGAAAAAGAACATCGCCGTTTGCGTCTTTAGAGCCGATGATAACAGTTGCTTGCGTGGCGGCTTCGCGAATTTGTGGTTCAAGAATAGGGCGCTTTTCCTCGACCACGATGATGGTATCAAGGCCTTTTGCCCAGTCTTGAAAGCTCTGCTGGTCCAGCGGCCAGACAAGCCCGACTTTGTAAGTTGTGACGCCCATCTGCTCGAGACTAGCCGTGTTGAGACCCATCATTTCCAGTGCATGGGCTGTATCAAGCCAGCTCTTGCCAGAGGAGACGATGCCGACCCGCGCTGAGGCTGTCCCGTGCACGCGACGATCCAGTGCGTTGGCCCGCGCATAGGCCTGTGCTGCGGGGATCTTGTGGTCGTGAAGCCGGGCTTCTTGCTCTTGTGGCGTGTCGCCGAGGCGGATGTTAAGCCCGCCGAATGGCAAGACGACATCAGACGGGATTTGCAGCTTCACGCGCGCTGGATCGGCGTTGACAACGGCTGTCGCTTCAATGGTGTCTTTGACTGATTTCAGCCCGACCCAACAGCCAGAAAAACGGCTCATGGCCCAACCATGAATACTGAAGTCCAACAGCTCCTGAACCCCTGCTGGCGACAAGATCGGGATCATCGCGTCGATCAGTGCAAGCTCGGATTGGTGGCAGGTGGTGGAGCTTTCACAGGTGTGATCGTCACCTGCGGCGACCAGAACGCCGCCCAAGGCTGACGAGCCTGCAAGGTTGGCATGGCGCAAAACATCTCCAGAGCGGTCGACGCCGGGGCCTTTGCCATACCAAAAGCCAAAGACCCCGTCATAGAGCCCTTCGCCGCGCAGTTCGGCTTGCTGTGTTCCCCAAATCGCGGTGGCTGCGATATCTTCGTTCAGCCCTGCCTGGAACTTGATGTTCGCAGGCTCAAGAAGCTTGGCTGCGCTTTGAAACGCCGCATCCACGGCGCCCAAGGGCGACCCTCGGTAGCCAGAGACATAAGCTGCGGTGTTCAGGCCTTCGGCCTTATCCCGCTCGCGCTGCATTAATGTCGCTCGCACGAGCGCCTGTGTGCCTGATAGAAGAACGGATGATTTCGTCAGATCATATCGGTCTGATAGCTCAACGTCGCGCAACATTGCATGTGCTCCCGTGCCTACTGAATTTGGAGTGTTTGATCAGGTCACAGTGGCCGGTCTTGCCGCACTTTGGATGCCGGCCCAAGGCTCGGGCGCGCGGGGGATTGTTGTGTTGATGCCGCGGACAAGCTCGCCTTTGGGGTCATACATCGGCAATGTACACAGCTCCGCGCGGTGCAGGTTGCCATCATTGCAGTGAACATCGACGATATCGCCTGGCCCCAAGTCTGCCCCCGTCAGATGGACAATTCCGACGCCACACACTTGATAAGGTGACCAAGTGCTTGAGGTGACGCGGCCAACGATCTTGCCGTTTTGCTCCAGTGTGTGACCACGCAGAGCTATGCCGCCCTCCACTCGTATGCCCCAGCTGCGGCAGGTTTTGTCGGTGACCATCAGGGCATTGCGACCGACAAAATCTCCACTATCAAAGTCGATAAACTTGCCCAAGCCAACTGAAAATGGCGTTGTGTCTGGCGTGAAGTCTTGACCTGCCGACAGCAGGCCAGCCTCGATCCGACGACAGCGAAAGCCCGGTGTTGCCGTCAAGATCATGCCTTTCTTGGCGCCTTCTTCAAGGACCAGATCTCCGAGCATTTCGATGTTATTCTCGGGTCGGAAATAGATTTCCCAGCCCAGCTCGTTGGTGAAGCCTGTGCGGCTGATAATCACCTTTTCGCCTGCCATTGAGACTTCGGTCCAATCAAAGTAACGCCACGGGCTTGGCATGTCGCCGTCGAGCAGATGCTCCAAAAGCTCCATGGAGCGCGGCCCCTGAATTTGACTTACCCAAACGTCAGGATCGCTGATCGTGACATCAAGCCCGATTGCGTGTGCTTTATACCATGAGAAGAGATCGCCATCAGCCTGAGCGAACCAGAAGACATCGTCTGCGACGCGCAGCAAGAGCCCATCGGTGATCATCCCGCCGTCATCGTAACAGGCGAACTGATAGGAACAGCGACCTGTTTTGACTTTGGAAACATCGCGCGGAAATATTCGCTGCAAGAGCGCCAGCGCATCTGGCCCGGCAATCTGGTAGGGATGCTCGCCGGTATGGCGAAAAATGATCTCCTGGCGTGCTTTCCAATACATCTCATCGGGCGTGGCGTTTGACATTTTCTCTGGTGTTAGGCGGCCTGCATAGACCGAATACTCCGGGTCATAGGGCAACTCCTGATAGGTCAGGGGATGAACGGCCATTGTGCGCGCCAGTTCTACGGGGCGATCTCCCTCGACGGGAATGGGTTTTACAGAGAAGCGAAGTTTCTTGAGAGAGGCGTGCATCGCGCGTGTCCTTGTTTGCTCAGATCTGGGGGTGGGCGACGTGGTTTCTTAGTGTGCCGACAGTCGAAACTTCGACTTCGACCACATCGTCGGGTTTTAGAAATGCGGGTGGGGTGCGGCTTCCGCCTGTGCCATCGGGCGAGCCAGTGGCGATGACGTCACCTGGATTCAACTGAGTGATGTGCGACAAGTAGGAAATCAGCTTCGGCAGGTCGTGGATCATTTCGGCTCCTGTCGTTTCTTGCATGACAGTTCCGTTGACGCGGGTGACAAGTCGCATTTTTTCTATCGGGGCGGTCTCGTCGGCTGTTGCCATCCAAGGCCCCCATGCACCAGAAGCATGGAAATTTTTTCCTGCATGGATCGAGTGTTTCTGCCAGTTCCGCACAGAACCTTCGTTCATGCAGGCATATCCTGCCACATGCTTCAGGGCGGCCTCTGGTGTGACATGGCGGCAGCGCGTGCCGATGATGGCGGCTATCTCACCTTCAAAATCGAAGCTGAGGCCAGCCTCTCCAACCGGTATTTCTAGCGGCTGCCCGTGAGCGACAAAGCTGTCGTCGTGCCGTCCGAAAATGACAATGTTACTGGCCTCAAATGTGGCTCCAGCAACCGGGTATGGCTTTTTGTAATTCAAACCAGCGCATAGGACTTTGGACGGATGCGGTACAGGAGGCAGAAGCTTCACCGAGGCCAAGGGCACGGATGTTGCAGTACAAAAGCTGGGTAGGTCTGCCAGCTTTCCTGCATCAAGAAGCGCGCGCAGCGTTGGGAAATCTTCCAGTTTACTGCCGCTAACGGGGCGTAGGGTATCACCCTCGACCAACCCATAAAGCGAGCGGCCTTTATATATGAAACTTGCGATTTTCATGTGACCTCTCCAAGGAAGGCTTCTTCCCGCCGCCGCACGTCTGCAGATAATTTTTCGTTCATTGGTGTCGGGATATTGTGTTTTCTGCCAAGCGGCGGGATCGCACCGTTGATGAAGTCAATTTCTGATGCACGGCGCGCCATGTGATCAAGCCGCATCGACGGGCTGGCTTTTGCGACCACTTCTGCAAACTTGGTGACGTATTCGATCGGATCGTTGAAAGAGAAGCGGATCTTCTCAGCCAGCCCGCAGGCGTAGGCCTCTTGCGTGCATGTAAGCGCATTGGCCCAGTGCTCGGCATTTGCGAGAAGCTCTCCGACAGTGCAGTCATAGACCGTGCAAGGCGCCGATAGTGTCACATTGCACAGCAGCTTTTCCCAGATCAGTTGGTGGATATCGTCAAAAGCCTTGGCGTTGAAACCTGCTTGCTGCCACGTGTCTTCCATCGCATTGAGGCGCGGTGTCATGCCGCCTTCAACCTCGCCCAGACGGATCAGCTTCATGGCTGTGTGTTGCACAAACCCTGGCTCAACCATCGAGGCTCCGAAGCCATCTGCTACGCCAAGAAGCGTGCACTCAGACGGCAGGTGTTCGGCGATGCGCGCGCCTGCGCCGAGACCATTCTGGATCGTCAGGACCGTTGTGTTGGCACGAATGAGCGGGCCAATTACTTTTGCAGCCGCACCCACCGCGGAGGCCTTTGTGGCGATAACTACAAGCTCGGCGTCTTCGGCAAGATCGGGTGAAAGAGAGGCTTGGATGCCCTTGATATGATGCTTGCCATCGGGCCCGCGCATGCGCAGACCGTTGGCATTGATCGCGGCGACATGCGCGCCCCAAGGATCAACGGCAACAACACTGTGGCCAGCCATTGCAAAGCGGGCAGCATAAAGAGACCCCATTGCGCCTGCGCCGAATACTGCAATCTTCACGGTCTTTTTGCCTCTCGATGTCAAAGCTTGCGCTGTGTCTTTCAGCCTGCGTATCTGTTTGAAAGTCATGCTTTTCATCTGCATTGACAAACGAGATTTGCTAACCCTATAGATTGTGAAATCTTTATCCATAAGGCTGCGCCTTTGACCATTCCGACGAGACGATTGCCCCTCACAGCCCTGCGCACCTTTGAAGCGGCGGCACGGCATCTGAGCTTTAAGAAAGCGGCTGAAGAGTTGTTTGTCAGCGCGACGACTGTGAGCAACCAGATCAGGCAGCTGGAGAAAGATTGGGGCTGTAAACTCTTTCACCGCCAGACTCGTGCTGTTGACCTTACGGATGCGGGCCGCTCGCTGGCCAAGGTGTTGTCACGTGCGTTTGACGATATTCGAACGGAAGTGGACCTGCATTCCAATGCGAGCCGCAAAACAGTGACGATCGCAGTGGGCCCAATTTTTGGCTCACGCTGGCTTGGGCCCCGTTTGTCAAAGTTTGCCCGAGAGCACCCCAAGATCGAGCTTGTCGTGCATCATGGTGGGCGCATCACAAGTGCTGCGCAAATGACGTCTGATATCGCCGTTGACTGGGGTATGGGTGATTGGAAACAGCTCGAAGCCACAAAGCTTATGGATGTTTTCTATTCACCCATTGTGAGCCCGCAGCTTCTCGAGCAGGGCGGTGTGCTTTCTCAGCCCTCTGATCTGGTGAATTGGCCTATCATCCATCAACACGACCGCAGCGAATGGCGCAACTGGCTTGCGCAGGCTGGCTGCCCAAACCTTCAACCCGAAAGCGAAGTTGTGATTGTGGATTCAAACATGGTTCAACGCGCGGTGAAAGACGGGCAGGGTGTGGCGCTTGGAGTGTTTCCCTTGATGGAAGGTGATGTAGAGAAGGGTCAGCTAGCAAAGCCATTTGCGATTGATCTGGCCCCAAGCCGCGCGTTCTATCTGTTGACGCGCAATGAGGCACGCGAACGTAAAGAGCTGCGCATTGTTTGTGAGTGGATTGAAGCGCAGGCGAGTGAGTTAATGCAAAGCTGACAGGGGCAGATCAGCGCTCAAAGGCGTAAGGCGCAAGTTTGAGAGATCTGGCTGTCCCTTTGATGTTTTGCACGAAGTGCACCGCTGCGGTGTCGCGCGTTGAGAATGATCCAAGCACATTTCCCGACTGCGCTACAAGGCAGGCGCCATCGTCTATGGCATAACCTGAAAGAGCCGGTTCATCCGTAATCAGCTGTTCAAACACGGGGCGGCGTTGAGGCTCTTCACTGTAATGGGGGCAAACGCCTGAGTCCACAAACCCAAGCCCTGCTAGCGGGGCGTAGCCTTTGCCGCCTGCATCTGAGAGCGCCCAATCAAACCAACAGACGCCACCCGCACTTACACCGGCGATCACAAGGCCTTCGGCGTTGGCGCGCCTGAAAAGCTGAACCATGCGCCTGCTTTTAAGTTGTTCAATCAGATGAGCGGTGTTGCCGCCGCCAAAGTAGACAAGTTGCATGCCCGCAAGCCAGAGTTTCGCCTCAGTTTCTGATGCGTCCTGCGACAAATGCGAGAGTGATGCCGCATACCCGCCAAAACGCTCGTAAAAACGCTCTATTTTTTCTTCAACCTTAAGGCTGGCCAGCCCGACAAAACCGACATTGGGTTGCGCCGAAACAAAGTCGAGGCAGAATTCGTCTAAGGAAGGATCAAGCCCATGCGTGAAGCCCCCGCCGCCAATCGCAATGATTTTTCCCGCTCTATTCACCGATAGTGCCCTCAATATCCTTATACTCATCCCAGCTAAATTTTTATTTTACAACTCAGCTTTCTGTCGCGAATAGATGGCAATTTCTTTATTTATAGAGCCCTTTTTTTCCGCTTGACGGAAGGCACTGTCGCGCTTGACCCTTGATCCTAGCCGTGGACGCCAAAATAGTCCGAAAAAAGCGGTGTGTAAGGGAGGAAAAAATGAAAAATATAATTGGCGCCGCATCTGGCCTTGTGATGATAGCATCTTGGGCCTTCGCAGAACCACAAGGCACATTCAGACAAGCGCACGAAGTTGGCTCTGGCTCCGCATCCAGCCTTGATCCGATCTCAAAGGGGCGGGTTTTTCAAGTCACTGAAAAGATCATGAGCCGCCTTGTGCGTCCTGACATGGAGGGGCGACCGTCGCCTGATCTGGCCGTCAAATGGTCGGCCAATGCAGACGCGACTGAATGGACGATGGAGCTGCGCAGCGGTGTCACGTTCCATGATGGAACCACATTTGGCTCAGAGGATGTTGTCTATTCGCTTGAGCGCGTGCTTGACCCTGAAATGGATAGCCCCGCCCGCTCTGCTATCTCAATGATCACAAATGTTGAGGCAATTGATGAGAGCTCAGTGAAGCTAACTCTTGGCAGCTCTTTTGCTGATTTGCCACTTCTTCTGATGGATTACCGCTTGCGCATGATCCCTGAGGGCTCGGGTGATATGATCGCGACTACTGGGATCGGAACAGGCCCGTTCAAGCTTGAAAGCTTTGATGCTGAAGGCACAACCAAGCTTGTTGCCAACATGGATTATTACGAGGGCGCTCCTGCTGTCGCTGAGATGGAGATCATTGGCATCACGGATGGGCAAGCACGCTTGCAAGCCTTGCTCGGTGGCCAGATTGATATGGAGCGAGGTATTACGTCGCAACAGCGCGTAATGCTTGAAGGGTCTGACAAATTCAATGTTCAGACGATCCCGACAGGTAACTGGCGTGGTCTGATTTTCCGCACTGATGTTGCGCCATTCTCGGATGTGCGTGTGCGTCAGGCGATGCGAATGGTTGCTGACCGTCAGGCTATGGTTGATCTGGTGATGGGTGGCGGCGCTGTCGTCGCCTGCGACACACCTGTTGGTCCACGCGACCAATATCGCGCAGAGCTTGATTGCCCTCAGGATATCGAAGGGGCCAAGGCTCTGCTTGCCGAGGCGGGCTTTGCTGACGGTCTGGATGTTGATCTCTACGTCGCTACTCTTGAGCCGACATGGCCTATTCTGGCCGAAGTCTATCAGAAGCAAGCGGCCGCGGCAGGCATTCGTGTAAACATCAAACAGGTGCCTTCTGATGGGTATTGGAGCGAAGTCTGGATGCAGAAGGACGCGGTCACGACTCGTTGGAACGAGAGACCAGCCGATCAGGCTTTGAACGAGATCTATCTCAGCACCGCCAAGTGGAACGAAAGCTACTACAAAGACGAAGCTTTTGACGCGCTGCTCTCGCAGGCCCGTTCTGAACTTGACTTTGACAAGCGGCGCGAACTCTATACACAGGCGCAGGCGCATCTGCTTCAGACGGCAGGCACGCTCATTCCTTACCATGTGACACGCCTGGTTGGCACGACGGCACGCGTCAGCAACCTTGACGAAGTCGAAAACAACTCTGTGCGCTGGCATCTTGTCTCGGTTGATTAAGCTACAAGCGGGGGGCGCGTTGTTGGCCCCCGTTCTCCCATTGTGAATGGATTTCCCTCATGCTCGCTATGCTTTTCCGTCGACTAGGCCTCGGAGCGATCACGGTGTGGCTCGTTTCAATCATCATCTTTCTGGGTGTCGAAATGCTTCCGGGTGATGCTTGCACCGCTTTTCTTGAGCGTGAAGCAAAGGGCAAGCTGCTCGAAAATTGCCGTGAGGATCTTGGGCTAAACAGGCCCGCGCTTACGCGATATGCCGAATGGGCTAAAGGCGCTGTGCAAGGGGATCTTGGTGTCTCGGCAAAGGGACAGAAGCCGATCTCGGAGCTTGTCGGCTATCGTTTGCGCAACACGCTTTTGCTGGCTTCGGGGGCAATGCTGGCGGGCATCCCGCTTGCTCTTTTTCTTGGTGTCGTTTCGGCGCTCTGGCGAGACAGGCCTGTTGATATCGTCGTATCTACCCTTGCAATTTTTGCGATGACCATTCCAGAGTTTGTTTCTGCAACTTTGTTGATCCTAGTGTTTTCGGTCTGGCTTGGCTGGGTTCCGGGGATTGTGCTTACCCCGGCCAATGCTCCTCTGGTTGAGTTTTTCCCTGAAGTGCTTTTGCCGATTACAGTTCTTACTCTGGTGATGACAGCACATATTCTGCGCACTGTGCGCTCTTCCGTGATTGAGGCGCTGGCCTCTGAATATGCGCAGATGGCGTGCCTCAAGGGCGTACCTTATTGGCAAATGGTCTTTCGGCATGTCCTTCCCAACGCGCTTTTGCCTACGATCAATGTGATCGCGCTGACGATTGCTTGGCTGCTTGGCGGGGTCGTCGTTATAGAGACGGTGTTCAACTACCCTGGCCTAGGCCGCATGATGATCGACAGTATTTCTGACAGAGATTTGCCTGTGACTCAGGCTATCGCGCTCATTATCGCCACGGTATACGTCGGAGTGAACCTTGCGGCGGATATTCTGACGATGCTCGCCAACCCGCGTTTGCGCACCATGCATATTCGCAAAGGATGATGCCGTGACCCCATCTACCACCTTTCAACGGCCCCGCCGCATTGCTCGCTTAGGCACGGTTTTTGTCGATATCATTGTGCGCCCGTCTGGGGCCATCGGGCTCACGCTGGTGATCGCACATTTGGTTCTCGCTCTCATTGCGCCCTTTGTCGTGCCTTATGATTTCACTGAAATGAACGCCACATTGGTCATGGCCCCGCCGTCGAGCTTGCATTTGCTCGGGACAGACCATTTGGGCCGTGACACACTCGCCCGCACTCTAATGGGTGGGCGGGAAGCGATCTTAGTAACGGGTATCGCCACACCGCTGGCGGTGATGTGGGGTGGGCTTGTCGGGATATTTTTCGGGCTTGCGGGCGGCAAGCTTGACGAAGTTCTGATGCGAATTGTGGATGCCTTTCTTTCGCTGCCTTGGATTCTCAAGATGCTGGTGCTGATTGTGACTTTCGGCACGGGCATCGAGGTTTTGATCCCGACGCTTGCGTTCTTCTATGGTATCCCCGTGATCCGCATTGCGCGCGCGGCGACCCATGATGTTGTCGCACGCGACTTTGTTCAGGCGGCTCGTGCTCGGGGGCACAGCAAGATTACGATCATACGCCAAGAGCTTTTGCCGAATGTGCGCGATGCTCTCTTGGTGGAGGGTGCGATGCGCTGGTCATGGATGCTTTTGGCTTTTTCCTCGTTGTCGTTTCTGGGTTTTGGCGTCTCACCTCCCACACCTGATTGGGGCCTGATGATCGCTGATGCGCGAGGCTTTATGTCTTTCTCACCGCTTGGTGTTCTAGCTCCCATGGTCGGATTGTCCTCTCTCATCATCGGGATAAACCTGACCGCAGACGCCCTTGCCAAAGCGCTCGGGATCGATCGCGCACAAAAGGCTCCAGTATGACACATTCAACTATGCCAACTGGTCCTGTCATTTCAGTAGACAATCTTAGCATTGGATTTCGCGGTAAAGCTGGCCATATGCTGCCTGTCCTGCGCAACATCTCGCTTGATGTTCATCAAGGTGAGAGCATCGGGCTTGTGGGCGAGAGTGGTTCTGGCAAGAGCACTCTCGCGCTCGCGATGATGGGCTACCTGAAGACGGGTTTGCGTGTTCTGAATGGTGATGTGAGTTTTGAGGGGCAAAAGATGTTCTCCCAAAACCGCGCGACGCTTGAGAGTATTCGCGGTGGGCGCTTAGCGCTGATCCCGCAAAACTCGGGCCAGTCGCTTACACCCACGCTCCGGATCGGAGCGCAAATCCAAGAGGCGTTGAAACTGCATTCTGCGCAGCCGAGCGAGACGTTTGGCGCGCGCGTCATCGAGCTTCTCTCGCAAGTGCGCCTGCCTGATCCTGCATCAATTGTGGAACGCTTCCCTCATGAGCTGTCAGGAGGGCAACAGCAGCGTGTTGCCATTGCGATGGCTCTTGCTGGCGAGCCTGAGGCATTGCTGCTGGATGAGCCGACAACGGGCCTAGATGTCACAACTCAGGCGCATATTCTTGAGCTTCTCCGCGATTTGGCACGTGATACGGGCATGGCCATGGTGTACGTTAGCCATGATCTTGGCGCGATTGCGCGAGTCTGTGACCGTGTTGCTGTGATGTACGCGGGGGAGGTTGCGCTGGAAGGCAGCGCGCGGCAAGTGCTACGCGACCCTAGTCATCCTTATGCGCGCGGCCTGCTCGCCTCTATTCCGAAGCTCTCAGACATCTGTCTGCCACGTGCTCTGGATGGTCGCCCGCCTACGCCCGGCGGGGCAGGACAAGGATGCGCTTTTGTTAGCAGATGCGCTATTGCCTCGGATGTTTGCAGCAGGTCGCGCCCCGATCTGGCCCTGCAACCCAGTGGCGCGCGCAGTCGGTGTCACCATGTCGATAAGGTCCACGAAATACCACTGTTTGGAGACCGTGAAGTGGGCAAGCGGGCCTTGTCGGATGAGACCTCTCTAAGTCTCAAAGATCTTGCCATTTCTTATGTGCGCCCTAGCCTATGGAGCAAATTGGCGGGGCGTGAAGACACAAGCGTTGCAACAGTTGAAGGCATAAATTTCGCCTTGCGGCGGGGCGAAACGCTTGGCCTTGTGGGGGAGAGCGGCTCTGGCAAATCAACCATATTGAAGACCATCGCTGGGCTATTGCCGCCTCTTAGTGGCGAAGTCGCGGCGCATGGCGGTGCGCCTTTGCCATCCAAAGTCGAAAAGCGCGATTCTACCGAGCTCCGCCAGATCCAGATGATTTTTCAAAATCCGGACGAAAGCCTCAACCCGCGACAAACCATCGGTCAGATACTTGCGCAGCCTTTGACACTTTACTTCGGCCTTTCAGGCCAGGCTTTGACAGAAAAAACGATCCAGTTGTTGGATCAGGTACGTCTCGGCGGCCACTACATCGACCGCTTGCCCAGCCAGCTTTCCGGCGGCGAAAAACAGCGTGTTGCAGTAGCAAGAGCCTTTGCAGCGGAGCCTGATTTGGTTTTGTGCGACGAGATCACTTCAGCGCTTGATGTATCAGTCCAGGCGGCGGTGCTTGAACTGCTTGATGATCTGCGACGTCAAAAAAACACCAGCTATGTTTTTGTCAGCCATGACCTCGCTGTTGTTCGTGCTTTATCTGATCGCGTAGCAGTTCTGTATCAGGGCAGGCTTTGTGAAATTGGGCCGACGCGTGCGGTCTACGGCGCAACTTCCCACCCTTACACTGAGGTCTTGCTAGGAGCTGTTCTGGAGCCCGACCCAGACTTTACCCCAGAGTTGTCTGCAAGTGATGTTGTAGAACTTGCTCCGCCAACACAAGGATGCCCGTTCCAACGCCGCTGCCCTAAGAGAATTGGTAACATATGTGACACCGTAGCGCCCCCAATTCGAGAGTCTGGAAATGGTCACATGATCTGGTGTCATATTGAGGAGCTGTAATGTCTCCAAGATGTGAAGTTCCGCTCGATTCCTAGAAAATTGGCACCCACATTTTTATGTTTCAATTCTTATCCGCCTAAATAAACACCGCATCCACTGGAATTGCGCAATCCGAAATGAAGGTCCGCTAAGCGCTCAAAAGCAGCCTCCTGCGCAAGCGCCGGGAATGGTCAAAAAGTCCGCTCAGCAGACATTAAAGTTGGGCGCAGCTAAGGTCCGCAATGCGGGACAAAGCTGCCGCTCGGAGCCGTCGGTAAAATGACCGGGTTTATAATATGCGCCAAGATTTACAGCGAACGTGACGCCAGAAAAGCGCGAAAACGGACGGCTTAAGCGCCGGATAGCGAGATTTGGCTGAGGCCAAGGACTAGACACGCGAGACGTTTCTGTCTGCCGTCAGCTCTTATGTGTCTAAATAGGGTCATTTGCTAAGAGAGGGTTTGTTGCTGCTCGTAACCACTGAGGAGTGGACGATTAGAAAGACACCGTCGATCTAGCCTTGTAGGCCTCAGGCTTTGACCAGGTCCATTTTTGCCCACAAGCCAAGACTGCTCAGTGGCAACGGCTCAACTGAAGTCTCTACCGACTTGGGTAAATAGTTGCGGAGTAAAAGTATGAGACACAGCTGGGGTGCGCCTCATTCTCTGCAGACCCATAAGCCCTTGTACAGCAAGTCGGAAGTAATGCGAGAAGCTAGAGAGGTACGACGAGCGCCGATACAAACGGCGCAATCAGATCGAAATCATGTTCGGCATGCTCAAGGATTGGTAGCGTGTGGCAACCCGGTATGCTTGTTGCCCCTAGGCCTTCTTCATACCAATTGGAATTGCTGCCCTCTTCATTTACTTGCGTCCACGGGCAGGATTAGCAATCTTGCAATATGATATTGGCTTTTGAGCCTATTGTATGCGTTTGAGTAAATCCTACTCCCGCAACCAACGCTAATTCGTCAATACTATTAAAGGTCTGATCCTCAACCGTCAGGCCTTTGGTGTTCTTGCCACCCACCGTTTATGATGATGCGTATGTTTTTGAGGAATTCCCACTCGATGCTTTTTGTGAGCGTGCCGACCCGAATGCGCTGGCTTTGGTGCGCGATGATCAGGTTTGGAGCCAACTCATTAAGCATCCTAATCCTGCACGGGATGACGAGCCATTTGCAATATGGCGGTTTCATTTTCCAGCGGGCGCGGACAATTCAGGCTTTGTCGGCTGGTTGGCGATGCGGTTGAAGGAACAGTTCGGCACTGGCGTTTTTGTCGTGTGTGTTCAGAACAGTGCTGATGAAGGCATCTTTGATGACTGGGGATGCCCGCTTGAACTGCGCGACGACATTATCGGAGCGGTCGAAAGTCTCGTTCGACCCACGCAATAGGCACAGAAGAAAATATTCTTGAGGGTATGTAATCGAGGTTGAGGAAGATTCCGACGGTGGTGTGACAATCCTCATGAACGACAGACCGGAGGCACGCAATCTGGGTAATCAGGAAGCAATGGACGCTCTGATAGAGGCGCTAATGGTTGTAGGTGGAACTGTTCTTCTTGCCCGGTTGGTCGGTGAAGATCGGGCGATGAAATTGCGGTAACTCGCCGCAAGGTCGAGGCTGGAGAAACTCTAAAGACTGGGCTGGATGGGTGTGTTGTGCCAAATGGCCAAGCTGTAGCCGCAGTTGAGGCGCTAGCACAAGAAATCGCACGCTTGCCGTTATCCCGGCAGATCATCGCAGCATCCGAGAAACAGACGAGATCCCAGTTCGGGAGCCATCGCGGCGTTAATGGCAGAACGGCCTAGAGTGTCATGCGCAAAAGGGTGCTGGAGGATTGGGAAGACTTTTTACTGTACCGGTCGCAGCAGGTCGTTTGTACCTATTTGATAACGCTTTGAAGAAACCTCGTGGTGAAACTTGGGCGAAGAGAACGTTAGGTGCTTTCGTGGCCTGATATGGCTTCGTTCAAGTGTCGATTGTTGACCAATCTCTGGCTCCATGTAGCACTCGCAGCGAATACCTCCTTCTCGTCCCGGCAACGAACTAAACCAACACTCCCCTATTAAAATGGTGAGGTTCGTTGTTTCATGGGGTCGCTAAGTCTAGGTTCGCTGCCAATTTTCTATATAACTCGATGATATGACAATCCTGAGCACCTCTT
>ENA-OUOG01003132-OUOG01003132.1-marine-metagenome-genome-assembly--contig:-NODE-3132-length-15964-cov-2.554667_pt1 | contig 15964 bp, 19 predicted proteins | sample MGYA00248635_ERZ508505 | MGnify/ENA primary metagenome ERZ508505 (study PRJEB26176, sample SAMN06267871) | marine metagenome | isolation source: Saanich Inlet, British Columbia, Canada | place: Pacific...
CGCCTTTCGAGGAAGGATTCCTTTAAGATCGTAAACGACTTTATCCGGGGCTGTTTGGAGGTCTAACTCTTTGAAGGAGTCGTGTGCTACCGCTAGTAGGACGACTTGGTAGGCTTCAAGGTTCACGTTTTCTATCAGCTCGAGGCTGTATTCTCTTTGGACTTGGGCCGGATTGGCCAGTGGGTCGTGGACATCTACTTCCAGACCAAATTCCTTCAGTTCGTTGTACACATCTACCACTCGGCTGTTTCTGGTATCGCCCGTGTTTTCCTTGAATGTGATGCCCAAAATGAGTGCTTTTGAGCCTAGTGGTATCTGTTTTTGCTGCATCAGCTTTACCATGCTGCTGGCTACGTGCAAGCCCATACTGTCATTGATACGGCGGCCTGATAGAATCACTTGAGGATCGTGCCCCAACTGCTGCGCTTTGTGCGCCAGGTAGTACGGGTCTACACTAATACAATGTCCACCAACTAAGCCCGGTTTGAAAGGAAGAAAGTTCCACTTGGTACCTGCTGCGGCCAGTACATCTCCAGTATCAATGTCCAATTTTTCAAAGATCACCGCCAGCTCGTTCATGAAGCTGATGTTTACGTCGCGCTGGGCATTTTCAATCGCCTTAGCCGCCTCTGCCACTTTGATAGAGGGCGCAAGGTGGGTGCCTGCTGTGACGATGCTTTGGTAAAGCGCATCTACCTCTAGGGCCGTTTGAGGGTTGGAGCCGCTGGTGACTTTAAGTATGTTGGTCACGTTGCGTTGCTTGTCTCCTGGGTTGATGCGCTCCGGACTGTAGCCTACGGTGAAGTCTTGGTTGTATTTGAGCTGGCTTGTGCTTTCCAGAATGGGCACACAAACCTCCTCGGTACAACCGGGATATGTGGTGCTTTCGTAAATAACGAGGTCGCCCGGTTTGAGAATGCGTCCAATATCTTTGCTGGCCTTTTTAAGGGGTTCTAGATTGGGGCTCTTATCCGGGTTGATGTCCGTGGGAACGGTGATGATATAGGTGTTGCAATCCTGTATATCGCTTAGGTCTGTGGTGATGCGTAGACCTTCGTTTAGGGCTGCTTTGAGTTTATCGTTGCCTACTTCATCAGTTGGGTCATTGCCTTTTTGGATGCCTTCGACTTTTTGAGCATTGGTATCAAAGCCTACGGTCGGGAACTTTTTAGAAAAAGCGACAGCAAGCGGTAGACCAACGTAGCCTAGGCCGATGATGGCGATTTTATGTTCCTTTTGTAATGACATTGGCTCAAATGTACGATATGGTAAGACAAAAGTAGAAATGAAAAAACCCGGCACTTTGGGAGGCTTTTCAGTTTGCATTCCTATGTGTAATTGATTAGAATGTGCAGCCCTTGTTGCTAACTTCTACTTATTTACATTTTTTGGTTTTCGACTGTGGGTTTCTGTACTTAATGAAAATTGATACGTATGGAAAATCGTATATTTGTACGTAAATCTAACGAGGTGAACGTCAAATTAACTTTGAGCATTGATGCATTGACCATTGAGAAGGCTAAGAAATATGCTGCGTCACAGAGTGTGAGTGTATCGAAACTGGTAGAGCGTTATTTGAATACATTGGAATCAAATGTTGAAGAAGCAGAGGTAAGTCCAGCAGTACAAGAATTGCTTGGGATTATGCCGTCGTTCGAGGGTAACGAGAGGGAAGCGTATCGCAACCATTTAGCGAAGAAGCATTCTTGATGCGCTTGTTTATAGATACCAACGTCATTATTGATCTGTTGGCAGCAAGGCAACCTTTTGCAGACGATGCGGCTCGGCTGTTCACTTTAGCTGATAAGAGAGAGGTGAAGATTTTTACCTCCAGCACGACTGTTACAACCACATATTACCTACTGAACAAGGAACTAAAGCAGGATAAGGCACGGGCGGCTGTTTCAAAGCTCTTGACACTCGTTGAAGTTATAGACGCTAGACATCTTGGGGTTATTAGGGCAATCAATGACATTCAGTTCAAGGATTTTGAAGATGCCGTTCAATATCAAAGCGCGCTTCAAGCCAAAGCGAAGATTTTGGTGACGCGTAATACTAAAGACTTTAATCTATCCTCTATTTCGGTGATGACGCCTAAGCAAGTATTTGGGGTTTTGTGAGATTCTTTTCAATCTTGCTTGAACAAGGACAAAATGAAACAAGTATTGGTGTTGGATGTGTGACTTTTAAAGTCCAAATCAGTTCAAATGAAACATCTGCTTTCGCTCGCCTTCGGGTTCTTGTCGCTTGCGCTACATGCGCAAACTAGCATAACGGGAGATCAAAAAATTGGCTTTTCTACCAATTTTGTACGTCCTCTTGCCGGCATTTTGGACGCGAATGTATACGTGCCGGTTACTGAGAAGCAATCTATCATATTAGGCGTTCACCATTATTCGATGTTTTACAATCACGGCATCCAGCCTGGTGCCTTTTCGTCACGAGGTACCAATGGAGAAGTCTATTCTAGATGGACACAAAGCAATATTATTGCGGCCGATTACCGGTTTTATGGTGAGCTGCGTGAAAGAAGGTATGCGAAGAAATTGCCTTACATCTCCGTGTTGAACAAAGTGGCCTTCGTTCAAACCAAATCGACACGAGATCTTGTATCGAATCCGGACTATACGGAACCAGTTACAGATCCGCTGGACCCGGAATTTGGCGATGATGATTGGTTTCCGGAACCAGAGTTTTTGCCCAATCCTAACGGTGCAACGACCGCCTCTACCACCGTTCACTATAGGTTTGGTCTAGAGTTAGGGAAAAGAATCCTTAGTGAAGATGCTTCGCGATTTCGAGAATTTGGCTATGCTTTGGTATTTAACCCGACTGGATTCTGGCCGGCTTGGGTTCTATTAAATTATCGAATTGGCTTTTAGGTGCGTCAATCTCGCTGCTATAATTGCCTTATTGTTGCCCTCGTATTGGTGTCTACAACGCTGTTAGGACAGCAGAAATGGGACCTAGACTCTGTATATCTGGCAGAGTTTGGCCCCGCTGATACCACGGCGGAATTTCATCTTCCTGCCCTGGCCTTTCATCTGCCGCCGCTGGGCGCCTTCGTGGGGGTTTTAGAGGGGCAGGTGGAGGCCCGATTAACACCACGGACTTCCGTTCTCTTTGGTGGCAGTCACCTTAGTTATTTGTACCGGTATGGTCAGCCCAATGATCCTGAAAAATCGTTCTTGCTCAACCACTATGGCAATTATATCTATGAGGAGTGGATATTTGAGAACTTCTTTTCCGCGGACTTTCGTTACTATTGGAGGTCTAGGCGAGGTAATAAGAAGCCCCTCTTTGTTGCGCTGACCAATAGGTTTGTGACAACGCGGTGGGATTATACCAATGTGGTCATTTCCAATCCATACTACGACCCCAATCTCGATGAGCTTTGGGACGGTCCTGCACCTTGGATACCGCTTGATTTTGATCTCTTGACCCGTCGAACCGCACAAAGCATGCGTACAGGGGTGATGTTTGGTCGCCGGTACGATTTTCCACTAGGGCGCTTCTTCAATTTTCACGAATGGTCGGTGGCAGGCACACTGCGCTACGATCCTTGGGAGGATCGGATGTTAGTGGTGCCTTCTATAAGGTGGTCGTTGGTGTATTGATTTTTAAAATAATAACTTTATAAAGCTCATAAATCTCTACTGTAATGGGTAAGAAATATTTATTGATACTTTGCTGTTCGCTTCCTTTTTTTGGATCAGCCCAGTCTAAATTCCACTGGGAGAAACCCAAAAATCAATTCTCATACGCGCCGTATACCACTCATTATTTAAGAGGTGATCTTGCAGTGAGTCATTTGACAGCTGTCAATTATGGTTGGGTTGAAGGGGGATATTTCATAAATTCTTACCGTGATGCAACATTGGCACTCTGTTACAAGGTAGAAGTCTTTCGAGCGGGAAATTGGACCGCTCATCTTCGCATAGGTGCGTTGTACGGTTATCATAAGAATCTACACAACTACCCGCACATACCTTTGTCGCATACCATACTTTTTAGCACGGAATTTACTCCCATTGGAGGTGCTACAATAGAGTATCATTTCACTGAAAAATTAGGACTTAAAGCGACCTTTGTGCCCCTGGTAGGCGGCCTTGGCGTGAACTATAAATTTTAATTACCTGCGCCAGTATTGCGTGTGGCGCATTTCAATGTCTGCAGTGAACCCTTGGTAGCTGATAGGTACTACTTCGTCAAAGTAGAGGATAAGTTCATCTTCAGAGATGTTCAAAATTTTGAACTTTTGGTTCCCTGTGAATTGATTCTCCAAATCTTCTAATATGGGCAGTCCAATGTCAATAATCATTTCACGATCAAAAGACCAGTCCACGGCATTATCTGCTCCTAACACAGTAATTACCGAATCACTATCTATATGGAGACTGGCTGAATCTAAAATGGTCCCAAGGCTGTCTATTATGAAAGTACCGTTTAAAGTATCGAAGGTTGAAATGAGATCTACCGTGCTGTGCGGGTGGAGCGTATCAAAGAGCCCCGGAGCAATCAGTTGATTGGTGATTTCCACGCCGTACCAATCTCCGTGCAGGAGCTCTTCCATGCGCTGGACATTTTCTGGTTTGCGGCAGCTTAAGAATGCGAGGGCGGGCAGGAGTAAGAGTATTAGTTTTTTCATTGGAGTGGTTTTAAGGAGAGTCCGTAGCCAAAATAGACCCCATAAAAGGGACCGTTGGTGCTTCCGGAGACTGAAATATAATGCGTGATTCGTTCGGTTTCATATTTTTGACCGTAGCCGCTGACCAGGGCGAACCACCTTCCGCGGAAGAGGTTATAGGCGGCCTCACTGCGGGCGAAAAAGGTGTGGGTCACCCGACCGTTTTCGTTAGGCCAGCTTCTGTAAAAAGTAGGAGTAAAGATATAGGTGTACCCGGCGTCGATGTCGTTAAACGTTTCAGAATAGACCACGCCGACGGGTGCGGAAAGGGCCCATCTCTGGCTGGGCGCGGACCATTTAGGTCCTGCTACTGCGGAGATACGCATGTTGTCTTGTTCGATGTTCAACCTAGAAATGCTTGTAGTGGTAGTCAGGTCAAGGTGATTGGTAAGGCCCCGGTTGTAGACAGCCACCGCGCCGGTGCTAGCGTTTAATCCTCTACCGGAAAAGCCGCCTACGGCCAGTTTGTTTTCTCGCGGTGCAAGGGATTCAGCGGTTTGAAATTCGGGAAGTGCCACGGTACAACTGCTTATGGCCAAGAGCAGGGGCAGGTATTTGAGCAGCTTTTTGGGCATTTGGGGAAATTGGTTTGCACTAAAGTTACGGTAAATCTTCGGGTTGTGGATAGCGGGGAGTTGTACACATTACTAGGAGTTAGGGTTTTAATGGTGGAACTTAATGGGGATAGACAGTAAGTAAATAATTATTTACCTTTGATGAAACGCTCTGAGGCATTTCGAATAATTAAGCGAGCCGGTTGGTATGTGATTTCTCAAAGAGGGTCGCATATTAAATTGTCCCATAGTGAACACGATCACACGATTGTATTCCCCTATCATGGTAGCAAAGAAATAGCTAAAGGATTGCAAAAGAAATTATTTAAAGAGGCTCGAATAGATGACTAAGAACAAACGCATTACTATGGTGGTCGAGAAGACGAATACTGGGTATTCTGCCTATGCGAAAGAGGCCGCTGTCTTTACTGTGGCTTCCGATCTCAACGAATTGTATCAGAATGCTGAAGAAGCTTTATCCCTAGCGTTTGATCGCGATGTGACCCGGGGAGAGTTTCAGCTGCAAATAGATTTGCCGCAATTCTTTAAGTATTACCGAGTTTTGAACGCAAAGTTTTTAGCTGAGCGCATTGGTATGAACCCCACGCTTTTATCTCAGTATGTGAGTGGTGTAAAAACACCGGGGCCCAAGCAGGTAGAGCGAATATTAACGGGTATACATGAGATCGGTAAGGAACTCTCAGATTTGAAGTTTTTGGTCTAAACCTACGAACTCTGCAAGCCCTTGCTTAGGGTCCAATCAGTACATTGAGTATATCTCCGAGTTGTGGATACCGGCAAGTTGTTCACAAATCTATGATTTGGATATATCGAGGTTTAACTTACTGTATGCATTGGAATTAGTTAAGCAATAAGTTAACTTTGTGGAGAGAAGGGCGATTATAATTGATAGAAGTGAGCACGGTAGTGTTGAGATTTATGTTGACTTTAAGACAGCCAATGAGATACTGCCTTTCGTCTTTCAGGATGCTGTATATAAAGAGTTTAAGGACGTCAGAGCCTTGTTGAAAGGCAATCTAAGGAACAGGCAGCATTACTGTAAATTAAACATCAGTGTAAAGGCCAAGAATGTGTTTGAGATGAGGTTTACACGCGGTAGAAATGACCGTATCTATTGCAAAGAGTTTAGAACTGGTTCGAAGAGGCGAATCGTAATGATTGAACTCTATCAAGGAAAGAAGTCCCAGCATATACCAAAGCAGATAAAGAGTAGAATTGAAAAAATGGGGAGTTATGAATACCACTTTTAGAAAAGACGAAGAAACAATACTTGAGAATGTGCAGCGGTTAGATGCAGCGTTTGATGTTGATCATGAAGCGCGAATGGTTTCTTATAGATTTCTGAGTGTTGTCGATGAACGAATGGAAGAGCTAGGATGGAATTTCAAGCAGCTTGCAGATGCTTTGGGAACATCAAAAAGTCACGTGACACAGTTGTTCAATGGTTCTCGCCTGCTAAACATGAAAACGATCGCTAAGCTTCAATGGATTTTAGGAATAGAGTTCTCTGTTGTTTTGAGAAAGGAATAGCTTGTCAATGATAAAACGGCCTAAAAATTGGCTTTCCAAGTAGAATTCGTGACTTTTGTCACAGAAATTGAGATTTTTACATGGAAACCAAAATAGATGCGAAAGAGCGCATCAAAGAACTCAACGAAATTTTTAGACCACTTCAGCCGGAGCAGCGCATTACAGAGCTGTACCGCCACTTCACCAAGGAGGAGGTTATGTTGACCAGTTCTTTTGCGGCGACTTCCGCCTATCTTTTGCACCTTTTTTCAGTGTACCAGCCTCAGCAAGAGGTGTTGTTCATAGATACCGGGTATCATTTTGAAGAGACGTTAATCTACAAAGAGTACCTCACCAAGGTATATGGATTGAATACCCGTGAAGTGCGCGCTGACGAGTGGAAACACGAATTCACTACCACGGACGAGACTTGGACCAAAGATCCTGATTATTGCTGTACCATAAATAAAGTGGAGCCGCTAGAGAAGCTCAAAGATCAGCACGAGATTTGGGTGAGCGGCTTGATGAGCTGGCAAAGCGACCGTCGCTCCACCTTGGATATTTTTGAGGAGCGCGGGGGAGTTGTGAAGTTCTATCCGCTATTAGATGTGACCCGCGAACAGCGTGAAGCCTATATAAAAGACCACTTACTACCGTTCCACCCTTTGCAGTCCAAAGGCTACTTCAGCATAGGCTGTAAGCACTGTACGCAGCCTGGAAAAGGGAGAGAGGGGCGCTGGAACAACAGTCCCAAGACAGAATGTGGATTGCACCTGTAAGCAGCATCGTGTTAAAAAATAAAGCCCGGGCTGCTGCTCGGGCTTCTGTTTTTGCGACATGGTATATTCGGTATCACGCGCTATCCAAATTTCAGATTCAAATGAAGCTACTCCGTCTTATCTGACGTAAAGGTCTCTTGAAATTCATGTTAAATGTGACATAGTGTGAGTTGCTTTTAAGATAATAGCAAGTCAATTTCAGGTTAAGTAAAATTTATTTAGAATTAATCTACATAAGGTTGTAAGGTTGGGGTGTGGCACATACATTTGCAGTGTTATTTTTAATCAGTCTAAATAAACACAACGCGTAAAAATGAAACCCTATTACCTATCCGGAGCCTTAATCATTGCCTTATTTAGTGCCTCGTGTGAGCGCGGTGGAAACAATGTTGAAGCGCCAGCTACCTATGAATTTGAAAGAAACGGTGTGAGCACTGTGAGTTATACCGGCCAGACGGAGCGTTTAGCGATGGGAGGTGAACTTGGTAGCGCCTTGTTAGACCCAACGAGCACCGAAGTTCGTTTGGACGAGATGTTTGCCAATGAAGATGCGAGTGGTGGCGATGTTGATCCGTTTACAGACGCGGCATTGAACGCGTCCTCAAAGAGCATTCGTTCGAAAGTAGCAGCATCTGCAGCCTATTTTAGTAGCAACGCAACGGCTTCTGCACAGATTAAAGCAGATTTTGACCAGTGGATCGCCCTTCAAGTTTCAGACATCCTTCCTTTTGTAGATTCTTTGGCCAGCGCCGGGAAGCCGGGGCAGATTGCGGACGGAACCACGCCGCGTTATGTGGACGGTTTAGGGTTGGAATACGACCAATTGGTCATCAAAGGCCTTAATGGTGCATTGGTACTGGACCAAATGTTGAACAACTACCTCGACCCGTCGGTTTTGGACGCTGGAACGAATCGCGAAGACCAAGAAAACGGCGTTTTGGTTGAAGGCAAAGACTATTGCATGATGGAGCACAAATGGGACGAAGCCTACGGGTACCTCTTTGGCGGTGCTTCAGATGGTGCTTCACCGTTAGGCTCGCTGGGCGGTGACGACGTTTTCATGAATAAATATTTGGGCCGCATGGTCAATGATGCCGATTTCGAATCGTTCGACACGGACATCTTTAATGCACTGAAGCTGGGCCGTGCTGCCATCGTGGAAGGCGATTACGAGCTGCGTGACGAGCAAGCGGATATCGTGAAAAAGCGCATGAGCGAGATCGTTGCAGTGCGTGCGGTTTATTATTTGGAAGCGGGCGCTGTGGAATTGGCCGCAGGAAATTACGGTTCTATGTTCCACGACCTCAGTGAAGGGTACGGGTTCATCTATTCGTTGATGTTCACCCAAAACCCAGAAACCGGTGCGCCGTACTTCTCTAAGGCTGAGGTTGAAGCGATGTTGGAAGATTTAATGGACGATGGCGCGAACGGCCTTTGGGACGTCGAAGCATCGACCTTGACGATGATGGCAGACGATATTGCCGCAAGATTTGATTTTACAGTAGAACAAGCATTTTAGAAAATGAGAAGGGAGCGTAGAAAGTTAACGATGTACCTAAGTGGGGCGCTAGCCAGTCTAGCGTTCCTACTTCCTTCCTGTGAGAACGGGGAGGGGCCAGCCGCCGATACTTGGGACCGAGGTGCCATGTTGGAACATTTGACCGACGATTTTATCGTGCCCGCCTTCGAAAATTACAAATCACAAACGGCCGATTTGGTGGCTGCTGCCACTTGGTTTGAAGATTTCACCGACCAGCAGAGTTTGGACCGCCTTCGCGAAGAGCTCGAGGATGCCTACCTCGCTTGGCAATGGGTGAGCTTCTTGGAAATAGGCCCAGGAGAGGCCAAGGCGTTGCGCTTTAGAAGCAACACTTTCCCCACAGACACTACTAATCTTAAGTCAGATATTACATCCTTTGCCGCAGGTTCAGGTCCAAATTTCCAGCTGCCGTCGACTTTCGATAGACAAGGCTACCCAGCCCTTGATTTCTTGGTGGAGGGTAAGGATTTAGACTATTTCATCAGCAACCCAGACGCAGCTGCATATGTGAGCAATCTGGCCATTTCACTGCACACCTTAGCGGTAGATGTGGATGCAGCTTGGGAGAACGAGCGCATTGGTTTCATTGCCAACAACGGTTCAGCGGCTTCTGCCTCGACAAATAAACTGGCCAACGATTACGTATTCCACTATGAAAAAGAGTTCCGCGCCGGAAAGGTGGGCATCCCCGCTGGCGTATTCTCCTCCGTACCCCTACCGGAAAAAGTGGAATCGCTCTACGGCGGCTACAGCCGAAAGCTGTTCTTAGAAGCGTTGAAAGCGCACCGCGCCTTCTTCTTCGGCAAGAGCTACGACGGCTTGTCTGAGGGCCCCGGTTTCGCAGCCTATCTCGACCACCTGAATGTGCGTGGTGTGGACGGTTTGCTCTCCGAGGAGATGCAAGAGGTCTTCACGGAATCTGAAAATTTAGCATTGGAACTGAATGAGAATTTTGAGGTTCAAATAAGCGACGATCATATCAAGGCGCTGGAGCTGTACGACGCAGTGCAACGCGGCGTGGTCATTCTTAAAGTGGACATGATGCAAGCCTTGAACATCAAGGTAGACTACATTGACGCCGATGGCGATTAATGCGCTGATAATCAGACTTGCAAAGGGGAGCGCTTCGGTGGCTCCCCTTGCTGCTTTTAGGCTACTTTTTGGCCTGCTTATGGCCATCTCCATGGTCCGATTCTACCTGAACGGCTGGATAGAAAAACTCTACCTCGAACCCGATTTTCACTTCACCTACCTAGGGCTGGAGTGGGTTCAACCCTTGGGAAATTGGACCTACGCACTCTTCATGCTCTGCTTTCTAGCTTCCATTTTCGTCGCATTCGGCTATTACTACCGCATTGCCATTTGGGTGTTCTTTTTGACCTTCACCTACATTGAGGCGATGGACAAGACTACCTACCTCAATCACTACTACTTCATCTCCATGATGGGCCTTTTGTTGGCTTGGCTACCGGCAGATGCAGGGTACAGCCTGAAGCACCGCGGCGATGCGCTGGTTCCAAAGTGGACTGTCTTTGCGCCGATGCTCTTCGTGGGTCTGGTCTATTTCTACGCGGGCCTCGCCAAGCTCAACAGCGACTGGCTCTTGCGCGCACAACCTTTGGCGATATGGCTTCCGGGCCGCACCGATTTGCCCGTATTAGGCGGCCTTTTTGAAAAGACTTGGGTGCACTTTACTTTCTCTTGGGGCGGTGCCCTTTACGACCTCACGGTCCCCTTTTTGCTGTGTTACCGCCGTACGAGACCCTATGCCTTTGGCCTCGTGTTGATCTTTCACATCCTAACCAGAGCCCTGTTCCCGATCGGCATGTTTCCCTTCATCATGGTCGCGGGCGCCATCATGTTTTTCTCCCCAGCAACCCACAAATTCTGGCTGCTTAAAGTCTTCCGCGGCAAGGCAGTACGCAAGGTTACATTGGCACTCCCAAAACTGTCCGTTGGGCTAACCGTGCTCTTCTTCGTGGGCCAATTCCTCATTCCCCTCCGCAGCCTTGCTTATCCTGGTGAGCTGTTCTGGCACGAGCAGGGCTTTAGATTTTCCTGGCGGGTCATGCTGATGGAGAAGCAGGGGTACACCACTTTCAAATGTGTCGATACCGCTACGGGCGAGCAGTGGCGCGTTCAGAACGACCAATTCCTAACCGCCTTCCAAGAAAAGCAAATGGCCTTCCAGCCCGATTTCATTCTAGAATATGCCCACCATTTGGCGGAGCATTTTGAGCGCACCCAGCGCCGAGAGAAGGTCGCTGTGTATGCCGAAAGCTATGTGGCACTCAACGGGCGCCATAGCCGGCCTTTTGTGGATCCTTCGGTCGATTTAACCACGAAAAAGCGCAACCTTCGCACCATAGATTGGTTACTTCCCTTTAACGACACCATTTACGGCTTCTAACGCCAAAAAGTACTTGCATCACTTTGATTAAAAAATTAATATACAGCTTTTTAGCACTATTTAGTGTGCCTTTTGGGCTCTTGGCGCAGTCGGTGGACACTACGGCTACCTTGTTGAACGAAGTGGTGCTGACGGAGAAAGCGGTTGAAGCGCGCGGGCGCTTGAAGCAAGTCGAGGGTACGGCCATCTTTGCGGGGAAGAAAACGGAATTGATCAACTTGGACCAATTGGTCCTCAACAAAGGCGCCAATACCACGCGCCAGCTCTTCAGCGGCATCACCGGTCTTACGGTGTTTGAAAACGACGACGCAGGGCTCCAACTCTCCGTCGGTGGAAGGGGACTGGATCCCAACCGCAGTTCCAATTTCAACGTGCGCCAGAACGGCTACGAGATCAGCGCCGATCCGTTGGGCTACCCTGAATCGTACTACACGCCTACCGCTGAAGGGGTGGAGCGCATTGCAGTGGTGCGCGGTGCGGCCTCCTTGCAATACGGCACCCAGTTCGGCGGTCTGCTCAACTTTGAAATGAAGGGCCCTGCCGCGGCGCCCTGGGCAATACAATCGCGCCAAACGGTGGGAAGCTTCGGCTTGAACACCCATTTCACTTCGCTGAGCCTGCGTCGTGGAAGAATCTCCGCCTACGGTTATTACAACCGACGCAGCTCCAACGGTTTCCGACCGCAAAGTGCCTTTACAGCCAACCACACTTACGCCACGATCATCTATGAGCTGAGCGAGAAGACCAAGATTTCTTTGGAACACACTTACCTGTATTACATTGCCCAGCAGCCCGGCGGCCTTACCGACAGCCAATTCCAAGCCGACCCCCTCCAGAGCAACAGACAGCGGAACTTTTTCGCAGTGAATTGGCAACTGCTGCAGGCGAAGATGGAACACCGTTTTTCGCCCAATGCTACCTGGACCCTCAGTGCGACGGGCCTCAGTGCACAGCGCAACAGCCTTGGTTTCCGTGGTGTCCCTGGCTTGCTCAACGCGAACCCTATCGCGGCCATCGACGAGCAACTTCCCGGCGGCACTTACATTTACCCGCGCGACCTGATCTCCGGCACCTTCCGAAACCTCAATGTCGAGACCAAATACCTCCACCGCTACCTCACTGGTGGCCAGCGCAATGTTTTCTTGGTAGGCGCCAAAGCGTTTCAGTCGAACAACACCGCACTTCAAGGCGCCGGTTCGATGGGCGACGATGCCGATTTCACCCTCTACAACACGTCCTTTCCTGACTATCCCGCACAGAGCAATTTCAGCTTCCCCAATGCCAATTTTGCCGCCTTCACCGAGCACATTTTCTACCGCGGAAGCAAGTGGTCCATCACTCCGGGCTTGCGTTTTGAGCACATCCGCACCCAAGCACAGGGGACCTACCAAAATGTAGTTTTCGACAATGCGGGCAATGTGATCTTCAGTGAAGAATTGGACGACAATCAAGACCTCAGTCGTTCGCTGCTCCTCGCAGGTATTGGCGTGAGCCACACCCCAAGCGCTGGCCGCGAATTTTACGGCAACCTCAGTCAAAACTACCGCAGCGTAACCTTTTCGGACATTCGCACCGTCAGCCCGACCTTCATCATCTCCCCGGACATCAGCGACGAGCGCGGCGCCACCTTCGATCTGGGAACCAGAGGGAAGCAGGGTGCTTTGAATTACGACATCAATGTGTTTGGGATGTGGTACGCGAACAGAATTGGCATCGTGTTCAACAACAGAGCCCAACGCGTGCGCAAGAACATTGGAACCGCCGTGATGTACGGTTTGGAAAGCTTCACCCGTTATTCGCTGCCCTCGGAAGGCCCATTTAAATCCTCCATTTTCACGAACATCGCCATAACAGATTCCCGCTATTTGGCTTCCGAAGAGCCCAATGTGGTGGGCAAGAAAGTAGAATTTGTCCCGTTGCTCAATGCGAAAATTGGCCTGCAATCCACCTACAAATCTTGGAGCTCCAGCCTGCAATTCACGGCCCTCACACGCCAATTCACCGACGTTGAAAATTCCGGTGCCGCCTTGCCCGGCGACCCGCGAGAAGGCATCCTGGGCCCCATCCCCGCCTACGCAGTCGCCGACCTCAGTATGCGCTACACCGCCAAATGGTGGGCCTTAGACATGGGCATCAACAACTTCACCAACAGCAGCTACTATACGCGGCGCGCGCTGGGCTACCCAGGACCGGGAATTTTGCCGTCGGCCCCACGTAATTTCTATGTAGGCTTGGAAATCAACCTGGAAGGAAAGAAGCGATAGAGGTAGAATTAGGCTACCAGCATGTCAAAGAGTACTTCCTTTAGATGTTTTTGTGTCTTTGGTGTGGCTGTATCAAAGATTCGAACGATTCTACTCTTATCAACCGTGCGAATTTGATCTAAGGCGATAAAACCGTTTTTACTTTGAAAATGAATAGGGACCCTAGTCGGATAACGTTTATTTGCAGTGGTCAATGGCGCCACGGTAACGGTGTTCAATGTATTTATCATCTCTTGTGGACTGAGAATAACACATGGTCTCGTTTTTTGAATCTCCGAGCCGACCGTTGGGTCTAGGTTCACCAAAATAATGGTGTATTGATTCAGCTCCATTCTTCAAAGTCTTCATCTTTAAACACATCTGGAATGAGAAGTTTTTCTTCTTGACCTTGCTCGGCCATAAAAGCTTCCTCCCAACCTGAACGAGGTTCAACGATAGGTTTTAGAACTATTTGGCTGTCCTCAAGAATAACATCTACGCTGTCTTTAATACTGTAGCGATTAATGATTTCCTTGGAGAGCCTCAGCCCTTTACTGTTGCCGATTTTTATGATTCGTGTTTTCATCTCCATAAGTTACGTAATTACAAAGTTATTACAAAATGCTTTTGTTTACTTCATAAGTTGAGACTGATATTTTGAGGAAACAAGAATTGTGAAAAACTCTCGGCTATTAAAAAACCCGCACCAAATCATTGGTGCGGGTTTTTCGTGTGTAAGCGAGTGAGTTGTTGCGGCAGGTGAAACAGGCTAAAAAAACACCCTGCCAAATGGGTTCACTCTGACCCTACTAAATGTTCGAATAGAACACCTTAGTGTTTTCGTCCACAGGAGCACACGGATCGTATTTGGTAGGAACTGCTTCATAGTTCACTACGCCGTCTGCCGCTGCTTCTTCAGAGGTAAAATACCCCAAAATGGTCAGCTCCTTGAGCGTTTGGAAGAAATGTCCCTCTTCGTTCAAAGCCGCCTCGTCGTAGGCAGTCAAGAATTCTTCGCGCTCCGTCTGGGTTGCCTCTTCAAACGGGCGACCAATGGCCTTCTTACCTTCGATAGCGATCTCTTTGATGCCTGCGTTCAGCTTTTCTTGCATGTCCGGGTAGTAGCAATCGCGGATCATTACGTCTATAAACGCGCCTATCTTCGCATCGCGGGCACCAGCGGTCGCCGTGCGGGGGATGATGGTCTCTGCAACGGCATCAAGCATCGCAAGGCGCAGCGGTCCTGCAGTGGTGGTATCTGGATCAAACGAGCAGCTCTCCAACAATACTGTCGGTGCTACTAGGGTACCTCCGATGGCCATGGCCATGCGCTGTACCATTTGTCTACGGGTCAATTTTTGTTGTTCCATAGCGCAGTAGTTTAAAGGTTTCCTTTTTTCAATTCTTTCACAGCGAAATCTGCCGAGCGCGCCGTCATGGCCATGTAGGTCAACGATGGGTTCACACAAGAGGCCGAAGTCATCGCAGCACCGTCCGTCACAAAGACGTTCGGGGCATCCCAAACTTGGTTCCATTTGTTCAGCACAGAGTTCGAAGGATCCGTACCCATTCGGGCGGTACCCATCTCGTGGATGCCCATACCTAGGGCGTAATCGCTCTCCCAAGGGTGAACGTTTTTAAACCCTGCCGCTTGGAGCATATCTACGGCATCTTGTGCCATATCTATGCGCATTTTCTTCTCATTCTCTTTGAGCTCAGCATCAAACGAAAGCACAGGTAGGCCCCACTTGTCCGTTTTAGTCTTGTCCAATTCAATTTTGTTCTCGTGGTACGGCAGTACCTCACCAAAGGCGGTCATACCCATGTTCCACGGCCCCGGTTTGCTTATGGTGTCTTTGAAATCGGCCCCTATGCCCAATTCGCGCACACCGCGACGCCAATCTCCGCGCGACGCAGCTCCCTGGTAGCCGAACCCGCGCAAATAATCTCGCTTATCCCCATACCAGTTGCGGAATCTAGGAATGTAGAACCCAGTAGGACGGCCACCAAAGTAGTATTTGTCCTGATCGCCTTCCCAGGTCCCACTGGCACCTACGCGGAAGTGGTGGTCCATCAAATTGTGTCCCAGCTCCCCTGAGCTAGAACCCAGTCCGCCTTCCCAAACGTCTGTGGCGCTGTTCATGAGCACCCACGTCGAATTCAACGCGGAGGCATTCAGGAACACAATCGGTGCGGTGAACTCGTAGGTCATGTTCGTCTC
>ENA-OUOG01003135-OUOG01003135.1-marine-metagenome-genome-assembly--contig:-NODE-3135-length-15953-cov-4.869615_pt1 | contig 15953 bp, 12 predicted proteins | sample MGYA00248635_ERZ508505 | MGnify/ENA primary metagenome ERZ508505 (study PRJEB26176, sample SAMN06267871) | marine metagenome | isolation source: Saanich Inlet, British Columbia, Canada | place: Pacific...
GCAAGCTTAACCGAAAACCGGACTTGAGTGGCGAAACGCGAACGTTAACAAGTATGTTGCTTTGTCTTTTCGTCAGCCCATTCCGAAGAATGTCTGACAGCTAAGACTTCGCCGTCCACGTTTCTCTTTCCATATCAACAATGTCAAACAACTTGTCTGCAAACCTGCAGTGTGCCCGAAGGCAATAGCTACTGGTATAGACACAAACAATCTTTGGTCAAGTCCTTAAGCCGGTTTCAAGCAACATACTCACAATTAAATCAAACTCTTGATTTTCTAGGATAAGTCGGTCGAACGGCGAAAAAACCACCTACGTTGCGAGAACGCATTCCCGTAACGTCCGCGGGTTATATGTCGCTAGCCCGAGACTGTCAAAGGTTTTTTTTGCCTATTCGACGTTTTTTTATTTTAGCGCCACCCACAGGGCCTTCAACCCTAGTTAACACTATATATGGTAAAGAAAAATACCATTGAGAGGTAACGCGTGATGGGCTAAAAATGTGGCAACAAGCGGTTTTACGCGCCCTAGTTTTCATAATTAAATAATGCATGTATCATCAGTGTCTTGACTTAACACGAAACATCTTACAATCAGGGACATGGATAGCGAAATTGATGTGCAAGAAGCGCCGCAATATGTAACCCGTCGCAGCCGACGCCAACAGCGGCAAGCGGTGGTCAGGTTTTTATTATTTGCAATATTCGGACTTGGCCTGATTGCATACTTGGCCGATTCGGGGCTACAACCCTCCACCAAAACGTCACGCTTAAGCGCCCAACCACCACCGCCTATCCTCCCAGCAGAAGAAAATTGGCTAGACCTACCATCAATGCAGCGCGATTACAGTGTGTATAAAATCGCGAAAGGTGGCTCGCTTGCTCAGCTCCTAGATGAAGCCAAAGTTCCAACGGGCGAGGCTTTTGTTGCCATGCAAGCCATGCAAAAAACATTCGATGCTCGGCGCCTTAAATCAGGTCAGGAGATCCGCGTGTTTTGGGAGCGCCCTGCGGATAGCAACTCTGACTTGAAGCGATTTTCTGGGTTTGATTTGTTGCCCTTGCCATCACAAAAGGTTGTAGTTCGACGCGTTGCACATCAGGTTTTTGAAGCAAAAAGCTTTCAAAGAGTTTTAACAGACCGGCATTTTTTCGTCGATTCACTGGTCGAGAGCAGCGTTTATGAGGCGGCACGCAGTGGCGGCATGGCACCAACCCTAGTTATTAAACTTATCCGCATATTTTCTTATAACATTGATTTTCAGCGGGACATTCGACAAGGCGATCAATTCGAAGTTTTGTACAGTAGACGCTTTGATAGCGATAATAATATCGCGGAGGAAGGCGATATTATATATGCAGCACTAACCAATAAAGGCCGTCGAATTGTAATGTGGGGTCTTCCAAAACAGGACGGCACTTATGCCTATTACGATCAAGATGGCAAAAGTGCGCGCAAATTACTCTTGACCACACCAGCTGATGGCGCGCGCTTATCCTCGCGATACGGCTCTCGAAAACACCCAATTCTTGGCTACACGCGCATGCATCGCGGCCTTGATTTCGCCGCTCCGTCGGGAACCAGGGTTTATGCCGCGGGTGACGGAACCATCGCCTTCATTGGTAAAAATGGTAATTTTGGTAACTACATCCGGATAAAACATAAAAATGGCTTTGAGACAGCCTATGCCCACATGAGAGGCTTTGCCAGAGGGTTAAAGCGCGGCAGTCGGGTAAACCAAGGGCAAACCATCGGCTATATCGGAACCAGCGGCCTCTCTACGGGCCCTCACTTGCATTACGAGGTTCTTCTCAGGGGCAAACAAGTCAACCCAAGAACTCTCGAGCTGCCGCCAGCCAAGTCATTGGATGCACAAGGGCTTGCGCGATTAGCCCAGTCACGCGATGACATTAACCAGCGCATACGTATGCTGTCTGCCAGCCAGATAAAGAGAAACGTGGCCCCGTAAATACGCCTAATGTGGCTTTGAGGTAGCCTGTTTGCTCTCTATGGTTAAACTGTCGCTTCGCACGTCTATATAAAGTTGCGCTCCATCATGGATATCGCCTGCCAATATTTTATCGGCCAGCCCATCTTGCACATATTTTTGAATAACACGCTTTAAGGGGCGCGCCCCATAAACAGAGTCATACCCGCGTGCCGCCAGCCAATCGCGCGCTCCCGCACTGAGATCGAGAGATATCCCACGATCCTTGGCCAATGCTTCGAGACGTTTCATTTGAATATCGACAATGGCGCCCATTTGGGTGCGTTGCAAACGCTCAAATAAAACGATCTCATCGAGCCTATTCAAAAACTCGGGCCTGAAATGCGCGCGAACATCATTCATGACGCCTTCGCGCACATCCTCAATATCCGCGCCATCCTCTTGAGCCGCGAGAAGGTCAGAGCCCAGATTGGATGTTAAGATAATCAGCGTATTTCGAAAATCGACTGTGCGACCTTGCCCGTCGGTTAAGCGACCCTCATCGAGCACTTGTAATAAAATATTAAAAACATCTCCATGTGCCTTTTCCACCTCGTCAAACAAAACAACTTGATAAGGTCGACGCCTTACAGCTTCAGTCAACGCACCACCCTCTTCATAACCAACATAACCCGGGGGAGCACCAATCAACCTAGAAACAGAATGTTTCTCCATATATTCTGACATATCGAGCCGGCATATCGCCGTGTCGTCATCAAACATAAAGGCCGCCAGTGTCTTGGTCAGCTCAGTTTTACCAACCCCCGTTGGTCCCAAAAATAGAAAGGAGCCAATAGGTCGGCTGGGATCTTGAAGTCCTGCACGGGCACGCCGAACAGCTTTTGAAACAGCCTCCACAGCCGCATCTTGGCCGATTACACGTGCGTGAAGGGCATCTTCCATTGTAAGTAACTTAGCGCGCTCGCCCTCGAGCATTTTTTCAATAGGAACGCCAGTCCAACGCGACACAACGCCTGCAATATGGTCTTCGTTGACCACCTCTTCTAAAAGCAGGTTCGTCGATTGATCGACTTCGCCTTTCGCTAGTTTTTTCTCAAGCTCAGGAATAATACCGTAAGCAAGTTCACTGGCGCGCTCCAATTCTCCACGGCGTTGAACTTGCTCTAATTCACTGCGCGCGGCATCTAAGCGCTCCTTATCTTTTTGTGTATGCGACAAACGAGCCTTCTCGCTCTGCCAAGTTGTCGATAGCGCCACCATTTTTTCAGTCAATTGGGCAAGCTCTTCTTCCAGCTTTACCAATCGATCGACAGAGGCATTATCAGTCTCCTTGCGAAGGGCATTGCGCTCAATCTTGAGTTGGATAATACGACGATCAAGCTCATCTAATTCTTCTGGCTTGCTATCAATTTGCATTCGAATACGGCTCGCAGCCTCATCGACTAAATCAATTGCTTTGTCTGGCAAGAACCGATCAGCAATATAGCGATTGGACAAATTAGCCGCCGCAACAATCGCGCCATCAGAGATACGAACGCCGTGATGCAACTCATACTTATCTTTAAGCCCGCGTAAAATTGAAACCGTATCTTCCACACTCGGTTCATCAACAAAGACCGACTGAAAGCGCCGTGCCAAAGCGGGGTCTTTCTCAACATGCTTGCGATACTCATCCAATGTGGTTGCGCCAATGCAATGGAGCTCTCCTCGTGCCAATGCAGGCTTTAATAAATTAGAGGCATCCATGGCACCATCGCCTGCCCCAGCACCAACCAATGTATGCATCTCATCAATGAACAAGATGACCCCACCCTCAGTGCTAGTTACCTCCTGCAGCACTGATTTTAATCTCTCCTCAAACTCACCGCGATACTTAGCACCCGCAATGAGCGCGCCCATATCTAGCGATAACACACGCTTATTACGTAGGCTTTCGGGTACATCGCCATCGACAATTCGTAATGCGAGACCTTCGGCAATTGCCGTCTTACCAACGCCAGGCTCGCCAATCAAAACCGGATTGTTTTTTGTCCGACGCGACAAGACTTGCATGGTTCGTCGTATTTCTTCATCTCGACCGATCACAGGATCCAGCTTGCCGGCTTGGGCATCAGCGGTTAAGTCGCGCGCATATTTTTCAAGCGCTTGATAATTTTCCTCAGCATTGGCGCTGTCAGCCATACGCCCTTGACGTAAATCTGAAATTGCTTTGCCTAGCGCTTTTTCATTCACACCAATATCTTTCAATATTTTTTGGGTTGGCTGATTATCTTGATGCACAAGCGCTTGCAACAGGCGCTCAACTGTTACAAATTGGTCGCCAGCATTAGCAGCAATTGTTTCAGCCGTTATAAAGATTTTTGCGAGCGCGTTGCTCATCCCTAGATCTGCACCACCGCCCGAGACATGTGGGATTTTAGCAAGGGCGGCATCGTTTTGTAAACGCGCCGCATCAGGATCTCCGCCACTACTTTTTATAAGCGCTGCGGCAACTCCTTCTGGATCGTCCAAAAGTGCTTTGAGTAAATGATTAACCTCTAAACGCTGATGATCTTCGCGCAGCGCAATTGTTTGTGACGCTTGGATGAAACCTTTAGCTTTTTCTGTATATTTTTTTATATCCATCATCATTCTCCAAAATAGTATCTAGAGAATATATGGTGCCCCTATCCCCCATCTACAATAGAGGGGGCGGTAAGTTGCTTTAAACACTAAATATTAAGTTATTCGCCCGCCGCCGCATCGGCGTTTTCTTCGGCTGTTTTAGCCGCTGGACGACGACGCAGAGGTCCACGGCGACGGCCCGTCTTAGCAGAGCGGACTTCACCCGCCTTGTCATCTTCCTGCTCTGACCCATCGCGCTTTAGAATAAGGGGCTCATAGGATGCCTCACCGGCTTCTTCACTATCCAAATTAGCATTATTAGCAACGTCTTCATCTTCGCCACCCGCATTGTCATGTACCGATGCGCCACGCATTTCAGTAACGGCCTCACGCTGCTCTTCGATGCCCTCGGCATCATCAAAATCTTCATCTGCATTGGCCGTTTCGGTTCGAACCGGCTGAGTACTCAGCTGAATACGGTAATAATGCTCCGCATGCTGCATGTAATTCTCGGCACCAACGCGGTCGCCTGACAATTGCGCATCTCGTGCCAGTGTTTGGTATTTCTCATATACCTGGCTCGCTGTGCCGCGTACGCGTACATCGGGGCCATTACTGTCATAGCTTCTATTACCTGGGTTTGATGGACGACGTCCACGTCCGCGAGAGCGTTTCATTTAATATTCTTTCCTTTGAGCTTATTCCCATAAGCGATCCAACTGAAAAATAAATAGGCAAAAAGTCAGAGTGCCCATCTTAATCGGCATTGGTATATTTTTCTTTAAAGCTGTTATGTTTTTCCGACGAGCCTACCGCTCTTTCAGAAAACGCCTCAGCAAATTGGTTAAGCGCGCTTGAGACAGTTGGCAACTTAGCCACTTAATTCAAAAATTTCAAACACCTTTTTGCCTAAAATCAAAAGTTTTTTAACGCCCCCCCCAAGATAAGCATTTAACGCTCGTTTAATTGCGCTGCCCTAAAACAAAGCGCGCGCGACCAGAGAGGTCTTTACCACACTCAATCTGGTCAAACCCGCCATCTGAAAATAATGATCTCACAGCACGTTCTTGGTCGTGACCAATTTCGCAAATCAGCCATCCATGTGCCGTTATATATTGGGACGCTCGTTTAATAATAAGCCGGTAGGGGTCGAGACCATCAAAGCCGCCATCAAGAGCTTGAATAGGGTCATGTATACGTACTTCTTTTTCCAATCCTCTAATATCATCATGAGCAATATAAGGTGGGTTTGTCACAATCAGGTCATAACGTTCAAAAACCCTTGTAAACCAATCGCTCTGACGAAACGCTGCTCTATCACGAACCCCCAAGCGCGCGGCATTAATACGGCTCGTCCGAAGAGCTTGTGCACTAATATCCACACCTAAACCCTGCCATGAATCATATTGATGCAAAAGCGTGATCAGCAGACAGCCGCTGCCCGTTCCCAAGTCCAGCACATCAGCAAACGTCGGAAGGTCAAGTTTCTTAATGGCGTCGACAAGGACTTCACTATCTGGTCGCGGGTCCAGTGTCGCTGAACAAATCTTAAATTCCAGCCCATAAAACTCTCTCTTACCTAATATACGCGATACTGGTTCGCCATCTGAGCGCCGGATCAAAAATTTCTCGAGGCGCCTGAAAACACCCAGTGCAATGGGTATATCACCATCGCGTATAAGTTCTTCGTTCGAAATATCGCACGCGGCGCATGTCAGCACGCGCGCATCCAGTGCCGCAGCCGCAACCGCTGAACGCTTCAAGTAAGCGCGCGCAAAATTTAAGGCATCTTCTCTTGTTAATACCGAAAGTGGTCTGGAAGACTGATGCATCGCCGCGTCGGCTTAAACTTCTTGCGAGCTTAAACGCCGAATTTGATCTTCATTAATCAACGCATCGATCAGCTCATCCAACGCTTCACCAGACAAAACGCGGTCGAGTTTATGGAGTGTTAAATTTATCCGGTGATCCGTCACCCGGCCTTGCGGAAAATTATAGGTGCGAATGCGCTCAGAACGGTCCCCTGTTCCCACTTGTGAACGCCGGTCAGCAGCGCGCTCATTCTCCACCCTGAGGCGTTCGGCTTCGAATAGACGGGCGCGGAGAACCTTCATCGCTTTCGCACGATTTTTATGCTGAGACTTTTCATCTTGCTGAGACACAACTATTCCGGTTGGAATATGTGTGATGCGCACAGCACTATCGGTTGTGTTAACGGACTGCCCACCCGGGCCACTGGCGCGGAACACATCGACGCGCAAATCTTTTTCCTCAATCTGAACATCAACATCCTCAGGCTCTGGCATAACAGCAACGGTCGCCGCAGACGTGTGAATACGACCGCTGCTCTCTGTTTCAGGAACGCGCTGCACGCGGTGCACACCGCTTTCAAACTTCAACTCAGCAAAAACACCCATGCCGCGCACAGATGCAATAACTTCTTTAAACCCTCCAACGTCTCCGTCTGAAAGCGATATAAGTTCCAACTTCCAACCCTTTACATCGGCATATCTTTGATACATGCGGAATAAATCACCCGCGAATAACGCTGCCTCATCCCCACCCGTGCCAGCGCGCACCTCAAGAATAACGTCAAGCCGGTCTGCGGCATCTTTGGGAAGCAGCAATAATTGCAATTTATTTTCAAGCTCAGGAACGCACTCTTCAAGTGCAGGCAGTTCACTTTGGGCAAGCGCCTGCATCTCGGGATCGTCTCCTTCAATGAGCGCACGTAGGTCAGAAATTTCATCCGTAATTTCGCGATACGAACCAATAGCCTTCACCAAAGGATCTAGCTCTGCATATTCCTTCGATAGAGAAACGAACTTTTCAGGGGGACAATTATTGTTCAACTCCGCTTGCAGCGCATTAGCGCGCTCCATAATAGCGTCAAGACGCTCCGTAGGTATCATACTCTATTCCTCAGATTTAACAGGCGCAACCAATGCTGTTTGCGCTTCGACTTCGGCTACCTTTTGTTCAACAAGGCCTGCAAGATGCTCAATCATCTGGTCGTGGGGCATTTTATGATCAGGTCGGCCGGCGACATAAACCATGCCTTGATCATGCCCACCACCTGTAAAGCCGATATCTGTTTCTCGCGCCTCACCAGGGCCATTTACAACACATCCAATAATGGACAGTGTAATCGGTGTCGCAATATGCGCCAAGCGCTGCTCCAACGCTTGCACTGTTGATATCACATCAAAGCCTTGGCGTGCGCAGGATGGGCATGAAATAATCGTAACACCACGGTGACGTAGCCCTAAAGATTTTAAGATCTCAAACCCGACTTTTACTTCTTCGACCGGGTCAGCTGAGAGCGACACCCGCATAGTATCACCAATACCCGACCATAATAAATGACCCAACCCAATAGAGGACTTCACAGTGCCCGACGTCAATCCACCAGCTTCGGTAATACCGATGTGAAGCGGGCAGTCAACGACATCCGCCAATTTCTGATAAGCCGCAATAGTCAAGAAAACATCTGAAGCTTTAACGCTGATTTTATAATTCTGAAAATCATGCTCTTCGAGCAAATTTACGTGATAAAGCGCACTGGCCACCATAGCTTCGGGGCAAGGTTCTTTATATTCTTCGAGGAGATGTCGCTCAAGTGAACCTGCATTAACACCAATTCTAATGGCGCATCCATAGTCTTTGGCGGCCTGAATAACATCGCGTACGCGCTGCGCCTCACCGATATTTCCCGGGTTAATGCGCAAACACGCAGCGCCCGCTTCGGCCGCTTCAATAGCCCGTTTATAATGAAAGTGAATATCCGCAATCAGAGGAACGGACACATTTTTAGCAATTTCTTTCAAGCCAATCGTTGATGCCTCATCGGGGCATGATACACGAACTAAATCTGCGCCAGCTTCCTCGATAGACTTTATCTGCCGTATCGTCGCCTGCACATCGCTTGTTAGTGTATTGGTCATTGATTGCACAGAAATAGGTGCGTCGCCGCCTATCGGCACCGAACCAACATAAATTTGGCGCGTTTGCCGGCGTTCAATATGTCGCCATGGCCTAATCATGATAAACCCTTATCCGACTCAAATGACACGAATGTCACGGTCTGTTTAAATAAAGTGAGCGCGTTATACGCCGCCGAGCAACAATTTCATTGTCATTGCCAATCTTATCGACAACAACATCACCGCGTAAAATCTCTAATGCGCCTGCATCGCGTGACGCAACAAAATAAATAACATCATCATTTAACTTGTAGCGGGCACCTTCGTCAACGACGCTTGATAGCAATATGCGTCCATCTTTATCCGACAATCGCAACCAGGTCATGCGTTTTGCTTGAATAAACACATCCACAGGTTTGCTTGCCGGCTTCGGGTCGATCACTGGCGGCGCCACAACCGTCGTTAAATCTACGCTCTGAGCACTAGGTTCGACACTAAGGTCGCCTGGACTATTCATAACTTCGCCATTACCGAGCGCACTGTCAGTGAAGACATCTGGGCCCAATTCCAGAATAACAACATCGTCGCGCTGCATCGCGCTAACATCGGCTGGCTCAATTACATCAACCGGGTTTTCATATACACTGCTATCAATCTGCTCCGCAGCGCGGTCGTCCGGAGATACCCCGTTATTTTGGTTTGGCGTTTCGGCCTTTGTCTCTTTTGGCTCCGTCACCGACTCAGTTTCCAATGCCATAGTTTCAAGATCAGCTATTATTTGCTCGCGCGGCCCAGAGCTCCCGATGAATACCCACGTCAAAATAACAACCACCACGGAGGCAACCGCAATCCCAAACTTTACCTGGGTCGACAGATTATACTCTTCAGGTAAATCAAATTCGAGATCAGCGACAACCTCCTGCGTTTCAGCGCGATAACGCTCAATCAACGAATCCGCCTCAAGGCCTATATAACGCGCATAACTACGCATGAAGCCTGTCACATAAGCACTACCACCTATTTGCGCATAATCCTCATCTTCAATCGCAACCAAATGCCGTTCAGAAATCTTTAATTCATCCGCGATAAACGACAAAGTTAGGCCGCGCTCTTGCCGACGAACTCTAAACTCTTGTCCAAGACCCAATGCACTAACTCCCTAAAATCAGCCTGCTTACATATTTTACTGAACAAGACGCCTTATTCAATAATACTATAGCTTGATACCCTGTTCTTCCGCAATTGAAGTTAGTCCGCGCCGCAGGTCAACCCCAGGTTCGACAAGCAATCGCGTCACTGCGTGACTGAGCCGCGCTTGATTAACCGAACGGATCATTCTTTTTACCGGTCCAATCGCTGGCGCTGGAATAGATAACTCCTGATAGCCAAGCGCCATTGCTGCCATAGCCTCCAAACTATGCCCAACCATCTCGCCGCATATCGACACCGGAACACCATAGGCACCCGCTTTTTGACGAATATGCTGCAGCATACGCAAAACTGGTACACTCAAAAACTGATACCGATTACCAACACGCGGGTTGCCTCGATCGCTCGCAAATAAGAATTGTACCAAATCGTTCGTACCAATCGAGATGAAATCAACTTCTGGTAGTAATTCATCAAGCTGCCACGTTAATGCTGGCACTTCGAGCATTGTTCCGATTTGTAAAGAGCGTGGCTCAGGTAACCCGAACTTAACATTTCTATCGCATTCTTTTTGTACCAGCGCCCTGGCCGCCCTAAACTCATCGACCGTCGCGACAAGTGGGAACATAATATGCAAGTCTCGGCCTGCCGCAGCGGCCAATAGTGCGCGCACTTGATATCGTAACAAACCAGGGCGGTCGAGCGCAATGCGTACAGCGCGCCAACCCATAGCAGGGTTTTCTTCTTGCCCTATACGCATATAAGGCAAGACCTTATCTCCCCCAATATCTAAGGTGCGAAAAACAATTTTATTGTCACCGACAGCATCTAACACTTGACCATAAAACGCGCGTTGTTCTTCTTGGCGCGGTAATCTAGAAGCGACCATGAACTGTAATTCAGTCCGAAACAGACCGATATTGGCCGCACCAGACATTGCAAGATTATCAACATCCACCATCAATCCAGCATTAAGATTAAGTGTCACTTCGTAACCATCTCTCGTCATAGCCGGAACGTGACGAATGCGCGCATAGCGCTTCAAACGACGCGCCTGAAGACGCGCGCGATCGCTATAGGCGGAGATAATATCATCCGAAGGCGTGAGATGCACATCGCCCCGATCTGCATCAATAATGATGTCATCGCCATCTCTGACAGTGCCAACAATACCTCTTACGTCGCCAATAAGTGGAATATTGAGCGCGCGCGCAACAATGGCAACATGAGCACCCATCGCACCCTCTTCCAGCACCAGACCGCGCAATTTTCGACGATCATAATCAAGCAATTCAGCTGGACCCATTGTACGGGCGACTAATACCGCATTGCGCGGGAGCTTGTCATCAGACGCCAGTAAAGCGCGCCCTGACAAAATACGCAGTAATCGATTTGTAAGGTCTTCAAAATCATTGAGGCGGTCACGCAAATATTGATCACGCTGCCCGGTCAACCGAGCGCGGATATTTCCAATCACACGCTCAACAGCGGCCTCGGCTGTCAAACCTGTCTTAATTGCATCATTAATTCGTCGGAGCCAGCCGCGGTCATTGGCAAACATTCGATAGGTTTCTAAGACATCTAAATGCTCACCCGCGTGCGACACGTCTTCCGTGCGCAATAAGTTGTCGACATCGCGGCGCAAGGCGTAAACAGCATTATCCAACCGGCGCACCTCTTCTTCCACATCATCTGCAATGAGCTTGGTGACCTCGACGCGCGGTTCGTGTAACACCGCCTGACCCAAAGCCAAACCTTCAGTGAGGCCTTGGCCGTGGAAAACGCGCGGCTGGTTTTCTTTTATCTCTGTCACGCTCGGCCCATCAACACCTGTTGGAAACATTTCAGATAAAACCATTGCAACAGTCTGAAGGGCCTCAACCTCCTCATCTACAAAACTACGCTGTGTCACATTTTGCACAACGAGAACGCCACTCACTTGACCACCCCTCAAAATCGGAACCCCAACAAATGAAATATAGGGGTCCTCTCCTGTTTCGGGGCGGTAAACAAACCTTGGGTGTGATGGCGCCTCGGCTAAATTAAGGGGCCTAGAATGCTGGGCAATATCGCCCACCAGCCCCTCCCCAACTTTCAAAGTGGTTTGGTGGACGGCCTCTGAATTAAGACCCTGAGTGGCGTAAAGTTCGAGAAGATTATCTGGACGACGAATATAGATAGAGCAGACCGCCGCCTCCATGCTGGCAGCAATCATTTGAACGATTTTATCGAGCCGGTCTTGGCGGTTTCCCACCGTGGCCATAAGTTCTCTTAGTCGGCGCAATAAGGCGCGCGGACCTTCCATCGAGAGGGGCATTAGAGCTCCTTTCTTAACCTGATTAGCTGCCGTGATCGGCGTTCTGGTTTATTGTGGGCCTTCGGCCAAACCAAATCCTTCATGCAAAACCCGCACGGCAAGTTCAGCATAATCTGCATCAAGCAATACGCTTACTTTAATTTCGGACGTCGAAATCACGTGGATATTAATGCCACGATCCGCCAGAATTTGGAACATTTTCTGCGCAACGCCTGCGTGTGATCGCATACCAATACCAACAATCGAGACTTTAGCCATACCTGGTTTTTGGTCGATAAACGAATAACCGACTTTATCGCTAATCGCTTCGATCACATTAATTGCGCGCGCGAGATCATCATTTGCGATGGTGAAAGTTAAATCTGTTTCATTACCGTCGACTGAAACATTCTGGACAATCATATCAACATTAACAGCGGCTTCCGCCAAAGCACCAAAAATACGCGCCGCAACACCTGGCTGATCGGGCACGCCACGCAATGTCACCTTGGCTTCATTACGCGCATAGGCAATTCCGCTTACGACTTCCTGTTCCATAATTTCTTCCTCACTGCATATAAGCGTACCCACCAAACCATCTTCTGGATAATCTTGGTCCGGCGCATCAAAGCTCGAACGTACCTGCAATTTTACATTATGCACCATAGCCAGTTCTGCTGAGCGTGTTTGTAAGACTTTCGCACCCGATGACGCCATTTCAAGCATTTCTTCGTATGAGACGCGCGGTAAACGGCGCGCCGCTTCAACGATACGTGGGTCCGTTGTATAAACACCATCAACATCAGTATAAATATCACAACGGTCTGCACTTAGCGCGCCAGCTAAAGCAACGGCGCTAGTATCCGAACCGCCGCGACCAAGCGTTGTAATGCAGCCTTCATCCGACACACCCTGAAAACCTGCAACCACAGCAACTTTTCCATCGCTCATTTGCGCAATCATTTTTTCAGCATCAATTCCCAATATACGGGCCGAGCTATGCACGGAGCTCGTTTTAATCGGTATTTGCCAACCAAGCCAGCTGCGGGCTGAAACACCAATATCTTGCAAAGCTATCGCTAACAAGCCCACACTAATCTGTTCGCCGGCGGCTACGATCGTATCATATTCACGCGCGTCATGAAGGGGAGATAATCCCTTTGCCAAATCCACAAGCCTATTGGTCTCGCCAGACATTGCCGACACAACCACAGCTACTTCATGACCAGCATCTATTTCACGCTTAACATGGCGCGCGACATTGCGGATACGATCAAGATCGCCCACAGAAGTACCACCAAATTTCATGACTAAGCGTGCCATCATTCCCTTTCTGAGCCTCGCGCACTATATTACATAGACAGGGCGCGTTTTCATTATATGTCTTTAACATACAAAGCGCGGCAGGTTTACACGATTTTAGACCATGATGGCAAATATAAAGGACATGACGACATGGGGCAGGTTTTAGAAGAAGCGCATAACACGATCACCATCGACCCCGAAGAAGTCGCCAAATTTACGGCCATGGCGGCAGAATGGTGGGATCCTCGGGGGAAGTTCCGTCCATTGCATAAGTTTAACCCGACGCGTCTCGCCTATATTCGCGAAAATTTATGCCGTCATTTTGACCGTGAGCCTGCACGCGCGAGGCCTCTTGAGGGCATAAGACTACTCGATATTGGATGCGGCGGCGGCCTCTTGAGCGAACCAATGGCACGCCTTGGTGCTAGCGTTACCGGAGCTGATGCCAGCCCTGCCAATATTAAAACAGCACTCATTCATGCCCAAAACGAAGGCCTCGACATTAATTACCGTGCCATAACCGCCGAAGCCTTAGTTGCAGAAGGTGCTCAATTTGATGCAATCCTAAACATGGAAGTTGTTGAGCACGTTGCAGATGTGAGCGCTTTTATTGGCGCTTGCGGCGGCTTACTCGCGCCCAATGGCATGATGTTTTTAGCAACCCTAAATCGAACACTGAAGGCTTTCGGGCTTGCAGTGGTTGGGGCTGAATATATCTTGGGTTGGTTGCCACGTGGCACCCATGATTGGCACAAATTCGTTACACCCAATGAGCTCGAAAATGCTTTAACAGAAGCTGGGTTGAATCTCACGAGCTCGACGGGCGTTAGTTTTAACCCATTGCGTGATACATGGTCTTTAAGCGGAGATCTCAGTGTCAATTACATGGGGATTGCCGAGCGTAAAGACGCGTAGACAGCATGTATACTCTGCACTTGGTTAATTCTTGAGTCGCGGCGGTACAATAGGTAATGGCGCAACGGGCACACCCTCTTCTATCAGGGCCTTTGCTTCTTCCAGACTGGTTTCCCCATAAATATCTCTATCTTCGCGATCTCCATAATAAATGGCACGCGCTTCATCGGCAAACCGATCGCCCACATAATCATAATTTTGTATGGCATCCGCGACCACATTTTGCATAACCTGTTGCGCCGGCGCCGAACCTGCCGATGTGGCATTGGCTTTTTTAGGGATTGCTGGCGCCATAATGGCGCGTTCAACGGAAGCAGAGTGGCAGGATGGACAGCGTAGTTGCCCTTTTTTCGCCTGACTTTCGTAACTGGCAATATTATCGAACCAAGCCTCAAAACGATGCTCAGCGTCGCAAATCAAATGATACTTAATCACAACCAGATAGCTCCATTGTTTTAAATAATCTCCAACTTAAACTCTCTATCATGTGTCAGCGCCGGGATTTGAGCGCGCGCTTGCGCCACTTCATCAAAATTAATATCAGCGAATATCAGCTCTACACCATCTATATTGGGTTTGTTCTCGGCTTTTGCAATAATCTCACCCCAAGGGTTTACAATGAGGCTGTGCCCATAAGTCTCACGGCCATTTTCATGCTTGCCGCTTTGGGCGGGCGCAACAACAAAGCAACCCGTCTCTATCGCCCGCGCGCGGAGCAATACATGCCAATGAGCCTCACCGGTCGGGCGCGTAAAAGCGCTTGGTACAGTAATGATCTGGGCGCCGGCTTGGGCAAGCCCACGAAAGAGACCGGAAAAGCGGAGGTCATAGCAGATTGTTAAACCAATATTTACCGTATCAGAGCTATATAAAACTGCTTTCTCGCCTGGACGAAACCGCCGCGACTCGTGATGGCTCTCGCCAGACGCCAAGGCGACATCGAACAAATGAATTTTATCGTAACGCGCCTTAATCGCGCCATCAGCGCCAATGAGGAGGGAACGATTGGCAGCGCGCACATCATCCGATTTAACAATCACCGAGCCAGCTAGAACCATTACGCCATGCGCTTTTGCCGCCGCACTCAAACCAAGCACAAAGATATCTTCTTCTTCCGTAACAAGGCGCTCAGCAATTTTCGAGCGGCCTTGCACCATAAAATTGCTCGTTTCAGGCAAAACAATAAATTGTGCGCCGCCTCTAGCCGCAGTGACGATTGCTGGCAACACCTTTTCGAGGTTTGCTTGCTTATCTTCTCCAGTACATGTTTGAACACAAGCTATTTTTAAATTACGCATTCTATATCACTCATTATGCCTCTCATGATGTCCCAAGGGCGAATGTAATCTTTTGCGGCGCAGCCATTAAGCCCAAAATTGTCACCATACGCGGCCTACCGTTACAACACCGACCCATGCGACACCAGCCGCTTTTAATGCACGACTACAGGCATTGACCGTGGCTCCCGTGGTCAGCACATCATCCACTAATATAATGCGGCGTCCAACACATTCTTTCACATGTTTAGGGGGTATAAAAAAAGCATTTCGAACATTTAAAGCACGTTTTGCGCGCGACAATCCCGTTTGCGGTTTGGTTGAGCGCCCGCGTCGAAGCAAATTCGGTTTATAAATGTGACCTGCCTCTCGCGCTAACACGCGCGCCAGGACCGAAGACTGATTGTAACGCCTCATCACAAGCCTGTTAAAATGCAATGGCACGGGCATAACGATATGCGCTGCGCCCACTTGATCTAACGCGGAGACCAAACGTAATAACCAATTCGCCATGAGATAGGCCAGTTCAGGATGATCA
>ENA-OUOG01003141-OUOG01003141.1-marine-metagenome-genome-assembly--contig:-NODE-3141-length-15938-cov-6.387491_pt1 | contig 15938 bp, 9 predicted proteins | sample MGYA00248635_ERZ508505 | MGnify/ENA primary metagenome ERZ508505 (study PRJEB26176, sample SAMN06267871) | marine metagenome | isolation source: Saanich Inlet, British Columbia, Canada | place: Pacific...
ACGCGCTGCTCTCGCGCGCGGTGGCGCCGAAGCTCGAGCACGCGCTGCTCGCCGAGCTGGTGGTCGACCGCGACGCGTCTTCGCCGAAGGCGGACCCGCTCAAGTGGGTGCTGCGCTGGGAACGCGTGATGCCCGCGAAGAGAATGGTCGGGCTGCTCGAGGCGTGCTTCTTCCCCAAGTGGCACGAGACGCTGCACGCGTGGCTGGCGCCGCCGCGCGGCTCGGCGGAGCCGCCTGCGGACCTCGAGCAGGTGACGCGCTGGTACCTGGGCTGGAAGGCGCTGTTTTCGGAGGACTTGCTGGCGCACGAGCGCGTGCGCGCGCAGATCAACGTCGCGCTCGACATGATGAACCAGGCTGCCGCGGGGGACGGCGTCGCGGCGCCGCCGGACGCCGCCGCCGCCGCGCGGCGCGCGGCGAAGGCGGCGCGCGGCGCGGCGCGCGCGGAGGCGAGGGAGGGGGCGGGGGCGGAGGCGGGGACGCGTTCGCACGCGCGCGGCGTTTCCGGGGCCTCGGAGCCGGCGGCGCACGAGATGGACGACGACGAGCTTCACGCGAGCATGTCCCTCAGGGAAGCCGTCGAGGCGTTTGCGGTTTCGCGCGACGTGCGCTTCGCGCCCAAGCCGGGAAGAGAAGCCGAGGGTCTGCGGGTGTGGTCGTTCGGCACCGTCTCGGTGACCATCGACGCGCCGAAGCAGATCGTGCGCGCGCACGTGGACGGGCGGTGGGCGCCCGTCAGCCTCGACCAGCTGCTGGAGATGCACAAGAAGAAGGAAAGGGCCAACTCGAAGACGTTCTAGCTAGGTAGCTGTCACCGTGGGGGAGTTGAATTCGACCCGCCCAATGACGACGACCCGCACTCATTCATTTCTCGGCGCTTTTTCCCTCGAGGCGTCACATGCGTGATAGGTTATGGCCGGGTTTTTTTCGGCAAGGGGGTTTTTGAACCCTAAAATGACGGTTTAAAAAATTAATCGGAAGAAAAATTAATCGGAGGTTCAGGACCCGAAAACGTGAAAATGGCAAAGGATGGTCGCAAAAAAACGACCCATACGTCGAAGCATAATTATGTTTTGCATGTATATATTGTCACGCCGTAAGGAGATAGATATCTTCCGCTCATACCTCCGTGAATACAGCGATACCCATCAGAACATCGAACTTAAGCACGGATGGGCTGGATTAGTACTAGGCTGAGGAATCGCCCGGGAATCCCCAGTGGTGGAAGGTTTTTGCCGCGCGAAGCCGTGATGCCCGTGAACTTTCTCGTTTTTTTTTGCTGATGTTTGCAATTCATCTCAATTTCATCATCGTCATAGCTACTAGAGCTTGGCGGTATCGCGGGTATCATCGTCGCCGACCGCGATGTCCGAGGTGGACCTGTCGAACCTGGACCCCGCGTTCGACGGCGTGCTTCGCCCCGGCGCGGCGGGCGCGACGTCGTGCGAGTATTTCCAAGACCGGAACAAGCGATGGCCGTTCCACTGCGACGCCGAGGGGTACCGGCTTTTGGCGCGCCTGTTGCGCGCGGCGACGCCGGTGGTGGGCGCGGTGCAGGCCAAGATCGACGCCGCGTGCGACGTGGCGGGCGACCCTAACGGTCGCGCCGCGGCGGACGCGGTGGTCGCCGAGGGCCAGCGCATCTACGCGCGCAAGCCGAACATGGGCGAGCACGACGTGACTTGGTCGCAGGAGGAGTACGGCCACCTCGGGCTGCAGAAGGAGTACATCCGGTACAAGAGCGTGCAGCGTTTGACGGAGGCGTGGGCGTGTCTGCAGCGCGCGAAACGCGCCGGACTGTTCTTCGAGCTGGACGAGACGCCTTTGAAGGAAAACGAGACGCCCTCCGTGCCGTTGCGGTGGGCGTCGCTCGGCGGCGGCCCCGGGTTCGAGCTCCTCGCCGTGAAGTGGTTCTTCGAGAAGCACTTCCCGCGGTACGACCTGGACCTGGTGAGTCTGGACCTCGAGGCGTCCTGGCGCGAGGCCGCGGAGGGCCTCGGGCTGCGGTTCAACACCTGGGACGTGCGCGACGGCGACGGGCTCGAGCGCGCCGCGGGAGGCCCGGTGGACTACGCCGTCGCCTCGTACGTGCTCAAGATGTACATGGCCAACGAGCCGTGCGCGCGATGGCTGGGGGAAAAGCTCAACAGCGCTTCCAATCGCTTGCGCGCCGCGCTCATCGTGTCCCGGGACGAGAACCTGGAAGCCGCGTCGCGGCTCGTGCGCGACGCGTCGATAGGCAACGCGACCGTCGTACCGCTGATGGACCCGAACGGGGGGAGGGACGACAGGCAGCTGGCGTTCGCGCCGGGGGGGTGGACGCGGCCGACGAACGCGGCGGGGGAGCCGCGAGAAGCGCCGCTCACGTTTCCAAACGTGCCCTACGAGGAGCACAAGCGACGGCGCGGCGGCGGCGGCCACGGCGGCGGCCACGGGAACCACCAGGGCGGGAGGCACAGGGACGGCGGGTTCCGGGACGGGGGATTCCGCCGGGGAAACGGGGGCGGCTGGTCGGACCACCGCCGCGACCGCGGCGGCGGCGGCGAGCGGCCGAGAGACGCCGGGCGGTGGTGACACCGTCATTCATCAAACTTCATGTCGTGCGCTCGTGATTCTCTTAACAGCGCGCGCGTCGTTAAAACCAAAACCCACGTCTGCCTCCCCTTTCGCGCGGCGCGCGCGTCAGTTCGCGTCCCCCCCCGCGATCTCGCGCAGCTCGCGCATCGCCTCCTCGTCCAGCGGCTTCTGCTCGTCGCGCTCGTTCCAGCGCAGGCACCGCCTGAGCGAGCTGATGAAGTCCCCGGTCTGGTCCGCGTAGTTGATGGTGGGCACCGGGAACTGCGACATGCGTATGAAGATGGAGTCCCCACTGCACAGCTCGCACCGCTCTTTGCCGTCGAAGCTCACCCACGCGCTGCACCGCGCGTCGTCCGCCACCCGCAACTCCACCTCTACCGAGTCGGGGAGCACCACCGGCCGGAAGGAGAGCGTGTGCGGGCAGATGGGCGTCATGAGGATCGCCGGCACGTTCGGGTGCACCATGGACCCACCCGCGCTGACGGAATACGCCGTAGACCCGGTGGCTGTGGCGAGCATCACGCCGTCCGCCTGGATGGTGGTGATGAGCTGCCCGCGATCGTACGCCTCGATCTTGCTTAAGAACGGCGACGGTCCGCGGTCGACGAGCACCTCGTTCAAAACCGTGTACACGTGCGAGGGCGCGCCGTCGCCGCCGTTGCGCGCGCTGTCTTTCTTCTTCACCAGAGTGCACTCCAGACGCATGCGCAGCGTGATGGGAATGCCGCCCTTGATGTTCGCCACCTTCTTCGGGCCGCGGCCGACGCTCTGCAGCAGCGACTGCGCCATCTGCTGCGGGGGGTGGTTCGTCAAGAAGCCCATGCTGCCAAAGTGGAAGCCCATCAGGGGGGGCACGGGGCCCTGGAACAGCTTGGACGCGTGCAGAATCACGCCGTCGCCGCCGAGGCACACCACCAGGTCAACCGTGCCCCAGTCCTCGCGCGGGATGCGTCCGTCGCTCTCGTCCACGCGCAGCGTCCCCACCTTCGCCAGCACCGCGTCGCGCACGTCCGCCGCGCTCGCAGTCTCGGCGGGGTCGGCGAGGTTTTTCCGCGGCTTCTTGGTCTTCGATTTAGTCTCCGATTTCGCCATCGCGTCCGCGGACAAACCAACATCCTTCGGCTCCGCGGGGTTCTCGAGCGCCTCGCGACGCATCTCTTCCATAACGGACGCCTCCACGATCACCTCGAACCCCATGGACATGAACGCGTGCGCCACCTCGATGAGGTTGCGCAGGAGCGCCGACCCGAGCTTCTTGACGATGAAGATGCGCTTCGGGGGGACGCGCCACACGAGCACCAGCTGCTGCGTGGAGGGGTGCGAGATCTTGAGCATGCGCTCCTCCACCTCCTCGCGCGTGCACGTGAAACCGTCCGTGCGGATCACGTACATGTCCGGCGCCTGGTCCAGAGACGAGTGCTCGCCCACCGCGGACGCCTCCGCGGTGGAACCGCCGCTGCCCGTGCCCTCCGGCGCGCTCTGCGTCGACGGGTACCGCGCGTTCGAAACAGACGCCAACGCGCCGTCCTCGTTGAACCCCGCGCCCTCGTACGCGGGCGCGGTCTCCAGATCGAGCGCGGCCGCCTGCTTAGCGGCGTCCGTCCAAGAAGGGGACGGGTCGGGCGCCGTCGTGGACGGACGGGCGCCGGACTCGGAGTCGGGTTCGGTGGCGCCAAAAGTGGCGACTTTGTACACCGCCGAGGACGGCTCGTGCGTTTTGGCCGTCCCCGCGGGCTTCGCCTCCGCCGCCGCCTCCTCCGCCGCGTGCGCCTCCTGCTCGTGCTTGCGCAGCGTCGCGCGCTCCTCGTCGTCGTCGTCCCAGGACCCGAGTCGCTTGCGCGCGAGTCGGTCCGCGAACTCGCGCACAAACGCCTCCTGCGCGAGGCTCCCGAAGTCGCAGTTGAGGCTCTCGAGCGCGAGCGCGTCGTCCACCTTCATGCCGCGCGAGATGCGCCAGCAGCTCACCATGCTGCCCGTGCGTCCGATGCCCGCCTTGCAGTGCACGAACATCGGGCGCTTGCTCTCGTCGTCCGCCACCTCGATGAACCGCTCGACGTCCTCGAACGAGGGGGGTTCCATGTCCGTCACCGGGATGTGGATCACCTCCAGGCTCTCGTCGCCGAGCTTCCCGACCCCCGCGCCGCCGCCCACCGGCCGCGTCCACTGGTTATCGCGGTCCTCGAACCGCAGGTCCACCACCGTCTTGAAGCCGCGGCTGACCATCCACGACCGGCCCTCCGCGGTGGGCTGCCCGCCGCGGAAAAAAGCCACCGCCGCGCCGCCGGTTTCGGCGTCGCACGCGACGTCGCTTCGGTCCGACGGATCGGAGAAGATGTCGGGCACGGCGTCGACGGCGACGTCCAAGTGCACCGTCTGGAAGTTCGGGATGGCGCTCGGCGGGGGCGCGTCCGCGGCGCGCATGCGCGGGTGACACACGTCCAGCGACGCCGAGCGTAACAGCTCGAGTCTGTGCCGCACGGTGATGGAGCACCCCTCGGGCGCCGCCTCCAGCATCTTGCGAAGCTCCCACAGCGCGGCTCTCAGCCTTCGCAGCTCGCGACGGCGCATGGCCATGTTGAAGTCGCCCGCCACCTGCGCGGCGTTCGCGGCGACAGCCACCTCGGCGCACGCGTCGTGCAGGTCGCCCGAGCACTCCTCGACGCCGAAGGGGGACATGTCCACCACGCACTCGTCGTACATCGTGTCCTTGTACTGCGCGCGCACGGCGTTCAGCAGGCGCGTCGCGAGCTCGGGAAGGGTCGCGCCGGGCGTGGCCTCGTCGTAGGACAAACCCGTGGGAGGCGCGGGGAGGTCGGAGACGTCCACATCGGCGTCCCAGGGCACGCCCTCGTCGTCCAGCACGGCGCGCGGGACGACGCGCACGACCGCGCGGGCGCCGCGCTCGCCCGGCATATTCGACGCGAGACCCCTGCGGAAAAATCGGGCGTGCGCGCGCGGCGTCGAGCCGGCGCGGCGCGCGCGCCCGGACCCGGTCGCGCCCGTGGACGAGGCGACACGACATCCCACCTGCGAGGCAGACGCCATGGATGCCATGGTGCGTGCCGAGGCGCGGCGAGAAGTGCGCGCCCGGCGGGGATCTCCGCCTCGGTGTTGACAGGTCGGATGGGGATAAAATACTCGTGACGAGACCGAGACAGCTGGCGCATGAGGCATGACACACTCCGTTGCTCTCACGAACGAAAAATCTAAGTCACTGGACTACCTCGGCACTCTGCACGGGTCGACGTCGGTGGGAAACGGTCGTCGCGGCGGCCTGCAATCCAGCCGATCGCACGCGTAGAAGACCTCGTTCACCGTCTCCGCCGTCTCGGGCGAGACGTTCCCGACGTTCGGGACGATCCCGTCCGACCTCTCGAGGTCCAGCACGAGCAGAGGCGCGTCGTCCAACCCGGAGTCTGAAAGAAACGTCGACGCCGCGACGACGTCGACGACGTCGGGCTCGTTCGCGACGCGCGGCAACGCCGAGACGTCCACCGAACGTACGCCTTCGCGCCAGCGTTTAAAACGCGGGTCATTGTCCAGGTCCACCTGCCACACCACCCCCTCGTCGCACGCGAAGTTCACCGTGGCGCAACAGCTCACAGAGCCCTGCGCGATCGGTGAGCCGTCCTTTCCGCCGAAAGGCCCGGATGCGTTTTTTTTCGTCTCCTCCTCCGCGACGAGCGCGCCGCTCGCGTCGCAGCGCGCGCCGACGACGACGCGCTCGCGGTCCATGATCCCGAGGAACGCGCCCGGTTGTTTCTTGATCCACGGCGAGTCGCACGCGATCTCGGGGATAGCAGGCCGCCTCCCCAGCGCCACGGCCAGGGAAACAAGACGCGCGACGGCTTCGCCGTACGCCGCCGCGCCCTTTGCGGGATCCGTCGTCGTCGCCGCCGTCGCCGCGCGCAGACGTTTAACACCGAGCGCGCCCTTCCGGTCGAGCTTTGACTGCGTCGCCGCGAGCGAAGGAAGGCCGGGAGTGGTGAACGCCTCCGCGCCGTACTGCCACCAGCCCAGCTGCTTGAAGGTCTGCTGCTTGGCGAGCGCGCCCACGAAGTGCGCGACGGCGACGATGGGCGGGTCAAAAACCCACGCGCCGCGCACGCCGCGGAATTTCTCGTCGCCGGCGACGCCCGACCACCCGGCGAGGAACCAGGGCGGAGACGCGAGAAAAAGCTCGGGCTCGACGCAACTGTCGATTTCTCTTCGGGACGTTTGAAAGGTCTCTTCAGTGACTGATGACGCGGTTTCGTTCAGAGTCGAAAATCGCGAAGAGACGTTCGAGTAACCGTCGCGCTTCGAAGACGTCGCGTACCCCGGGACGTCGGCGCCGACGCATTTCAATCGCGCGCCGCGCGCTTGAAACGTACCCGGCTCCAGTGCCATCTTGGTTCCCGACGCTGTCAGCGGCACGTCCTTTTCACGAACGAGTACCTCGAACGACTCCCAGTCCGTGTTTTTCGGGAACGCGTTCGCCTCGTCGTCGTTCCACAACTGTCGCTTGTTCCCGCTCGGGTCGATCAGACGCGCGCCGCTGCGACGGCGCAAGTCGCGCGAAAAAACCGCGCTCTCGATGACGTCGTTGTAGATGTGCTGGTCCCAGAGATGCTCTTTGGCGCCGCGCGCGACACCGCCGTCCCACTGCTTCACCGGGTCCGGCGCGTGCTCCAGGATGGCGAACATCCTCGAGATGGTCTCGTTTAACACCCTGTGCGCCGGCCCGCCGACGCGCGCGTTCTGCGCGTACACAAAGCCGATGTTCACGCCGTTGACGTGCCCGGTTTCGTCCTGACCGACGAGCGAGAAGTTCGCGAAGGGCCCTTTGAGCAGCGGGTACGGGTTCACGCGGAACGAGACGTCCGTGTCCACGTACATGGGATTGTACCCGAACGCCACCAGGCGCTCGAGCAGGTGGAACCGCGCCCACCACAGCCGGAACGGGTCCGCGCGCTCCTCGCCCCGCGTCAAGCCGTACGTCTCCAGCCGCGGGTGCCCGAGAAGGAAACTCGTCCACCCGCACTCCACGCCCCACGACGCGCCTTCGTTTTTTTTTCCCAACCTCGGGCCGCGCGCGCGCCGCATGCCCTCGCACGCCTCCTTGGTGTTGGTGACCAGCAGGTAGTGCTCTATGCCCACCGAGCGCAGGTTCGCGATCGCGTTCGCCGCCAGGTGGCACCCGCGCGAGTTGGCCACCATGACGATGATCTCCCCGCGGAACGCGCGGCGCTCGGCGGCGGCGCGAATAGACGCGTCGTCCTTCGTCACATCCGGCGGGTCGCCCAGCGCGCGGACCCGACCAAGACTGCGCCACGCGCCTCCCACCGCCTCGGGGACCTCGGGAAGCGCCACGAGGGATCCGGGGGGGGGGTAAGACGTCGTCGGGTCTTCTGAAGAGTCGTTCGACGAGTCGTTCGACGACGCCGCGCGCGGCGTCTCCTCGTCGAAATCGTCGTCGTCGTCGTCCGCTTCATCCGGGAAAGGCGCCGCGGGGACGCGCGGCGCGACCGGCGCGCCGCCTTCCCCGTCGAGCTCCGACCGCGCGACCGCGGCGGTGCCCGTAGTCCCGGCGCGCCTCGGCGCGAAGAACACCGGGCCCTCTGCCTTCTCCCCGAACATCACCTCCGTCGCGCGCACGCGCAGCTCCACCGCCTCCTCCCAGAACAACGCGCCCACCATGCACGCGCCGAACACCAGCGCAGCGCGCGGGGTGAAGAAGTCTATGTCGTCCCGACTCGAGCTGTCATTCCCGCCCTCCCGCCGCGCGATGGGCGCACCCTCGGCGCCCTCGCGCGCCGGCGCCATCCCGCCGACGGCGCCCCGCGTCCTCACGAATGGATGATGGATCTCGGAACGAAGCCGGATACGCGAAACGCGGCACCTCAGCGAGCGCGCGTTCTCTATAGGAATACGAAAAGTCGAAAACAGCGGGTTCTCGCGAAGTGCCTTCGAGCCGGTGAACCGCTTCGGTGAATCGAACGCGAAAAAGGCGGCGCGAAAGCCTTTCACGAAAATCGAGACTACGAGCGCGGCTTTTTCTGTTTTTTCCAGAAAGTGCGTCGGTATGTCCAGCGTCGTTTCTCAGCCCCGCAATCGGAACAAAAACCAGCCCAGTGTCTATTCACGCCTTGAAAAGACACTTGACCGACGCGCGACTCCGCCACTGTCGCGGCGCGGTCGGGCGCGGACACGCATCCACCATGTGCATCCCCCCCACTTCTGTCAAGGCGGCGCAGGCGAAGGCGTTCGCCGCGTCCGGGCTCGTGAAAGATGCGCGCCTGGACCTCGTCCAGATGCCGGGGACGTCCTTCAACCCCATCGGCTTCCTCGAGCTCCCGATATTCCTCGCGCTCGCGTGGGTGTACCGCGCGCAGTTCGAGACCAAGATGCTCGGGCCGATGTTCCTCATCTACGTGTGGAAGGAGTGCATCCCCATGAGCGTGTGCCTGCACAGGTACTTCAGCCACAAGGGGTTCAAGTGCGGGCGCGTCACGCAGTTCGCGCTGTACATCGGGGGGTGCCTCGCGTCTCAGGTGAGTTAAAAGCGCCCCACGTCGCCGGTGATTTATGTACGCGAGCCGCGGGTGTTTCACGCGCGACGAGCGACGCGTCGCCGAGGGATCGAGACGCGCCGTGGAGAACGCGGCGGGGGTCTCGCACTCCACGTGCGCGCGGGGCGTCCGAACCGCACCCGCGACGCGCGCGACCCCCCGCCTCGAGCACATCGTGTTCGACTCGGCTTCGGCAGAACCGACAGACTGTGTTCGGGTGGGCTTCGAACGATTCTTTACGCACGTGGAGGCGTCACGAACGAGAGAGACGTGAAAAACGCATATGTTTCCCGACTGACTTTTTGTCGCGGCGCGCGCGCGCGCGGAGCGGGTGGTGTCTGACGATTCTTCCCCCGTTCCCTTCGCTCTGCCTCCTCTCGGACCGTCTCTTCGTTTCGTCACAGGGCGCGCCTCTTTGGTGGGCGAGCAAGCACAGGCGCCACCACGCGCACTGCGACACGAAGAAAGATCCGCACTCGCCGGTGGCGTTCAGCAAGCTGTACGCGTGGATGGGGTGGTGTTACTCGCCTAAGGGCGAGGGTCCGTTCGGGTCGGGGCACGACCAGGAGTACATGCAGGACCACCTCGCGTTTCCCGAACTGACGTACATGGAGAACTTCTACTGGGTGCCCGTGTTCGCCGTGCACGCCGGGTTCTACGCGAGTTTAGGCCCCGCGTGGGCGGTGTACTGCAGCATGATGAGCGGATGCCTGTGCCAGTGCCTGACGCTGTACTTCAACGTGATGTTCCACTCGCACCCGGAGCCCACGACCGAGGCCGAGGGCGCGAAGTTCGCCAACGCCAAGGGGACGTGCCGCGCGGTCGACCTGCCGTTCGACCCGCTCGCGAACACGTTCGGGGAGGCGTACCACGGGTGGCACCACAAGCACCCGCTGGCGTATAAACGCCCGGGGCTCGACTTGCCGTACTGGACGCTCATCAAGCCCGCGCTCGCGCTCGGGATCTTCTGGGGGCCCAACAAGATGCACGCCGTCAAGGTGGCGTGAGGCACAGGGCCACGGACCTGTCAGGACACAGGAGGAACATGTACACAGGAAACCACCCGGAACGATGATGGATGGATTATATTTTGCCCCGATTTGGGGCGCGGTACGGCGGGCGCGACGAAGGAAAAAACGACTTTTGACTCGCCAAACGCGCGAAAACGCGCGTCGCAACCGGTTGAGGTACTGTAGACTACGTTTACTTAGGCTCTATTAGTCGATGCTTTTAAAACACAGTAGTAGATTTATTCACGTGCGAGTTGATGTAGTTTTAACATAGCGGCGAGCGGCGAGCCGCCGCAATTCACCTTTTCGCGGCGGGAGCGACGATGAATGAAATATTCCTTCGGGACGCGGACGTCGAACTCGCCGCCGGCGCGCTCGCGCTCCGCGACGCGCGGCGAAACGGGACACACGCGCGAGCGCACCAGCTTGCCGCGCGCGACGTTCACGATCATCATTCATAGTTATTACCTGTAAAAGCGAATCGCTCACACTCGTCATTCATATGTTTTCTTGGTTTGGCACTTCAAGAACATCGTCTCCTCCTTCGTAGGAAAGAATCAAACATCCGTTTCCTCTCAGCAACACACGGCGGTGACCCAACCACGCCTGCCTACTTTCTGCCAGCATATGTATACCATCTCGAACTCCAGGGTCAACGACCCCGGGTTCCTTTGTACTCAGTTTTCGTCTTCTTCCGCCCCGCGCGCGTGATGACGTCGCCCTCCCTGTCTTTCCAGATTCGAGAGAGCGCCGCTCTAAACGCGCGGGACATCAAATCCTCTCACTGCGTCGATCGACCCGATCCTCGCTCAGTCGTAGCGGTCGAGCTTGATCTGCATGGGGCGGTGCTCGAGCTCAACGCCGTTGAAGCCCTGGATCGCAGCCTGCGCCTGCTCGCGGGTCTCGAACAGCACGGTGCCCCAGCCCTTGCTGCGGCCGGTGTCGGCGTGGCACACGGCGTCCGCCTTGACGACGTTGCCAACCTGCTGGAACACCTGGCGGAGATCCTCCGAGGTGGTGGACCAGGGGAGGTTGCGCACGACAATCTGCAGGCCGGAGGACGCCTCGGGGCGGCCGGCGTTGACGCCGCCGGACTTGTTGGCGCCGCCCGCGCGCTCGAGGCGCACGATGATGGAGCGGCCCTGGAGCTCGGAGTTGTGCAGCTGCGCAATCGCCGCCGTCGCCGCCTCGGGGGACTCGTAGTCGACGAGGCCCCAGCCCTTGGAGCGGCCGCCGGGCTGGCGCGCAACCTCGGACTGGACCACGGTGCCGACCTGCGAGCAGTGGGCTGTTCGGTTCGAAGCCAGGAGAAGAAGAGGGAAACGGAAAGAACGTGTGTCAGTCCACCGTCGATCGCGTGGGACTCGCGGTCGGCGCGATCGGGCGCGCGTCGCGGCGCGAGAACCCGCGAGACGAAAAAAGCGAAAAAACGCCGCTCCCGAAAAAGCAAACAAAAAGCACCCGCCGTGGCTTTTTTTCGCCTCCGTCTCGGGAAAAAGCGCGGCGAATCGGCGGTGTCGATCGAGGACGATCTCGAGGCGCCGCGGCGCGATCGCGGCGCGCGCTTCTTCCGCGCGTCGTTCCGGAGGCGGGAAGACGAAGATGGGGAGTCGAGCTCAGCGCTCGACGCGGGCGTCGCGCGGAAACGTACCAATCAGGCTGTCCTCGGTGGTCTCCCACGCGAGGTTGCCGACGTAGCAGCGGCAGCCCTCGGCGGCGGGGGTGTCGCCGAGAGTGGAGCCGCGGTTGCCGCCAGACTTGGAGGGGGCGGACTTGGTGGGCGCCTTGTCCTCGCGGACGGTGATGTTGCGGTCGCCGAGGGAGTGGCCTGGAGATTGCGGGGATTGGAAAGGAACGAGAGGTTCAGATCGCGTTCGGGAGGACGGACGAGGCGCGATCGCGCGCGCGGACGCGTTTCCTCGACGCGTGAAAACCCCCAGCCGTCGCCATTCGCGAAAAACTGCGGCGTGATAATTGCGCGTGACGGCTGGTGCGCGACGGCGCGCGGCGCGCGCGTTCGGGGAAGATCTTCGCGCGATCGCCCGGAGAGCCGCGGGAAAAGGGTCTGTCACGCACCGTCGAGCTGCTGGATCGCGACCTGCGCCTCCTGGACGCTGGAGTACTCGACGATGCCGTAGCCGCGGGAGCGGCCCTGGCGGCCGGTGGGAATGTCCACCAGGGAGATGGAGCCGCACTGGGAGAAGATACCGCGGAGCTCCTCGACGGAGGTGGACCACGGGATGTTACCCACGTACAGGCGGTTGGTAGGTTCCTCGGACGCCATTGTTACGGTTGTGTGTTTCGTGCTTGCGAAAGTGAGGCGCGCGAACGGCGACGCGATCGAGACCCGATCGCCATCGTCATTCTCGGCGGAAAGTCGCGTCGAAAGAAAAAACAGTTACAAAGTCGGTGACTGTTTGCGCATACGGGATTCTCGCCGAGATATTTTTCGCGCGCTCGAGCAGTCAGCCTGGAAAACGCGGAAGCGCACATTTCTTTTTGCAAGCTTTTTTTTACGCGCCTCAAAGCCGAAAACCGTCGCGCGACGCGCCGCGACGGCGCGCTTTTGTCCGTCTGAGACGCACATCTACCACTACCAATAAAACGCCTAATCGCTCGCCCAGCGCCTCTTGTCCTCCTCCGCGTCCACGGGGTGGTACCACTCCGGGCGCTCCACGTGCGTGCTCAGCCTGTAGTTCAAAAACACCTCCTCGTCTTTGAGCGCCTCCGACGCGACGAGCGCGAGCGCCGGCACCACCACCGAAAGCGCTTCGCCTTCGTCTCCGCCCGGAGACGAATCGGGTCTCGGAAGATGGTCTTCCCCCTCGTCATCTTCCCCGAACATGTCGTGCAGCCTGGACGCGAACCAGCCGCGCTTCGCGCGCGCCGCCGCCGCCGCGAAGACGCGCTCGCGCGACGGCGGCGCGGGCCAGCGCCCGAGCGCCGCGTAGGGCATGAACGCGCGAAGCGAAGCGACTTGGTCGCCGCGGAAAACAACGTCCACGCCGGCGACGACGACGTTGGGGCGGTATCCCTTCGGGGGATGGTTCGCGAAGTGCGCGAGCGCCAGAGGGTTGTCCCGCTGGACCCCGAGCGCAGCCGCGCGCGCCTCCGACCGCAGACCCGGGTCCAGCTCGGGCGCCAGCTGCGCGTCCAGGAACCCGCCCACGCCGGAGCGCTTTTCTTTTTTCATCTCCGGAGACGTCTCCTCGGAGGACGGCGCCGAATCGTTCTCTTCCAGCGGCGGGCCGGGCCACGACCCGAAACGCGTTCGGTCGTCTTCGTCGTCTTCTCGCGCGGTAGATGAACGAACTCCCATCCGCGCGTCCATGTCGACGTCCACCGCGGCGCCCCCCGAGCCCCAGGGCTTGGCGTCCACCACCGATCCGTCGTAGCGCGCCGCGAGGTACGGGTTGCGTTCGGCCACCTTGGGGTACCCGGGGATGTGCCTGACGTTCTCCAGGTCGTACACCAGCCCGGGGTACCACGCCACGATCTCCCCCGGGTTCACCTCGCCGCGCACGAACAGCCCGTCTCCGGCGTCGGGCCCCGCGCCGCTCGGCGCCACGCGGGGCGCGAATCCCAACCGTCTCAGCACCCCCTCGGACAACGAACGCGCGCTCGGCGAAGCGCGCGACGTGCCCGCGCCCTGGCCCCGGTGCGCCTCCGCGAGCGCGTCCCGCACCGCCGCGCACGCCCTGTGCGCCTGCTCGGTGAGGTTGGACGTGACCTCCGCCTTGAGCTCGTCGAACTGCAGGTCCTTGCCCTCCGCCACAACCCGACGCACGAGCTCGGGGCCGTCGCCCTCGGCGCGCTGGAACGCCGTCAGGACGAACAGCCTGTGCAGATCGGCCTCCTCCTGAACGCGACGCGCGCTGAGGTGGTCGCGCGCGCCGCGCTTCACGAACTGCTTCACCAGACGACCCAACATTTTGTGCGCGACGCGGAAAGCGAGCCGCCCGTGCGCGAGGGGAAGTGCGAGCCCAACGGCGTGACGCGCGAGCGATAATCGTCGCGGCATCCAATACGAAAACACAAAGTGCAGGTGCCGAGTCCAAGACGAGAGTTTTTTTTGAAACGTCGGACACGCCAACCCCGTTGACCGCGCCACAGCTGCCCGCGGCGAGGCGCCGACCGACGTCCCGGTCCTCGCGCTCGCGAGCGCTCGCGAGCGCCGGGCGGCCCCGCCCCCGCCCCGATGGTCGCCCGCGCGACGCCCACGTCCGCGTCGAGCGTCCGGGCCCTGTTCGCCTCGGAGGAATCGGCGGCGAGGCTGCTCGCGCGTCGCCGCGACGACGTGCTGGCGACTCTGCGCGGCTTCGCGGCCGCGGCGGACACCGCGGACGCGGAGACCTCCACCTCGGGTCGCGTGTGTCCCGAAGACGCGTGTCCCGCGCTCGAGCTCCTGGACGAGTCGTCCACCGCGCGCGATGACGCGTGCACGCTCGCGGCGTTGACGCATCTGAAGATCCTCGCGCGCGACGCCGCGACGCGCGCGGCGTTTGGCGAACGCGGCGTGCGAACGCTGGTCCGGGTCCTGAAAGCGATAGACCAGACGCTTGTGGCGACGGAGGAGGTTCCGAAAACCTCGATCGCGTTCGACCGCGCGACCGCGATCCTTCTCGCCGCGGAGGGCGCGAACGCGGCGCTCAACGCGTGTCACCACCCCGCAAACGTCGCGGCGTTCGCGGAAGCCGGCGGCGTGCAAACGCTGACGCGCTGGCTCGACGGCGGCGACGGCGGAAACACAAGAGACAGCCGAGAGCGCGCGTTGAGAGCCCCCGGGCGGAGAGGAGACGCGGCGGACGCGCCGGCCGCGGCGCTTCGCCGCAACGCCGCGGGCGCGCTGCAGAGCGCGTGCTTCGAGCCGGCGGGGCGCGCGGCGGCGGCGCGCGAGGACGGCGTCCGAGGTATGCTGGCGGCGCTGAAGGTGGCCGCGAGCGATGCGGGTGTTTGCGAAAACGACGGAGCGGAAAACGCCGTTTTCGACCCCGTCTTGGTCGCGAGACTGACGGGTGCCTTGCACAACGCCACGGCGGACGCGGCGTGCGTGCGTTCAGTGCGCGCCGCGGGCCGAGACGGCGTGCCGTTGCTGGTGTCTCTGCTGCGCGGGAGGGACGCCGACGCGGCGGCGTCGGCGGCGGGCGCGGTACAGAACCTGGCGCGCGAGCGCCTGGCGCGTTTGGAGGCGCGGCGCGCTGGCGCGGTCGAGGCGCTCGGGGACCTGCTCGTTTTGGGCACAACCTCGGGGAAGGCGCACGCCGCCGGCGCGCTGGTCAACCTGCTGGGTCCGGAGCTGAGCGGCGAGGAGGCGAGGGAGCACGAGGGCGGCGGCTCCGAAAGCGGTTCCGTGAACCGGCGTGAAAACGTCGCGCCGAGTGAGCATTTAGTCGACGCCGATTCCGGGGACGCGCGACGCCGTGCGCTGGGGAAGCTCCTCTCCTCCGCTCTGGCGTTATCGATGGCGTGGGAGATGATACACGACGCGCCGCCGGAACTGTGCGCGTTGGCGTGAGTTTTTTCGAGCGGAGCGTCGTTTTATGAGCTACGCCACGTTAAGGTACCATTTTCACTCTCATCGAGGACGTGCGTTTACACGCCGCGCAGTTGCGTTTGACCTTGCCGTGAGGGCAGGGGTTGCAGTCCGCGCAGTTGTACTTCACCTTGCCATGCGGGCAGGGGTTGCAGGCCGCGCAGTTGCCTTTCAGCTTGCCGTGCGGGCAGCCCTTGCAGTCCACGCAGTCGCGTTTCAGCTTGCCATGCGGGCAGGGGTTGCAGTCCGCGCAGTCGTGTTTCAGCT
>ENA-OUOG01003142-OUOG01003142.1-marine-metagenome-genome-assembly--contig:-NODE-3142-length-15936-cov-3.000315_pt1 | contig 15936 bp, 16 predicted proteins | sample MGYA00248635_ERZ508505 | MGnify/ENA primary metagenome ERZ508505 (study PRJEB26176, sample SAMN06267871) | marine metagenome | isolation source: Saanich Inlet, British Columbia, Canada | place: Pacific...
GAACTTTGATAAGTTTGAAGGATCAGATAGAACCTTAGGTCTTCAAATGAAATCTGTAGGAGAGGTAATGGGAATTGGGAGGTCTTTTCAAGAAGCATTACATAAGGCAACTCAATCCTTAGAGATAAAAAGAAATGGTTTAGGTGCAGATGGAAAAGGTCAAAAAGACTATGATAAGATTGTAAGTAAGTTAAAGAATGCTTCATGGGATAGAGTATTTGTAATTTATGATGCAATCAAAATCGGAATGCTGTCGTCCGCAGAAATCATTGAAACCGTGTCAGACAAACTGGATGGCGCAGGCATTCCAATCATCTCTGATCCGGTAATGGTGGCAAAGTCTGGTGATCGTTTGCTTCGCAATGATGCACTTAGCGCATTGAAAGAGAAACTCGTGCCATTGGCGACGGTGCTAACACCCAACTTGCCGGAAGCAGCGGACCTCTTGGGGCAACCCGAAGCCAGTTCAGAAGAAGACCTTTTGGAACAGGCAAAAGCCTTGCTTGATCTGGGACCCAAGAACGTTTTGATGAAAGGCGGTCACGCGAAGGGCAAGATTTGTGTAGACTTCCTGGTCTCTCAAGATGGACAGGTTGAAAAACTGGAAGCACCACGGCTCGACACGCAAAATACGCACGGCACAGGCTGCACACTCTCAGCCTCTATTGCTTCCGGCATTGCAAAAGGGTTGAGCGTGGGGGATGCCGTTGTGGAAGCACATGCATATTTGCAAGGCGCAATACACGCTGCGGATACACTTCATATCGGCTCTGGTCATGGGCCTGTTCATCACTTTCACAAGGTTTGGAAATGAGGCAACAGGTTTCCATCGTTGGTGCAGGCGTTGCCGGATTAACCGTTGCAGTGGAGCTTTCTGCGCGTGGAGCAGACGTTACCATCTATGAAAAGTCAGACACTGTGGGTGCCCACGCATGCTCCCGATATGCTGGCGGCATGTTGGCTCCATGGTGCGAACGCGAAAGCGCTGAGGAAGACGTCGTTACCCTTGGCAAGGGCGCTGCTGACTGGTGGGAGAAACACACGGATCTTGTGGTGCGAAATGGCAGCCTTGTTGTTGCAAAGGGGCGGGACCGAAGCGAACTGAAACGCTTTTCCTCAAGAACCTCAAATTACTCCGAGATCAATGCGCATCAGGTCGCGGAACTTGAACCGGACCTTTCTGGCCGCTTTCAACTTGGACTTCATTTTGCTGATGAAGCACATCTCGATCCACGAAAGGCAATCGCCCAACTGGAAACCAAACTCAGTGATGCTGGCGTATGTTTTCGCCTTGGGGAACCAGTGGAACCAAAAACCCTGAAAGGGGCGGTCATTGATACACGTGGGTTTGCAGCACAACCAGAACTGAATGACCTGCGTGGCGTGAAAGGCGAGATGCTTCTTGTGCACTGTCCGGACGTATCGCTCGCTCGCCCAATCCGTATGCTACACCCGCGCATTCCACTCTACATCGTGCCCCGTGGAGAAGGCCTGTTCATGATCGGCGCCACAATGATTGAAAGCTCTGAACGGGGCCGGATCACCGCTCGTTCGATGCTGGAACTGCTCGGAAGCGCCTATGCGCTTCATCCTGCTTTTGGTGAAGCAGAGATCATCGAAATGGGCGTTGACGTCCGTCCATCTTATCCTGACAACCTGCCACGCGTAACCAAAGAGAACGCCATCTTGTCTATAAACGGGCTTTACAGGCATGGATTTCTGCTTTCGCCGGCAATGGCAAAAAAGGCAAGTGACATGATTTTGGAAATGACTTCAAATGAGGAGGCTGATCATGCGTATCATGCATAATGGAGAGGCAGTCGAGGTTACATCTGAAACGCTGGAAACAATTTTAAATGAACTTGGCTATGCGGAAACCGTGGTCGCGACCGCACTGAATGGAGAATTCATTCCGGTTTCAATGCGCGAAAACACATCTCTCAATCCCGGTGACAGCATTGAGGTTCTAGCCCCAATGCAGGGAGGGTGACCATGCCAACGTTCTACGGCACAGAAGTTAAAAACCCACTCCTGTTAGGCACTGCCCAATATCCGTCTCCTGCCATTCTTGCTGATGCAGTGCGGCAGGCGGAAGTCGATGTGGTCACCGTTTCGCTAAGGCGTGAATCCGGACAGGAAAAAGCTGGGCAAGACTTCTGGAAACTGATTCAGGATTTGGAGGTGAAAGTTCTTCCAAACACAGCCGGATGTCATTCAGTGAAGGAAGCGGTCACAACAGCTCACATGGCGCGCGAAGTCTTCAACACATCATGGATCAAGCTCGAGGTTATTGGCGAGGAAGACACGCTTCAACCGAATATCTTTGAATTAGTGGAAGCCGCTCGCATTCTGACAGAAGACGGCTTCCAGGTGTTTCCCTATACAACCGAGGATCTGATTGTTGCCGGCAAACTGCTGGATGCCGGATGCGAAGTCATCATGCCATGGGGTGCGCCGATTGGTTCCGGTCGCGGTTTGGAAAACGTAACCGCGCTCAAAACAATGCGAGCACATCTCCCCGATGTGCCGTTGGTTGTTGATGCTGGCATCGGCCTTCCCTCTCATGCGGCTGAAGCCATGGAATTGGGGTTTGATGCCGTTTTATTGAACACCGCTGTGGCCAAGGCTGGTGACCCTGCTCAAATGGCAAAAGCATTCTCTTCTGCCGTTGCAGCAGGCAAGGCAGCTTTTAATGCTGGTCCCATGGAACCACGCGACATGGCCGCTCCCTCAACACCCGTAATGGGAAAGGCATTTCTGTCATGACACTTGATCCGTTTTATCCAATTCTTGACAATGCTGACTGGATTGAGCGCCTTGTTCCACTTGGCATAAAGCTTGTGCAATTGCGCAGCAAGGATTTGCCGAAAACAGAAACCCGCGAAGAGATCATACGTTCACGAGACATTTGCGCAAAACATGATTGCCAGTTGATCGTCAATGACTATTGGCAAATCGCCATTGAGGAAGGGTGCGATTATGTGCATCTGGGGCAAGAGGATTTGGACGAGGCTGATGTTGCTGCAATTCGCGCCGCAGGCATTCGCCTTGGCATTTCCACACACGATCACGCCGAATTAACCCGAGCACTTGATTTGAACCCGGACTATGTTGCACTCGGCCCCGTATACCCAACCATATTGAAGAAGATGAAATGGACCGAACAAGGTCTGGACCGCGTAACCGAATGGAAAAAACTGGTGGGTGATATTCCACTTGTGGGAATTGGCGGTTTGTCTGTTGATCGCGCACCAGGCGTTCTGGATGCAGGTGCAGACATTGTCTCGGTCGTAACCGACATTACGTTGAACGAAGATCCAGAAGCACGCACCCGCGAGTGGATTAACATCACCCGGAGGGCTGCATGAACCGATATGCACGCCAGATGATCCTGCCGGAGATCGGCGAAAGAGGTCAGGCCAGACTGGCCAACGCGCGTGTGTTGGTGATCGGCGCTGGTGGCCTTGGTTCGCCTGTATTGCAGTATCTTGCAGGTGCTGGTGCTGGGCATATATCGATTGTCGATCCGGACCATGTTGAGCAATCAAATTTGCATCGCCAACCCTTGTTCAATGAAATGCACATCGGTCAATCAAAGGCCAAGGCTGCACAGCAAATACTGGGACAACTTAACCCGGATATTTCGATTGAGGCCCATGTCACGTCGTTTGACGCGAGCAATACGAAAACCTTGTGCGAGGGCATGACAATCATCTTCGATTGCGCAGACAATTTCGCGGCAACCTATGTAGCATCCGATCTTTGCCTTGAGAAAGGTATGCCCCTCATCTCCGCATCAGCACTTTCTGCAAATGGATATGTAGGCGGGTTTTGTGGCGGTAAACCCTCCATTCGTGCGGTCTTCCCAGACCTTCCCTCCAATCTTGCAACCTGTGCTACAGCGGGCGTCATGGGGCCGGTTGTTGGCACAATTGGTGCGATGCAGGCACAAATGGGATTGTCGGTCATTCTGGGGCTTGATCCCTCACCTTTGGGCAGGCTTGTTTCCTTTGATGGCATCACCTTCAACACAGGTTCATTCCGCTTTGACAATGCACCCGAACCGGAAGCCGCTGCCTTTCCCTTTGTCGCGGTGAGTGACATCAGCCCACAAGACTATGTTGTGGAATTGCGGACCAACGAAGAAGTAGCGACACCAATTACAGAAAATGCAGAACGCCTGGTTGCGGATGACTTTCTCGAGTCACGACCAATGCCAATTCCCAATACAACAAAAACTATATTCGTTTGTCGTTCCGGGCTTCGTGCCTGGAAAGCAGCGAAACACTTAAACCGCTGGTGGAACGGGCCGATTGCGCTTGTTGCAGCTGGCAACCCAACTGGAGAAAACACATGAGAATGACCCTTGCAGCACTAATGCTGATTGCAAGCACGGCAACAACCCTCGCCGCAGATAGAATGACCCTGATCCTGGATTGGTTTATCAATCCGGATCATGGGCCAATCATCTTGGCCGAGGAAAAAGGCTACTTTAAAGAGCAGGGTCTTGAGGTGGAGGTGATCGCACCTGCAGACCCATCCGATCCACCGAAGCTTGTTGCGGCCGGAAAGGCTGACCTTGCGGTCTCCTATCAACCTCAACTCCATCTTCAAATTCATGAGGGTCTACCCCTGCAACGCGTGGGCACCTTGGTGGCAACACCCTTGAACTGCCTATTGGTTCTTGCAGACGGTCCCATCAAGTCCATTGCAGACCTGAAGGGCAAGAAGGTCGGGTTCTCGGTTGCAGGCGTGGAGGAAGCGGTCCTTACAGCAATCCTGTCCCCCAATGGCTTGACCATGGACGACATTGAGCTGGTTAATGTGAACTGGTCCCTGTCACCTTCTCTTATGTCAAAGCAGGTGGATGCAGTAATCGGCGCATTTCGTAATTTCGAACTGAACCAGATGGATATCAATGGCGTTGAAGGCCGTTGTTTCTACGTGGAGGAAGAAGGCCTGCCGTCTTATGACGAGCTGATCTATGTGGCAAAACCAGACACAATGGACAAAGACGTGATTGCCCGTTTTCTGGCAGCGACCGAAAAGGCAACGCAGTACATTGTCAATCACCCGCAGGAAAGCTGGGAAATCTTCAAAGGCACATCATCTGAACTCGACGATGAACTCAACAAACGTGCATGGGTTGATACCCTCCCACGCTTTGCACTTCGCCCGGCTGCAGTGGATGCCGGACGCTATGAGCGCATGGAATCATTCCTCAAGGAGTCAGGCCTTATCCCGTCCATCAATCCGATCGAAAAAATCGTAGTGGATGTGACAGCAAAATGAGCATGCCGGATTATAACTCAAAAGCCTTTGCAGCGTGGCGAGACGCTGCAAAGGGTCCTTGGGAAGACTACACGCAACACGCCTATGTGAAAGGTCTTGGGGATGGTTCTTTGCCACGCAAGAACTTCGTTCATTACCTGATTCAGGATTATGTCTTTCTTGTTCACTTCTCCAGGGCGTGGGCGCTTGCTGTTGTAAAATCCAACACGCTGGATGAAATGAAAACTGCTGCAGGAACAGTGGATGCGCTCGTAAACCATGAGATGCAGCTTCATGTGGAAACCTGCGCGAAAGAAGGTATCTCTGAAGAGCAATTGTTCAACGCAGTCGAAGCGCCGGAGAACATGGCCTATACCCGATTTGTTATGGATGCCGGCCTCGCAGGTGACTTTCTTGATCTGATGGCAGCACTGGCACCTTGTGTTTTTGGCTATGGTGTAATCGGAAAGCAGCTTTCTGAGACAGCAGCAAAAGACACCCCATACCAGGAATGGATCAACACCTATGCAGGTGATGATTACCAGGGGCTTTGCGTCAACGTTGGCGCGATGATCGATACCGCCACCAAGGCCCGCCTGGGCGATAACCCTGTGTCCAATCCCCGGTGGGAAAACTTGTGCGATACGTTCACCAAGGCCACACGCCTCGAGGTGGGATTCTGGGAAATGGCGATGCGTGGCCACCCATGATCACCCTTGCAGGCAGCCTTTTAACCGGAACAAATGACTGGCTCTTCCAAAGCGTGGAGCTGGAATTGTTTCCCGGTGGATGGAGTTGCCTGCTTGGCCCCTCGGGTGTGGGCAAGACAACCATCCTGCGCTTGCTTGCTGGTCTTGAGACGCATGGAGCGTTTCAGGGCAAGATCAATACCGCGCGATGCTCTTACATGGCGCAGCAGGACCTGCTGATGCCATGGCTAAATGTGATGGGTAACGTCACCCTTGGTGCAAAACTTCGTGGAGAGGAAATTGACACGCAACGGGCAAGGGAACTGATAGAACAGGTTGGCCTCACCGAACACACCGATAAATATCCCGGACAATTATCCGGTGGCATGCGCCAACGCGCAAGCCTTGCCCGCACATTGATGGAAGATCAGGACCTGGTTCTGCTGGATGAACCCTTTTCTGCTCTTGACGCAAAAAAACGCGCTGACATGCAGGAACTTGCGCATGAGTTGCTCGGTGGAAAAACCGTGATGTTGGTGACCCATGACCCCGCAGAAGCGGCTAGATTGGGCAACAGGAACCTGATTATGAATGAAAGCGGCTTGCATGCCATGCCCGCCAAAACAATCTCAAATATACTCGCTCCGGAAGCCCCCGAAACACTCAACCTGCAATCAAGCCTTCTGGTTGCGTTGAGAAAGGCTGCTGCATGAACCGCTTCATCTGGGTCTTGTTGTCTTTTTGCTTCGCCATCGCGGCGTGGCAAGCGCTTGTTTCGCTTACCGGCGTCCCGCACTTTATTCTGCCAGCACCCAAACAGGTTCTGGATACCCTGATCAAATCCCGCGAACTGATCGCATGGCATGCGGTTGTAACAATCTCGGAAGTGCTGATCGGCCTCTTGCTCGGGGCATTTCTCGGGGCACTGACAGCACTTCATCTAATGGTATCGGCAACCAGTCGTCGCTTGTTGATGCCAATTCTGGTTTTCAGCCAGGCAATTCCCGTTTTTGCATTGGCACCTGTTCTTACCCTTTGGCTCGGATATGGGATCTGGTCAAAGGTCTTCATGGCAGTTTTGATCACATATTTCCCTGTCGCGTCCAATTTCCTCGACGGGTTACGTCGAACAGACCGCGGGTATCTGGATCTTGCGACAACAATGAAAGCCGGGCGATGGCAAACCCTGCTGCAAATAAGACTGCCAGCAGCCCTCCCAAGCCTTGCATCGGGGTTGAAGCTTGCAGCTGTTTACGCACCCATCGGTGCGATCATTGGTGAATGGGTAGGCGCGTCAGACGGACTTGGGTATTTGATGCTGCTCGCCAATGGCAGAGCAAAGATTGACCTGATGTTTGCCAGCCTCTTTGTCCTTGCAAGCTTCACCGTCATCTTGCACAGCCTGGTGTCCCTGTTTGCCAATTGGCTGACAAGACGCGCAAAGGGCGAAACCAAAGAACTGCTTGAAAAGGCCTGACCACCCTTCTAAAACTTGCGCATGCGTACAATCGAAATATCAGAAACAGGCGGTCCGGAAGTTCTTACTCTTGGAACTCGGGAAACCCCTGAGATCGCGGATCATCAGGTCTTGGTAAAAACCATTGCATGTGGGGTCAATGGCCCGGACATGATGCAGCGCAAGGGCTTGTATCCTCCCCCACCCGGCGCTTCCGATCTGATGGGGCTGGAAGTATCCGGAACCATTGAGGCAGTTGGGAAAGACGTTTCCCGCTGGAACGTCGGCGACACAATTTGCGCACTTACGCATGGTGGCGCCTATGCAGAGCACGTGGCAATCAACGCAGATCACTGTCTCCCAATACCGGACGGTGTTAGCGCGATAGATGCTGCCGGATTGCCTGAAACCTATTTTACGGTATGGAGTAATCTTTTCTATCAACGCAAGATTTCAGAAGGCGCAAAGCTTCTGGTCCATGGCGGGTCAGGTGGCATTGGCATTACGGCAGTACAACTGGGTGCAGCGCTTGGCATGGAAGTCTATGCCACCGCATCAAATGCAGACAAATGCAGTTTCTGCGAAAGCCATGGTGCCAAACGCGGGATCAATTACCGTGAAGAAGACTTTGTTGAAGTTATGAAAAGTGTTGGCGGTGCTGATCTTGTTTTGGATATTCTGGGGGGGGATTATATTGCCAGAAACCTGAAAGCCGCAGCTGTCGACGGACGTATCGTGCAATTGGCATATCGCAAGGGGTCAAAGGTTGAAGTTGACTGGATGCCTCTGATGTTGAAACGCCTGACATTCCACGGTTCTACTCTGCGCGCCCGACCTGATGGCTTTAAGGCATCAATCGCAGCGGACATCGAGAAAAACGTCTGGCCGATGTTTACAGACGGCACATGCAAGCCGTTGACGCATGCCACATTTCCGTTTGAAGAGGTGAGCGCCGCCCATCAAATGATGGAAGACGCAGGCCATGTGGGCAAGATTATTCTGACAGCCTAGCGCTCAGCCGCCCTACATGTGCAACGGTTTGCCATGCGTCGCATGGGCAGCTTCACGCACCACTTCAGAAAGGGTTGGATGCGCATGACAGGTGCGAGCAAGATCTTCTGAAGACCCGCCGAATTCCATCAGGACCGCACATTCGTGAATCATGTCACCGGCACCAAAACCAACAATATGTGCGCCCAGCACACGATCTGTTTTTTTGTCGGCAAGAAACTTGACGAAACCTTCTGTCTGGTTCATCGCCCGTGCACGACCATTCGCCGAGAACGGAAACTTGCCAGCCACATAATCAATTCCGGCAGCTTTTAATTCTTCCTCGGTTTTACCAACACTGGCCACTTCCGGCATCGTGTAGACGACGCCCGGTATCACATCATAGTTCACGTGTCCCGCTTGCCCGGCAATGATTTCAGCAACCGCCACACCTTCGTCTTCCGCCTTGTGCGCCAACATCGGGCCATCGATTACGTCGCCAATCGCCCAAACGCCTGGAACGCTGGTTTGCCATTGATTGTTGGTCTTAACTTTGCCGCGCTCCATTTCAACACCGGCAGCTTCAAGGCCCAACCCGTCTGTATACGGTCTGCGCCCGGTCGCAACCAAAACAATATCGGCTTCAAGCGTTTGAGCATCGCCACCTGCAACAGGCTCAAATGTGACGGCGCCACCTTTTCCCTTTTTGGCAACATCAGTCACCTTGGACGACAGGTGAAAATTCATCCCTTGTTTCACAAGCATCTTTTGGAATTGCTTGGAGACATCATCGTCCATGCCACCAAGGATGGTATCGAGATACTCAACCACCGTAACCTCGGCACCAAGACGATTCCACACAGAGCCCAGCTCCAAACCAATAACACCGCCGCCAACAACCAACATCTTCTTTGGCACTTGAGAAAGTTCCAATGCACCTGTCGAAGAAACGATTACTTTCTCATCAATCTCCACATCAAGGCCAGGAATACCAGCCACATCAGAACCGGTGGCAATAACCGTGTTTTTGGCCGCGAGTTCTGTCACTTTACCCTTGTCATCGGTAACGGCAACTTTTCCTGAGCCGGTAATCGATCCCGTTCCCTTGTGAACATCGATCTTGTTCTTTTTCATCAAGAAGGAAACCCCGTCCACATTGGCTTTAACGACCCCTTCCTTGTGGCCCATCATTGCCTTGAGATCGAGCTCGGGTTTGCCGACTTTGATACCCAAGGCTTCCATGCCATGCCCCGCTTCAGAGAACATCTCAGACGCATGCAAGAGCGCTTTTGAGGGAATACAGCCAATGTTGAGGCACGTGCCGCCAAGCGTAGGATTTTTCTCAACGATCGCAGTTTTCAAGCCGAGTTGTGCTGCTTTAATCGCACAAACATATCCGCCTGGCCCTGAGCCAATTACCACAACATCATATTGATCTGACATTCATTCGTTTCCTGTTTATCTTCCGCCAGTGACGTTAATGCTGTCACCCGTTACATAAGAGGCACCATCGCTCATAAGCCACAAAACCGCCTTAGCGATTTCATCAGCAGAACCGCCACGCTTCATCGGAACCATATGCTCAAGCCGTTTCACCCGGTCAGTTTCACCGCCGCTCTCATGAATATCGGTATCGATCAATCCGGGACGCACCGCATTGACACGAATGCCTTCATCCGCCACTTCCAACGCCAGGCCTTTGGTAAATGTATCAATCGCAGCCTTTGAGGCAGCATAATCCACATACTGGTTAGGCGATCCAAGATAGGCTGCCGCCGATGACAGGTTCACAATGGACCCACCCTTGCCACCATGGTTTGTGGACATACGCTTAACAGCTTCCCTTGCGCAAATGATGGAGCCAATAACATTCACGCCGTACATGCGTTCAAGACGCTCATAGGTGTAATTCTCAACCCGGTCTGTCCTGGCAACGATACCTGCATTATTGATCAGGCCGGTCACGGTTCCCATTGCGTCAGCCGCTTCAAACAGTTTCAAAATATCGGCTTCACTCGCCACATCGCTTTGAACAGCTATGGCCTTGCCGCCAGCAGCTTCCACGTCAACCACAACTTTTTGTGCCGCGTCAGCATTGGAGACATAAGAAAAGCAAACATCGTAACCTGCTTCTACAGCCCGATGAACACAGGCTGCACCAATGCCGCGACTACCCCCGGTTATGATACAAACATTTTCCATGATAAATTATGTCACCTGCTGAAGTAGAGGCCATGCCAGCATCAAAATACCAACCATGGAACCAAGCCAGACAATGGTCCGCAAAAACGGAATACCAACCACGTAAAGCGGAATGTAGGCAACGCGGGCCCAGAAATAGATTTGTACGGCAAGGGCACTGGTAGAGGTCCAGCTTTCGGTAATCTGAATAATCAGAACCAGAGCCGCGAACACCGGAAAGGTTTCGAGCATGTTGTAATACGCCCGCTCAAAACGCCCACCAATGCCTTCGGTCAACACCTCATCATCCCTGGACCCTGCGGCACCCGCCAATCCGTTCGCCAGAAAACCGGCAGTGGACTGAAACACCATCTGAAGCAACACAAGGAAAATGGCAAATATCAAATACTGTAGTTCTATAGACATCGTAATTACCTCCTCAAAATCCAAGCCAAATCAAAGATCGAGCACCAAACGCTCAGGATCTTCCAGGCTTTCTTTCACACGCACCAGGAAGGTCACCGCTTCCTTGCCGTCGACAATTCTGTGGTCATAAGATAGCGCCAGATACATCATCGGGCGAACCACGATCTCACCGTTGCGAACAACAGGACGGTTCTCGATCTTGTGCATTCCCAGAATGCCGGACTGCGGCGCATTCAGGATTGGCGTGGACATCAGCGAGCCATAGACCCCGCCATTGGAAATCGTGAATGTGCCACCTGTCATATCCGCCATGGAAAGGTCACCATCGCGTGCCTTGCGGCCAAGATTGCCAATCTCTTTCTCAACTTCGGCAATCGACATCTGATCAGCATCCCGCACCACCGGAACCACCAGGCCCTTGTCAGTACCAACCGCGACACCAATGTGACAGAAGTGTTTATAGACGATATCCGTTCCATCAATCTCGGCATTTACCGCCGGAATTTCTTCAAGCGCATGACACACTGCCTTTGTAAAGAAGCCCATGAAACCAAGCTTCACACCATGCTTTTTCTCAAACAGATCCTTGTACTTCTTGCGCATGTCCATCACTGCAGACATGTCCACTTCATTAAAAGTGGTCAGCATGGCAGCGGTGTTTTGAGCATCTTTCAAACGCCGTGCAATTGTTTGGCGCAATCGCGTCATGCGAACGCGTTCTTCACGGGGCCCATCTTCTGCGGGTAAAGGTGCGCGTGCTGCAGGCGCTGGCGCACTCGCTGCCTTCATGACATCCTCTTTTAGGATCTGACCGCGCTTGCCACTGCCTTGAACATTGGCAGCATCCATGCCCTTTTCTGCCATCATCTTCTGGGCAGAAGGTGCAGGTGGCATGCCATTGGATGTCGCTTGTGCGGGAGCTGCTGCTGCAGCAGGCGCAGGAGCCGGAGCTGTTGAGCCTGCAGCGCCTTCCTCAATTTTTGCCAAAAGCGCACCCACTTCAACCGTGTCACCTGTTTGTGCCACTATCTCCACAAGTTTGCCTGCCACTGGCGACATGACTTCCTGGGCAGCCTTATCCGTTTCAAGTTCAACCAATGGCTCGTCAAGCGCAACTGCATCACCCACTTTTTTCAGCCATTCACCCACTCCGGCTTCGGTCACGGATTCGCCGGCACTTGGAACCGGAATTTCAACGATGGTCCCGGCACTCTGGGCCGCAGCAGGTGCAGCCGCCGCCGGAGCAGGGCTGGGTGTTGCCGCCGCACCCGCTGCCACTCCAGCCTCATCAATCATGCCAAGCAGGGCACCCACCTCGACGGTTTCGCCTTCTGCTACCGAAATATCTGCAAGCACACCAGATGCCGGTGCGGGCACTTCAACAGAAACCTTATCTGTCTCCAGTTCCACAATCGGTTCGTCCGCCGCCACTGCTTCCCCCGCCTTTTTCAACCATTGGCCCACAGTCGCTTCTGCAACAGATTCACCAAGTGTTGGTACCCGGATTTCATTCGCCATATTTCTGCTCTTCTTTCACAGTTCGAAAATTTGTATTTAGTCGCCCAGGGCGTCTTCCAAAAATGCCTCAAGTTCCGCCAAATGCTTGGACATCAATCCTGTCGCAGGTGATGCGGCCGCGGGGCGGCCTGCATATCGTGCACGTGGGTTCTTCGCATCAATATGAGCGAACACCCATTCCAGATACGGCTCAATAAATGCCCATGAACCCATGTTCTTGGGTTCTTCCTGACACCAAACCCACTCCGCGTCCTTGAAACGCGATAGCTCTGTGATCAATGCCTTGGCCGGGAATGGATAAAGCTGCTCAACCCGCAATAGATATATGTCATCAACGCCACGCTTTTCGCGTTCCTCCAGCAAGTCATAATATACCTTGCCAGAACACATCACGACGCGCCTGATTTTCTTGTCACGCTGAAGCTTGACGCCTTCCCAGCCCTTCATGTCTGCATCATCCCACAACAAGCGGTGGAAGGAGGACTTCTCTGTAAACTCATCCAGTTTCGACACTGCACGTTTGTGGCGCAGCAATGACTTTGGCGTCATCAGGATAAGCGGCTTGCGGAAATCCCGACGAATCTGACGCCGCAAAATATGGAAATAGTTTGCTGGCGTTGTACAATTTGCAACCTGCATATTGTCTTCGGCACACAATTGGAGAAAGCGCTCAAGACGGGCGGAAGAATGTTCCGGCCCCTGTCCTTCATACCCATGCGGCAATAGCATAACGAGGCCACTCATCCGCAACCATTTGCGCTCTCCCGAAGAGATGAATTGGTCAATGACAACCTGCGCACCATTCACGAAGTCGCCAAACTGGCCTTCCCAAATCGTAACAGCATTCGGACGGGTTAGAGAATAGCCATACTCATATCCAAGGACTGCCTCTTCAGACAACATGGAGTTGATGACATCATACTCTTCCTGGCCTTCCTTGATGTTGTTTAACGGCGTGTAGCGCGCCTCTGTTTCCTGATCATACAAAACCGAATGACGCTGGGAGAAGGTTCCGCGCTCACAGTCCTGACCTGACAGTCGGACGCAATGGCCTTGGGAAACAAGGGAACCAAAGGCAAGCGCTTCCCCCATGCCCCAGTCAATGCCCTCTCCGCTTTCAACCATCTTCAAGCGGTTGTCCATCAAACGCTGAATGGTTTTGTGTACCTTGAACCCCTCAGGCACATGCGTGATCTTTTTGCCAATCTCCACCAGTTCCTTTTTCAGAACGCCGGTTTGGCCCCGCCTGATTTCATCTTCATTGCTTGCAACCTTCAGACCTGACCACGCGCCATCCAGCCAATCCGCCTTGTTGGGTTTGTAAGACTGGCCGGATTCGAACTCATCTTCCAGATAAGCGCGCCAGTCATCACGCATGGCCTGGTATTCTTCAGCTGTCAAAATGCCATCGGCAATCAGTTTATCGCTGTAGATCTTTGCCGTTGTTGGATGAGACCGAATGTTCTTGTACATCAATGGCTGAGTGAACGCGGGCTCATCGCCCTCGTTATGGCCAAATCGACGATAGCAGAACATATCGATGACCACGGGCTTATGGAAAAGCTGGCGGTACTCGGTCGCAATTTTGGCAGCAAACGTCACCGCTTCCGGATCATCCCCGTTCACATGGAAAATTGGAGCCTCAATCATTTTCGCAACATCGGACGGATAAGGCGAAGAACGCGAGAAACGCGGATTGGTTGTGAAACCGATCTGGTTGTTGATGATGAAGTGGATAGACCCGCCGGTGCGATGCCCCTTCAGTCCCGATAGACCAAAACACTCCGCAACCACACCTTGCCCGGCAAAGGCTGCATCCCCATGCAACAGCAAAGGCATAACCGTGTCACGCGGGCGCGAACCACGCTCGTTTTTCGGCTCAAACTTGTCTTGCTTGGCGCGGGCTTTACCTAGAACAACCGGGTTCACAATCTCAAGGTGAGATGGATTGGCTGTAAGGGAAAGATGCACTTCGTTTCCGTCAAATTCACGGTCTGAAGAAGCACCAAGGTGATATTTCACATCGCCTGATCCTTCCACATCTTCCGGTTTGAAAGAGCCACCTTTGAATTCATGGAAGATTGCCCGGTGCGGTTTGCCCATAACATTGGCCAGAACATTCAGTCGACCCCGGTGTGCCATGCCAAGGATGATCTCCTTGAGGCCCATCTGCCCACCGCGCTTGATAATCTGCTCAAGGGCCGGAACCAGGGCTTCGCCACCATCGAGACCGAAGCGTTTAGTGCCCTTGTATTTAATGTCGATGTACTGCTCGAAACCTTCTGCCTCGATCAGTTTGCGCAGGATCGCCTTCTTGCCTTCAATGGTAAAGGCAACACCTTTGTCCGGTCCTTCAATGCGCTCTTGCAACCAACCCTTTTCCTGCGGGTTGGAAATATGCATGAATTCTATACCAAGTGTGGAACAATAGGTTCGCTGGAGAATATCCAACATTTCAGGAATGGTGGCAAACTCCAAACCCAACATAAAGTCGATGAAGATCTTTCGGTCATAATCCGCTTCGGTAAACCCGTAATTTCGCGGATGCAGCTCATCATAGGCTTCTTTCTTGCCGGCAATCTTGAGCGGGTCCAGATCTGCATGCAAATGGCCACGCATACGATATGCCCGGATCATCATGATCGCAGAAACGGAATCCTTTGTGGCGCGCTGGACGTGCTCACCGTTCGGATCAATACCTTCTGACTTGGCCTTCGCCTTTATCTTGTCCTCGACGTGCGCCTCAACTGCACCCCAATCACCATCAAGTGCCGAGACCAATTCGCCATTGGCATGAATGGGCCAATGCGATTTTTTCCAGGATGCACCCTCAGCGTTTTTGACCACATCCTGTGCATTGTCTTGCAAATCTGAGAAGTAGGATTGCCAGTCTGAACTTACGGAATTCGGATTTTCCTGATACCTGGCATACATCTCTTCGATGTATCCGGCGTTACCGCCATATAGAAACGATGTATTGGCGAACTCTTCATTCTGGTTCTGGTCTGACATAAAGCTACCGGTCTCCGGCCCCTCATTTTTTTAGTCACGCATCGAATTGAAAAGGGCGGCCCTGAAAGCCGCCCGATCCGTTTATTTCAGGTTTGGTGCAATCTCGGCACAGGCTTCGCAAAGTTCAGCAACCGCACCCACTGATTTATCAAACATTTTCTGCTCTCGGCTGTTCAGGTCGATTTCGATGACCCGCTCCACGCCTTCAGCGCCAATTACAGTTGGAACACCAACATACATGTCTTTAACACCATACTCGCCCTTCAGCGCAGCAGCACATGGCAGAACACGCTTCTTGTCATTGAGGTAGCTTTCCGCCATGACAATCGCAGAAGCTGCAGGCGCATAATATGCAGAGCCCGTTTTAAGAAGCGCAACCATTTCACCGCCGCC
>ENA-OUOG01003146-OUOG01003146.1-marine-metagenome-genome-assembly--contig:-NODE-3146-length-15918-cov-8.513225_pt1 | contig 15918 bp, 16 predicted proteins | sample MGYA00248635_ERZ508505 | MGnify/ENA primary metagenome ERZ508505 (study PRJEB26176, sample SAMN06267871) | marine metagenome | isolation source: Saanich Inlet, British Columbia, Canada | place: Pacific...
TGTACAAGATTAAAAGCTGATTTTATTCGTGGAAACAATTCATCCAACCAAAAGAAATCTTGACGATTACTGTATCTTGATAAAATAGCCAGAGTTTCTCCTAATTGTTCTTGGTCTGTTTTAGATAACAATTGATTTCCAAGAGCTAAATCTGGATTTGAATATTTAAACACTGTTTTTTTTCCCTCAAATAATTTAGGAATAAATACAGGAAACTCATCAAAATCTATATGAGCACTATTTTCGTTTTCAATAGTTTCTCTAACATATTTAATGTCATTCTGGATAGTTTTTCTTGAAACACTGATTTCCAATTTAGATGCTATAGTCTCTATTAACTTACCTAGGGTAAATTGTCCTGTTCTACTAGAAAAACACTCATCCAAAATAGTGATACGCTTTTGAAAGTTTTTATTTTGAGGCATAAAATTTTTTTGAAACGAAGTAGGGTTTACGAGAGTAGACTATTTAAATGAATATCTAAATCAAATATAATAATTCTATGCAAATACATTGCACATCTAAGTCATTATTTTGAATAAAATAAAGAGAATTAATTTTAAAAATAATCAACAGATGAACACACAAAATCACATGAACTATTTAGCCTTAAATCAAAATATCTTGAACAAACCTCTGGTTATAGGCAAAGGGCCTCAAGAAGGAAATTCAGTAACACCAACAACTACATTTCATGGACTTCGAGTATACTTGAACGGAACGCATATAATGCCTGAACATGAAGATCTTGACAAATGTTTTACCATTGGAAGGATGACACACCCTCACGCAATGATGGGAATGCCGGACTGTAGTGGGGTTTTAAGTTATGAATTTTGGATCACAGAAAAGGAATATATTATCGTAGTCAGATTAAAATTAGATGAATTCACCAATGGAGAATCTGAACCAGCAGCAGACATTTTATCCTTGGTGAAAAAAGATGAAATCCCAGAAATCATTGAACAAAATGAAGAGAGCTATGCAATGATTTGTCAAGAAATGATGTTGTGCCATTTGGAATCTTTATTTGAGTTTTACGAGAACTTAGAAAACCTAAACGATTGGTCGTTTGAAGATGACACCTTGTATTCATTTGTTGAAGATCATTTTGAATTAAAAAATAACGTAAAAGCAATTGATGATGCATTGAAAGATCATTAAAACTTCATCTTACACATCTATCTGTGCAATTAAATTGCACAGATAGATGTGTTATTTGTAATAACAAAAAAGGTGTTCTGTTGGTATGACAACTATTTTAGTAATTGTGATATTTGATAAAATATCTGATTAAAAGTAAACGAAATATGAGATGTTTTTAATTATATTGTGCTCTGTAGGAATTATATCTCAAAGAGGGTTTAAATTGGTTGTTCCAAGTTCCTTGCAAGAACAAGATAAAGTATTAGAGATTATGGTTAAAGTAGATGAAAATCTAAAGATAATAGATTCAAAAATATTTCAATCTAAGTCACTTCAAAAAAGTATCATCAACCAAATATTTTAGATATGGGGGATTTGAGTGACATACAAGAAGAGTTAGAAAGAGCTAGAGACCAACAAAGGTTGAATGTCCCTGCCAAAAGTATACTAAGGAATATACAAAGCATTCCATCAGATATTGATAAACTTCAACGCAGGTGGTTTTGGGAGTTACTTCAAAATGCATCCGACTACAATGATGAGGTTGAAGTTGAGTTGGAGTTGTTTGCAGATAAAGTTATTTTTAAACATAATGGTAAACCCTTCCGACCAATTGATACAGAGAACCTAATAGCTCCGGACTCTGGTAAAGATGATGAGGAAACAAGAACAGAAGGTACGATTGGTCAATTTGGTACTGGATTCGTTTCAACGCATGTTTTGTCTTCCAATATTACAGTTAACGGAGTTGTTAAATCAGAAGGAATAGAAGTATATCATAGTTTTAAATTTACTTTGGATCGCTCTGGGTTTACTAATAAAGAACTTTTAAAGGATTCAATTTCTTTAGCATCAAAGGAGCTAAGTTCAAATGTTAAACCAGTTGAATACAGCGCTGGTAGTTTTGATACAACGTTTACTTATCATCTAAATAAAAATTTGCCAGGAATTAAACCGGGGCAAGCGGTTTCTGCTGGGTTGGAATATGTATATGAGGTACTACCTTATACATTAGCCTTTATGCCTAGAATAAAAAAGGTAACCATTAAAAATCATCAAACACAGTTTGTAAAATATGTGAAGCGAATATTCACACCGAATGATAGAGGAGAACAGTTTTCTGTATTGATTGGTACCCAATTAACCTCAGAAAGTGGCATCACAGAATCTAATAGTTTCTTTGAAACAAAAAAGGTAGGAGAAGCAACCGTTATTGTTAGAATTGAAGATGGAAGAATTCTTCCTTACCCAGAAAAGTTGACTAAACTCTTCTGTTCATTACCTATGATAGGAACTGAGGATTTTTCGATTCCAATAGCACTAAATAGCGATAAATTTGTTCCAAAAACAGAAAGGGATGGAGTGAAATTATCATACAACGACACGGTAAATAGAGCAATCATATCATCGGGCACAATAGCATACAAAAGTTTAGTTGATAAGTTAGTTCAAGATAATGTGGATGGGTTTTATAATATAGTAAGATGGACATATTATAACGGAGATAATAACGAAAAGCACTGGTTTTCAGAGAAAGTGATCAATCCTTTAAAAAATCATCTTTTAAATACTCAAGTAGTGCGAACGAGTAAATCAAGAATAACTCTTGGCAAGGTTAAAATTCCATATTTCACATCTGATGAACTGAAAAAAGGAAAACTACAGGATTTTTATACAATTTGTGCTGAATATATGCCAACTTTAATTCCTGTTCAAGGAGATTTTCAGAATTGGTTTGATAATATAGATTTTAACGTTTTTAAAACCTGTAAGTATGAATTAAAAGAACTTTTAAAGGAAATTGATGAACTAGGTTCTTTAAATGCAATAGCGCAAAAAGTATCTAATTCAAAAGAATGGCTAGTTAAACTTATCGAACTAACAATAGTTGTAGATATAAACCTATTAGATCAATTTAAGATAATTCCCAATCAAAGCGGAGAGTTCGTTTTTAAGAAAGATGAGGTTTATTATGATGATTCTTTGAACTCAGATTTGATTGATATCTATGATGCTATGCATGATACGTCTTATAGATCATTTCTTTTAGATAAATCTTTTGAGGGTATAGCTGCTCTATTACCAGAAAATAGAACTAAAAAAGAATCTGATATTTCAAAGGCCATTGACGATTGTTTTAGTGAAATACCAGAACCTGATAGGACAGGAGCAAAGTTTCAAAAAGGGCTACAGTTAATGTTTAAGTGGTTATCCGAATGCGGTAAAAATGATAGCGAATTAAAAGAACTCTTTAAGTGGTTTTCTCAGAAAAAGCCACAATTGTTTTTGGAAACTATCCAAGATTCAGATAGAGATAAGGTGCTTTCCATTGCTCAAAGCGGGAAGTTGTCATCACTATCTAAACTAGCCGAATCAAATATTTCAAACGAAGATTTAACTACAATAACATCAAATGTAGAAGATGTTGTTCAATTGGCTAAAGTTTTAGAAAATGTTGATGGAGGCATGAATATATTATTGCAATATGCCAAGCAAATTAAAAAAGATGATGAGGATTTTAAATTCAAAAAGGAAATTGGAGAAAAAGTTGAACGTATTTTTAAAGAAGCTTTGCTTAATTCTGGAATAAATTCTCAATTCACCAAATTAAATCATGATGGTAGAGGTTCTCATGATTTTGAAATCACCAATAAGATCAATGGAAAAAAGTTTTACATTGAGTTAAAATCATACGAATGGGGATCTAATTCATCATTGAAATTAGCAACTAGTCAGGCTAAAGAAGGGTTAAATAATCCTAGTAACTTTTGTCTAGCAATGATTGAGAGACCAGAGCCTATTAATTCAGTAACTGAGCAATACATTAAAACCAATTTGATAAGTAAAACTAATATTGGAGATTTTGTTCAAACTGGCTTAGAAAACTTTGAAAAATTAAAAGAAATTAAAACAGATAATAATTTATATTTAACTTTCAGAGAACCAATAAGAGTTATTGTAGAAAAACACCACATTAATAATGGAGGGATGAACTTTTATAGTTTGATTCAAAAAATAAAAATATATATCCAATAATGGCTAATGTACTAAAAAAATATTTCAGTCCAGTTGCAATTAAACTTGCTTACCATAGGGTTCAATGTTGGCCAGATAGAATGGTTAAAGATCAAGCTGGTATTCGTGCATTTAAAGCAGATTTAGAAAGTAATTGTCAAAACCTATCAGACAAAGTCATTGGAGGTAGCTACAAGCCCAAAAGAGGATTTAAGTTTTATGTTCCTAAATCTTCAAAAACTTTAAGAACAAAAACAACCTTAAATATTGAGGATGCAATTGTTTATCAAGCTATTGCAGATAACTTAGCAAAGAACAATTATGAAAAGTTAGATAATTATAGTTCGTTTGTTTTTGGTAGTGTGTTAAACGAAGATGTAAAAAAGGGTGAAGCTATATTAGAGGAAGAAAACCCAAATTTCTTTTTCTTTCGATTTTGGCAGGGTCTCCATAAGAAGTATTCTGACTCTATTATTCAAGCAATTGAAGTAGATAAAGTAAAGTTTAAATTTGAAACTGATATAACGGGTTTTTTCGATTCTATTCCCCACTACAATTTACTTTTAATATTGAGCACTCAGTTTGGTGTTGAAGACGAAATACTAGATTTATTAGGTGATTGTCTAAATATATGGTCGGGCACCAAGGACGGACCAACACCTGGTGTTGGTATTCCACAAGGACCGCCACCTTCTTTCTTGTTGGCTAATTTTTTATTACATCAGTTAGATCAAAAATTAATTGAACACGGCTATATCTATTTACGTTACATGGATGACATAAATATCTACAGCTATGAAGAAAATGAGTTATTAGATGCTTTATTGTTAATAGATAAATACACTAAAACCAATGCTCTTTCCATAAATTCAAAGAAAACGAGTATTCAAGAGATTAAGGAAGGTGAAGAAGACGAAACAGTAAAAGAGTTAAAAAGGATTAGAGTTTTTAACAGCTACGATGACACTGAAGGACAAGAAATAGAATTTACATTAGAAACAAAAGCTGAAAAGAAACCGAGCAAAAAGTTAAAAAAGGACCTTGCTAAATTGAGTCAACAAGATAATTCTAATGAAGAAGGAAATTTAACTACTGTGTCTGACCCAGAAGAAATATTACAATATTGGAAAAAACAAATTAGAGATGTAGAAGAGGAGTTGCCGACCTTATTTACTAATAAAATTGATGAGCCTCTATCGTTATTAGAAACAGTAGATGATATAGATGCAATTCGTTTAAGTGCCGCATATGGAATTGCGTTACGTGAATTAAGGTTTTTAGAGCATGAAATTGCCCCTAATCAGGATTTATTAAAGTATTGGCTCTTCTTCTATGAAAAATATTTTTGGAGGGCTGATAAGTTGGGGTATACCATAATGAATTATAGGTACTCTAAAGAAGTTAAGCGTAAAATGACAGATTTACTCGACGGTGTCTTCTCTAAGTATGAATGGGGGAAATACCATATTATTCAGAACATCTCTCTAACTCAAAACTTTGATGAGAAGGAACTTCGTCAGGTTTATTTTAAAAAACTAAAAAACGAAGAGTCTGATCTTGTAAAGGTGTCATTATACAGGTTGCTTTATAAGCATAGCAAAACGCAACAACTGAGAGCAACCTTACAAAATCAGCTCAACCAAGAAAATAGCCAATATTTAAAGGTGGTTGTTGCTGAGTTCAATAAGTATCATAATACAGAAAACATTGATTTGGATGATTTTCTAAATTCTATAGGATTATGAGTTTTAGCAAATTAAGAGAGCAAATAACATCCGATCTAGAAAGAATAGATTCAATACAAGACTACAAAAGGAAGTACTTGTCAGAAGCAGTTATTCAATCTATTGACCAATTGAATAAAAAATTTGTGGAGCACCTTTTAAGGGATTTGAGTTCTAAGAAGGAGGATGTGAATGTAAGAAGTTACTTGTCTGATAAGGGTAAATATCGTGAGGTAAATGACTATGCATTAGAGTGTGTGGAGTATGCTTTTTTTAAATCAAATATTCACGGTGCTAGAATTAAAACATGGACCAATTCAGCATTAAAGTGTTTTGATATTTTTCTTATAAAATTGATTAATGATTACCAGAAAGAGAAGATTAAAAAGTCAAGTAGACAGTTGAAAGAAAGAGATGTTTATAACCATTTGATGCAAAACAAGGGTAACCAATATGAAATAGGGATTGCATTTCAAACTATTTACCAGCAAAGAAGCTCTTTTACTCACGTGCAGTTTGAAACTAAGGATGGCGTTCGTAGTACCAAAAGATGGAGCAATAGTAAATATAATATTACGCGTGATTTAATATTAGCACAATTTGAAAAAGGTTTAAATGCCTTAATTAAAGAAATAAAAATGTATGGGATTTAACGAATTAAACAGTACAGAAAACTACATTATAAAACAATTGATCGGTGTAAATTTAAACACCTAACTAAGACAAGGCATAAATGATACCATATCTTAAAAATCTCATTTCAAATAAAATTATTCGAATACCTCTAGCAACAGAAAAAAAGGAGAAAAAAAAGTATGTTATTTCAGAGAAAAACCCATGGCTCAATCCTAAAGATAATTTTGGTAAATTAGAAAAAGGTAAGGTTTAGTAACAGATGTAAGGTTTTATTAAATATCATAGGATAAATACTACAAAAAATTAAATATAAAGATGAATTATAAACCACTGTTAGTAATATTAATATTAGGTCAGTTTTATACCAATGCTCAGCAAAAATCTGAGATAAGTTTTGAAGAAATTGAAAGTGAATTTTGTAGAAACTGCTATGGCAGTCTGGTTGTCGAAAAAGGCAGTATGTCAGATACTATTAATGGAGGTCAATGGGGACATCCTGTTAACTACGAACTTGTCAAAATCAAGGATAAAGAATATTTAAACACCAATTATCGTTATGGATATCCTGGGGGGCAAGCCGTAATGGTATATAAAATTCATTCTCTTGATCAGGATAATTTTTTAGTTCCGGTATTTGAAAAAAGTATTGAGGTATATAGAGAAACCCATAGAAATTATAATAATGTACCTACAAATTTCATTTTTGACAGAACCGTTGATGTTAAAATAAAAAAGGGAATAGAATTCGAAATAAGCTTAAAGATTAGTTATTGTCCAGAAATTGAAGATGAAAAATGTGAAACCCTATTTGAGGAATCACATATCGATTTTTATAAAATAAATTAAACCTTAATTTTTAAGATATTCCTCTTTATTAATGTACTCTGTATGAGATTTCATTCTTTCAAATTCATCAGTAATATCCTCAGGCTCCATTCCAAGAACAAACTCTAACAAATGCATATCTGGATTTTCAGAACAAAAATCAAAAATCTTTTCACCAGCATAATACCCCATAGTTTCCAATAACATTATGGTCTTTGATTTAATGTCTTCTCCATCTGGGAATTTAACATATAGTGAAGCTGCACTGTAATTGATATCACCACCATCAGCTAATTCTATCTTAACATGAGTGAATGTTGAATACTCATTTTCTTCAAATAGAGAGTGTATGTGTATGTGATGATCTTTTGTAATCCAAACAGGCTCCTCATTTTCATAAAGCAGATTTACCTCTTCATTATTCTTTAATCCAAAAAGTTCAACTACTTTAAAATCTCTATTTCTTAAAAATATAGCAGCCTTTTCAAAACCTACAGAACTAATTCCAATATGGTTGGTTACTTTAAAATATCCAAAAAAATGTATCATATGTTTTTAAACAGTTGAGCTTTAATTTACAGACTATAAAATTAAATATTAAAATTATGGTTTTTTATATAGATTCACATAATAATTCTAAAAAATCCTCTCGAAAATAGTTCGATTTTACTCCCCTCTGCTCCACGGCATTATTCCCTAAAATATTATTTATTTTAGGGAATATTTTTTGATTAAATTTGTGGGAAGTTAAAAATACAATAAGTGATACGATATCTTAAAAATCTCATATCAAATAAAATTATACGAGTTCCTCTGGCAACAGAAAAAAGGAGAAAAAAAGTATCTTATTTCGAAGAACAATCCATGGCTCTATCCTAAAGATAATTTTGAAAAACTAGAACGAGGTTAGGTTGAATAAATAATTATTTAGGCTTGTAGCCAGAATATATATATGAGGATCTTTTTAATTAAATTTGATTTTAATGAAAAAAATAGTTCTACTACTCTTACTCATTTTATGTAGTGCCAATTGTTTGGCTCAGAGCCGCTATGTGCCACAGTCAACAAAAAAGATTGTATACTCTAGAGATGGTGGTAAGTGCCAGTGCTGTGGTAGTTATTCAAATTTAGAGTACGATCATATATCACCGTTTTCTTGCGGGGGTAGCAGTGAAGTTTCAAATATTCAATTACTCTGCAGAACCTGTAATCGGAGTAAATCAAATAGCTGCTATTGTAAAGTACATAATAATAAAGTTGGAGTTAATTGTTGTAAAGGAAGTACCACAAAACAGTCTTTAACAACCGCCAAGCAATGTTCTGGAACTACTAAAAAAGGAGTTAGATGTAGAAATAGGACAAAGCATACTAGCGGACGTTGTCATCATCACCAATAACACATAAGTACGAGTTATGAATAAAAACTTATTATTTACAATAGACATACAAACACAGGAAGTAATCGTTTCCAGTTCTTCCAAAGGAAGTAATAAGATTAACTTTATTGAACGTATTAAGCAAATTGATAACAATATGCTTTACGATGCTGTACAAACATTAACGAGCATCTCTAAATCATCTAATTTTGATATGGCTATATTTAAGTCTATGGATAAAGTATGCCAGATAATGTATAGTAAACATAAAGAAAGTAAATGATGGAGGCTTAACTATAGCTTTCTAGCTTCATCAACCCCCCATAATAGTTCGATTATACTCCTTTTGGATTTTTTTATAACATAGTACGTACCAGAATCACCCCATTCATACCTCGTATTCCATAAATTGCAGCTTCAGGACCTTTTAGAACAGTAATGGTTTTAATGGTGCTTGGTACAATAGCTCCAAAACTGGTTTTCCCAACCGGAGAACCGTTTAAGATGTACAAGGGTTCTCTATTTTGATCTCCTCTTATAGAAACTACGTTGTCTGTGGTAATTCTAACTCCCGACACTTTTCCTCTTAAATAATCATAGATATTTCTATATTGTATGGCCCCTGCAGTAAACTCTCTTTGGTTGCTTGCAACAATATCTGCTCCTATCTTATTAGGAGATATTTTGATGCGCATTTTTTTTTGACCTTCATACTTAACTTTTTTGATTCCATGAAGTGCAGAAAATAGGGAAATTTCTTTGGGGAACGATTTCAATTTTATTTTAAAAATCCCGTTGCTATTTGTAGTTCTTGGGTATTTTTTATTATCAAATAGCACAGAAGCACCCGGAATGGGTTGGTTGTTTGCATCGATTACAACAAGTGTTAGTCTCGTGGCTTTCTTGCTTTCTTGCGCAGCAGCCGGAACTGTAAATGCGAGTAGTAATAAAATTATAAATCCTTTAAAAACAGTAGATTGTTTCATGTTTTTCTTTTAAAGGTAGACTTTTTCTTCTTGATGCTAAAAATTAAGAATTATTAGTTTACACTTATTAAATTGATATCGAACACCAAGACAGCACCTCCAGGAATCGATCCACTTCCACTATTTCCATAGCCTAAATTGGAGGGGATTAACAAAATGCCCTCTCCACCTTCTTTAAAATAGGTAATTCCTTCTCTCCATCCTAAAATTACTTGGTTCAAACCAAATGAAATTCCATTCGTACTCTGATCAAAAACTGTACCGTCTAATAAAGTACCTCTATAGGCTACTGTTACATTAGAATTGCTTGTTGGTCGAACTCCTGTTCCTAGTTCGTTAATTACATAATAGAGTCCCGAACTGCTTCTTTGGGCGTTCAAATTGTTTGCTTCTATATATTCAATGATATCCGCCTCTGTTTGTGGTTCAAAATTTGAATCGCTTCCCGAACAAGAAAATAAAAGAAATGCAATGCAAAATAGTGGTAAAAAAAGTTTCATACTTAGGGGTTGTTTTTTAATAATGTGTAAATATAATTTGAAAAAACTTAATAAACTCTTTCCCCGTTTAGAAAAGTGCTAATTACTTTTGTGGCTGGAATTTTACGCCCATCTATTTCCATGATATTTTGATTTAGTATCACAAAATCAGCAAATTTACCCACCTCAATACTTCCTTTTTCACTTTCTTCAAAATTTGCGTATGCAGCCCAAATGGTCATGCCTTTCAGAGTTTCTTCTCGCGATAATACATTTTCCATTTGAAACCCATCTTCGGGGTAGTTATGAATATCTTTTCGAATGGTTGCTGCATAAAAAGTTAAAAATGGATTTACATGTTCTACTGGAAAGTCTGTTCCCAAAGCAATTTTCCCATATCGATTGAGTAGTTCTTTAAATGCATATGCGCCTTTCATTCGTTTCGCTCCAATTCGATCCGCTGCCCAGTACATGTCTGAAGTTGCATGTGTTGGTTGTACAGAGGGTAAAATATTGTCAAAGTTTTTGAAATCTTCTGGGGCTACTATCTGTGCATGTTCAATTCTCCATCTTCGATTCTTTGTGTTGGCTAAAACTTCTTTGTAGGTTTTCAGCATCCAAGTATTTGCAGAATCACCAATGGCATGTGTATTCATTTGATAGTCGGATGCTGCAATCTGTTTTGCGATTTCTTGATATCTTTTTGCAGGATAGATCAATGCACCAAAATGATTTTCTCGATCGGCATAGGGTGTTCGCATTGCTGCACCTCTAGAGCCTAAAGCACCATCGCCGTATATTTTAAAGGAACGAACATGCAAACGATCTGTCTTCACAATTCCTTTCTGAATATAATAGTCTAAATTTTCTTGAGTATCTCCAGAAACCATCGCATATATCCTCATTTTTAATGCATTTGTTTTCTGAAGACTGTCAATCAATTCGATCGTTTGTCTCCCGAGTCCAGCATCATCAACAGTTGTTAAACCATAAGAAAAAGAAATCTTTTGGGCATCCAATAATCCTTGAATCGCCTCTTGTTTTGTAGTGGATGGAAATTTAACAAAGTCCATGGCCGCATCAATTAAAACCCCTGTCATTTTACCATTTTTAAGAATGATTTCGCCACCCGTAACTTTGGTATCTTTGGTAATTCCAGAAAGATTTATCGTTGCCTGATTTACTAATAAGGCATGCCCATCAACTCTTCCAACAGCAACAGGAGTGTTTGGAAACAAGGCGTCTAATTTGTCTTTTGTAGGAAATGCTTTCACTTCCCAGTCGTTTTGGTCCCAACCTCGACCGGTAATAAAAGCAACCTTTTTTTCTTTTTGAAAAGCGACAATTTTTGCTAAAACTTCATCATAACTTTTGGTGCCTTCTAGGCTTACTTTTTGTTGCTGAAGTCCCATTCTGTAGAAGTGACAATGCGCATCAATCAAACCTGGTAGAATTGTTTTATTTTTGGCATCAACAGTTTTCAAAGCTTTGTACCTTTTTAGCATTTCTTGATCGGTTCCTATCCCAATAAATTTTCCGTCTTTTATAGCAAATGCAGTTACTTTTTCAAAAGTGCTATTGACCGTGTAGGTGTTTGAATTGATGATCACTAAATCTGCAGGTTCTTGTTTGCAAGAAGTGAAAACCAATAGTAGGCTAAAAATGAAGTATGTTTTTTTCATGAGTGTGTATAGATTAAATAGGAAAGATATAGCAGTAAAAATTGTAGTGGAATTCGAATTATTGCTAGTTTTTTTGAGCCTATGGCAGGTCTTTCTTTTGTTAGATCCCAAATATGAATTGGTAAAAAAAGAAGCATCAAAATAAAAATACCTGCAGCAGCCTTATTCACTGTTTGCGAAAAAAACAAAGCAATTCCTAAGATAATTTCAATAGCTCCGAAGAGGTAATTCACCGCTAATTTGGGTAAAAAATCAGGGATAAAATGCTTGAAAAATTGTGGTTTTATAAAATGCATGATGCCTGCATAGAGGAAAAATATTCCGAATACAATTTTTAAAACAACCAGAAATGTATTCATTGTTTAGGGTTTTACAGGGGTGTTCTTGTAAAGGTATTTGTCCATTAAATAAAGAATACTTGCCATAGAAGCACTACCAAGCGCTAGTTCTCTTTTGTTCACTTTATCAAAAGTATCGATGCTGGTATGGTGGTAGTCAAAGTATCGCTGACTGTCTGGTCTGTAGCCTACTAGAGTAACAGCATCCCCTTTTAAAGGAGAAATATCTGCACCACTACCTCCTTTTTCAATATCGTGTAATCCATAGGGAGCCAGTAATTTTTTCCAGCTTTGTAAAAGCGCTGTGTTCGCAAGGTTTGCATCGATAGAAAAACCTCTTGGGGTATGTCCGCCAGCGTCAGATTCCAAGCCACCAATATGATTTTCTTTATTTAGGATTGCCAATTCCGCATATTTTTTCGCACCTCGGGTTCCATTTTCTTCATTCATAAAAAAGACAACTCTAAGGGTGTTTTTTGGTCTGATATTGTTCTTTTTAAACAAGGCCGCTACTTCAAGGGATTGTACAATTCCAGTACCATCATCATGCGCGCCATCTGCCAAGTCCCAGGAGTCTAGATGCCCTCCTACGACCAGAATATTTTCAGGAGTTTCACTTCCTGTAATCTGTCCAACAACATTGAATGAGGGTGCATCTGGAAGGGTTTCACAACTTTGTTTAAAATAGAATTGTAAGTTTGGATTTTCTTTTAAATCAGCACTTAAAATAGTAGCAGCTCTGGAACTAATGGCTGCAGTTGGAATGTGCATTTCTTTTGGTAAGTTGCCATAACTCATGGTTCCTGTGTGTGGATAATCGTCAATACCATTGGTCATAGAACGCACAATCACTCCTTTTGCACCATAGCGTCCACAAACAGCAGCGCCTTGGACTCGCTGATCTACACAACCTCCATAGGCCGCAAATGTATTGATGAGGGTATTGTCGAAAGGACGGTTGAAAAATACAATTTTACCTCGCATTTTTTCGCCCAAATCTTTTGCTTCTTCCAAACTTTTTACTTCTAATACTGCTGCAGAAACTCCTTCTTGGGGTGTTGCAACTGAAAAGCCGAGTGCACAAATTGGGACTTTCTTTTTTTCGCCATTCACCAAGTAATTTGCAATTTCTTTTTCTCCACGAACCCAATGCGGAACCATAACGGGCTGTAACCAAACAGAGTCTAAACCAACTGTATTCATTAGTTTTTCTCCCCAAATGACTGCTTTTTCCGCTTCTGGAGATCCAGACAATCGGCCACCAATATTTTGTGTCAAATCGCGCAACCATTCGTAGGATTGACCTTCTGTTAAAACGGAATTGAAAAGGGTTTTAATATTTGTAGAATCTATTTTTTCTTCTTTAGATAAATTGGATGCATCGCTTATTTGTTCTCTTTTTTGTAGGCATGAAAAAAGAAATAGTGAAATGGATAATACAAGCAGTATTTTTTTCATTGTATGTAATTTTATCAAAGCATAAAGCTACAAAAATGAAATTGATAAATTAGGTCACATTTCGTTTATTAAAAATCAAATTTATAAGTGACGCCTCCCAGGGCTTGAAACCCTTGCACATTGAAGTTTGAAAATCGCTGGTAATTGGTATTTAAAACATTATTCAATTTTAAGAAAACAGAAAGCGCATCATTAAAATGATAGCCACCGTTTAGGTTAACATCTACAAAAGAACCTAAGCGATCTGTACCAATGGCACTTGAAGGAAATGGCGAAGTATAGGTTACAGTTTTACGTTCATCCACATAGAAAATATTTGTGGTTGCATACCATTTTTCACTTTTATATTTTCCAAATACAGCAACCTGTACGGCTGGTAAATTCCAGGCTTCCTCTAGATTTTTAACTTGGTAATCATCATATTGTATGCTTCCTCCTGCTGCTATTTTATTGGTAACGTCATATTCGAATTCGCCTAAAAAAGAGGTGGTTGTTACATCATCATAAGAAATGCTAAAAGAGTTTCCAAAGTCATAGTTCTCCAGGGGAATATTATTAGCAATTAAGTTCGTTCCGTTCGATTTCGAATTGTTTCTGATAAAAAAAGGACTGTCTTCTTCTTCTTTATAACTGGCTTTAAAATTAAAGCTAAAGACCTTATTAATATTCCCACTAGCACCCAAAAAAATGTTCATTTTTTCGCTGGTTTGGGTGATGAAAAGTGTTGGAGAAACATATGGGTTTTCTTGGGAAAAGTCTTGGTAAGTATTTGTTTTTAAATCTCCTGACACCCCTGTGTAGAAAATTAATGCATCTTTGTTGATGGATTTAGAAATTTGTACATCTGGATATGCTAAGATGTTTGTAGCACTATTTTCAGTATCTACTGATGCAAATAATTTCATTCCTGCTTTGATTGAAAAATCAAAGAGCATAAAATTGTATGTTGGGTGAATTTTACTTGTAATTATTGCATAGTTTATTTCTGAATTGTCAAAAGAATTGTTTTTGAAAGCACCATTTAATACCTCAATTTTTGTATCGACTGAAAGGGCATTTAAGTCATAACTTATAAAATCTAATGAGAAGTTAAAGGTGGTTTCTAAGTGCATAAGAAGTTCCTTACTTTGATATGCATCTGAGAAAGAAGAAATGCTAATCTTCGTGTTTTCTATGATAGCTTTTTCAAAATCTAGTGCTCCAATTAGTTGAAAGTAATTGTTTTCTTGTTCGCTGTTTATCGTTTCAATTGCAGGACTTGCTTTTAGGTTTTCTGGTATGCCATACCAATTGTATTTGTTTTGAGCAGAATTTAAAGAGACTTTCCAATCAAAATAACGCTCTTGTTGTTTGTAAAAAAGGGAAGTTTTAAAATTCGAAAATGTGCTTGTTAAAGCGGTGTTCTCAATATCTTCATTTGAAGAAATATACTTCGTATAGATGCCCATTTCGTTCTTAAAACGCGTGTCATAATACAAATCAGCTTCTATAAAAGGAGTGGAGTAATTTCCAAATCCACCAGCAATATAGTTTCTGTATATACGTTCTTTTACACCCACATCGATTCCTTTTACAACGCCTGTTTTAGGCATAAATGTAGAGGCTACAGGTATGGAGAAAATAGTATATTTAAGTTGCTTTTTTTTACTTTTCTCTGAGAGTTTAATTTCTGGAGTTCTTTGTATTTTATTTGCGTCTGCAATTTTGGGATTGTAGGTTGTAATGACATTTACAACCTCTGTTTTTACAGTATCTTTTGCCGTCTCTTTTTTCTTTTCTTGTGCTTTTAGCCCGAGAAAAGAGAAAAATAATAGTAATAATACGCCTCCTTTGTTCATTAATTTTTTGTTTTTTCTTCAGTTGGAATCTCCTCTTCTTGTTTCACAGAACGATTTATTTTCGCCTCGTTTTCTTTTATTTTATCTAGTGTTGTTTGTGCTTCAAGGATTACATCATCAAACTCTTTAAAGTTTTTAATAATATTTTCCAATACATAAGTGGCCTGATATGCATCTTTTAATCCATCATAATTTTTAGCCATGATCACATAGCTTTTTACGCCCCAATATTTATAGGCTGAATAATCCGCAATAAGTTTTTGGACGATCTTATTTGAACTTTCGTAGGCTTTTTCTTTGTTCTTAAAAAAAGCATTGTAATACAGAGATTCTGCTTTTAATGCTCCAGTTGCATTTTTGGCTACTGCTGCATAATAGGCTTCAGCGGTTGAGAAATCTTCATTCTTATAAGCAG
>ENA-OUOG01003148-OUOG01003148.1-marine-metagenome-genome-assembly--contig:-NODE-3148-length-15908-cov-3.574316_pt1 | contig 15908 bp, 20 predicted proteins | sample MGYA00248635_ERZ508505 | MGnify/ENA primary metagenome ERZ508505 (study PRJEB26176, sample SAMN06267871) | marine metagenome | isolation source: Saanich Inlet, British Columbia, Canada | place: Pacific...
AGAGATGTAGGAACATTTTTTAAAGAAGAGATTTCAGATCCATTTAATATCAATTTTAAAATTGGTTTATCAGATGAGGACATGATCAATTGTGCAGACACAATTCTTCTTGAGGATGACAGGATAAAAGGGCTCCCCTTCTCTAAAATTAAATACATTCCAGATTTCCTTCTCCCAAAGCAGTTTATGAACTTTAAAAAATTTTTAATAGATGGGAATTTCAAAATTGCCTTCCAGAGAAGAGAGGGGGAAACTGAAAATTACGTAAACTCAACTGATTGGAGAAAGGCGCAAATACCTTCTGCAAATGGGCATGGTACGTCTGAGGCGCTAGCAAAATTTTATGGAATTCTTAGTATGGGGTGTGAACGAAATGGATATTCATTGATGTCACCAGATACATTGCATACCGCCTTCCAGCCTCATTCTAGTGGACCTGATTCAGTTCTCTTTGGTTCAGATATAACTTTTGGTCTTGGTTTTGAGCTTGCAAGCAAAAAATTATTTAAGGCGAATTTTGCACCAAGATTTATGGGGTCAATGTTTGGTCATGCAGGAATGGGTGGAGCTGTAGCATTTGGTGATGTTGACAAAAAAATAGGGTTCTCTTTTATTTGTAACGAAATGCATCTATCAAAGGATTTATATAAAACAGCTAATATGTTGATTGATTCTTTATATTCAAAGCTTTAATCTTTTACAAAGATTTAAATTATTTTAAAAGGTGCTCTATATGATCTCTGATTTACAAAAACCAATCGTCTCAGGTTTTGGACAAAAAACCGAACCAAATGAAATACTAAGTGGAATAGACTTAGTTGGAAAATCTATTATTGTTACAGGCGGTTATTCGGGGATAGGATTAGAGACAACAAGGGCGCTAAAAAATGCTGGAGCACGCGTTATCATTCCTGCCAAAAGAGTGGATGTTGCGATTGATCAACTTCATGGTGTTGTAGATAAAGCAGATATAGTCGAGATGGATTTAGGGGACTTGAACTCAGTTCAAAACTTTGCAAACTCATTTAATGAACAAAATATTGCACTTGATATTCTAATAAATAATGCAGGCATAATGGCTTGCCCAGAAACAAGAATTAACAAAGAGTGGGAAAGTCAATTTGCAGTTAATCAAATTGGTCATTTTTTGCTGACTAGAGAATTGATGAATTCTATGAAGAGAGCAAAAGAATCAAGACTTGTAAGTCTCTCATCTTCTGCTCACTCTATTTCTGGAATTATTTGGGATGACATTCACTTTAAAGCCAACCCTTATGATAAGTGGATTGCATATGGCCAATCTAAAACAGCGTCATCTCTATTAGCAATTGAGTTTAATAGGCTAATGAATGATCATGGAGGCAAGGGATTTGCAGTTCATCCAGGAGGAATTATGACTCCTCTTCAGCGCCATCTTCCAATTGAAGAAATGGTAGCACTTGGTTGGGTGAAAGAGGATGGCAGCCCATCTGATCTTGCCGCTAATTTCTTCAAATCTACAACACAAGGGGCTTCAACATCTCTATGGTGCGCAACCAGCCCAATGTTAGATAGCCTTGGTGGAGTTTTTTGTGAGAATTGCGATATAGCGGAAAGAAAAGTGAATCTTGATGAGTCTATGCTAAGGTATTTCGGGGTTGCAGACTGGGCTATTGATTCAGATGAAGCATCTCGTTTATGGACTCAAACAAGCGAAATGATTGCTTGAGTGCTCATTTGAAATATTTTTAAAAGACTTAAATTAAATGGCATAATTTACTAATGAATTTTTTTCAAAATATGCTTTCTTCAATCATGAAGAGTCGTCTTGCTTTTAGCAGGTCAGGAGCTGAAGACTTTGGTTTTTTTCATAAAGAAATAAATAAAGCAACAGAATCTGTAATGTCTACAACTGGTGAAGTCTCTTCAATTGCATTTGCTGAACACTTACTTGATCTTATAGAAAATCAAGATAATGCTCCTTTAACATATGATGATTGCATGAATAAAAATGTTGAAGAAAATCATGAACTATTTTTTAAGACTAAAGAAGTAGTTCTCTCAAATGAAATGAAGTCTTTTAAAAAGAAAAATAGCTAATACATGGATAATCTATTATCACTATACCCCCCATGCGAGCCATTCAATCACGGGTTTATGGAAAGAGATGACCATAGAATATATTTCGAGCAATGCGGCAATCCAAACGGCAAGCCAGCAGTATTTTTGCATGGTGGTCCAGGAGGTGGAGGCAGCACACAAGTCAGAAGATTTTTTAACCCAGACTTATATCACATAGTAATTTTTGATCAGAGGGGATGTGGAAGAAGTAAGCCGCATGGCCTTCTCGAGAATAATACTACCTGGGATTTGGTTGAGGATATTGAAGAACTTAAACAATTGCTTGGTATTCAAAAATGGCTTGTATTTGGTGGGTCTTGGGGAAGTACATTGTCTCTTGCTTACTCACAAACGTATCCAAATTCTGTAAGTGAAATGATTTTACGTGGTATTTTTATGCTCAGAGAAAAAGAACTGAGATGGTTTTATCAGGATGGTGCGAGTAATATTTATCCTGAGGCATGGCAATATTTTCTTGAGCCAATTCCAAAGAAAGAGCGTGGAGATCTCATGTCCGCTTACCATAGAATCTTTAATGGTGATGACGAAGAAAAGAAACTAAATGCTGCTATCGCTTGGTCAAAATGGGAAGGGTCAACAAGTAGCTTGGCTTATAGGCCTGAAATGGCTGAAAGCTTTTCAGAACCAGAATTTGCTCTTGCATTTGCTTTGATTGAAAACCACTACTTTGTTAACAGAGGTTTTCTTAAGCATGAGAATCAACTTATAGAATCTGGTATTGATATTATTCGATCTATACCAACGGTTATAGTGCAAGGGCGGTATGATATGGTCTGCCCAATGACAACAGCTTGGGAACTTTCTCAAAACTGGCCAGAGGCAGAATTAATAATTGCACCCTCTTCTGGACACACCGCTTTTGAAAAAGAAATATCTCATGAGCTAATCAAAGCAACAAATTTATTTGCTAAAAATGTTTAATAATATTTCTTTTATAGGCATGGCCGGATGTGGCAAGTCAACCATTGGCAAAGCCCTATCTTCGAAATTATCTCTTAGCTTTGTTGATACAGATTTATTAATAGAAGCTAGATTTAATCAGTCTCTAGAAAGTATAAAAAAGAGTAATGGTTATGAGTTTGTGAGGATGGTTGAAGAAGAGGCAATTCTTGGGTTGGAAAAAAGTACAAAAATTATATCAACTGGTGGAAGTGCAATATATTCTGAAAAATCAATGAGGCATCTAGATGCTTTTACAAATATAATTTACATATCCACCCCGCTTGATCTTATAAAAGAGAGAGTCTTGGAAGATCAAGAAAGAGGATTAGCCGTTCCAGACGGAATGAGTATTGAGGACATTTTTAAGGAAAGGGAGTCTCTTTATGAGAAATGGGCAAAACAAACAATTGATGGAAGGCTTTCTGTCGATACTCTTGTCAACACAATAGTCTCGCTTTCGAATGAATAATATAAAGGTTTTAATAGCAGGCGCTACTGGGCTGGTTGGTGGAGAGATTTTAAGGGCTCTTGAACATAAAAACCAAGCTATTACATTACTTTCAAGAAGAGAGCTCAAATCAAAACCCGATAATATTGAAGAAATTATTATAAATTTTGATGATTTAAAATCTTCGAATGTACCTAATGTAGATCATCTTTATATTGCGCTAGGAACACCATTAGATACAACCGAACTCCTATACATCAGAGAGTCAAAACGAGAACAATTTAGAAAAGTAGATTTTGAGCATGTAATATCATTGGCAAAAATAGCATTTGCTCAAGGTGCTAGATCTATTTCTGTTGTATCTGCGGTCGGCTCTAATGCAAAATCTAAAAATCTTTACTTAAGTACTAAGGGGCAGATGGAAGACGAGATTATGTCTATTGGATATGAAAAAATAATTTTTGCCCAACCGGGCCATTTATTAGGCAAAAGAGTAGATGATAGATTTAGGCCTGAAATACCCATTATGGAGTTTGGGGCAAGAATGCTTGAACCTTTTATGCTAGGGCCATTAAAAGATATAAGATTTATAAAGGCATCAGATGTTGCATGTGCTTTAGTAGAGCACATGAACAAGCCTGGTAAAAAAATAATAAAACTTAAGTACGCTAACCTTATTAAAGGTTAATAAATATGCTTGTTTGAGCGAAGCATTTTTCTTATTGCATGTGTTGAGTTCAAAAACCAAAAAACAGATGCAAAAAAGAAATAATATAGACCTGCATTAAATTGAACAATCATAGCCAAAATACTTCCTGCTGAAATGGCATATAACCCCAACAGTCTTTTATTGTGTTTTTTTGAAACGATAAGAGGTGCGGCTACTAAAGTACCGAAAAATACACTTGTTATCTGAATTAGTTCAAAGATAGTCATACTGATAAACACAAGGGATTGTGCCTATGAGTATAAATATCGAAGCATTATGAATATCTTTTTTATAAAGTAAAGAAGAAATTTGAACTTTTTGTAAAAAGATATAGTCTTACACCTATTAACAACATTAAGGACATAACATGAAAATAATAATTGCTTTAACCATTCTTATTTCACTCCCGTCATTTGCCGCAGATCACCACTATGAAAAGAACGTTTCTGATGGAGGCACCATCGAATTCAAATCTGATGAGAGTATGGACATGTCTGGTAAAAGTGTTGTTGTGATAAACCTTGATGAAAATATGGAAATGCCTGGTGATGGTACTGGTGTATTCATACTTGATGAAAATATGCAGATGCCTGATGGAAGCACCATCGAATTCAAATCTGATGAGAGTATGGACATGTCTGGTAAGGCTAAAGAAAGAATGATGAATAATCCAAACTACCTTATGAATCGAAAAGAATGCAAAGAGGTAAAGGATGGTGTTGCGGGGTTTTTATTGATGAGTGATGGTATATGGAAAGAAATTAAAAAAGATCCTGAAGACAAGGATAAGTGGGCTGAGGTTATGGCCTTATCTAGCCTAGCTTCAAACTACTCAAATATTTATGATGTTTGGTGTAAGGGATCAGCCCATCTTGGAATGAAAAAGATGAAAATAAAAGCTAAAGAATATCAAAAAAATAATAAGGACAAGAAGGATAAAAAGGATAAGAAGAATTAACTAAAACTTACCTCTTTGAAAACGCATTCTTATAGAATAAACCCTTATTAGAGCTACAAAAGTTAAGATTGACTGGGTAAAAATAGAAATAGTTATTGGGTTTGACCAGCTCCAATTATCGATGGTTAACCATAATAAGAAGGTTTGAAGAGGAAAATTAATTACTGCGCCCATTAATACAACAATTACAGCCTCTCTAAATGCAACTTTTTCTGTCTTATTCATAATTTTTTCCTTTTATATTTTTACACCAGTACCATAAGCAAGTATTTCTGATGCCCCCTGGGTAATCGTTGAGGTTTGAAACCTAAAACATACTATGGCATTTGCTCCTTTTGCTTTAGCATCTTCTAGCATCCTGGAGTAAGCTTGGTCTCTGGAAGATGCCAGTAGTTTTGAGTAACCAACAAGCTCTCCTCCAACTATATTTTTAAGACCTGCAAATATATCAGATCCAACATTGCGCGACCTCACTGTACTGCCTTGCACAATTCCAATGTGCTGCTTAATTTCCACACCAGCTATATCGTTTGAAGAAACAACTATCAGGTCATCGTTTCTAGTAAAGTTTCTACTATTTTCCATGTAATATAATTAAAAATGATTTAAGTTATCAATATAATGCAGAAGTTAATAGAAGCAAAGTTTTCCATAGGAAATATAGTTAAACATAAGTACTTGGATTTTAGAGGTGTTATTTTTGATCTTGATCCTGAATTTAATAATTCTGAAGAGTGGTATAACTCCATACCAGAAAAGATAAGACCTAAAAAAAATCAGCCTTTTTATCATTTATTTGCTGAGAATGAGGATATTTTTTATATCGCTTATGTTTCTGAACAAAATTTATTAACTGATGAGTCTGGAGTCCCATGCAATCATCCTGATATAAAAAAAATGTTTTCTAAATACGATGGCAAGAATTACTCTCCCCATATGAGATCTAAGAATTAGTTTTAAGCTTCAAGATCTGCAACCTGAATTGCAGTGACAAAAACATCCATAGCGTCTTTGAGCTCATCTAAGTCTACAAATGTTGGAGCTAATCTAAGCGTATTATCTTTGGGATCAATTCCATGAGGAAAAGTTGCACCAGCAGGAGTTATCAATACCCCAGCTTCTTTGCATAATTCCACTATTCTAGATGCAATGGGTTTTTGAGATGTAAATGTAATAAAGTAACCACCTGTAGGTTTTGAGTATGACCCTATATCAGATCCTATGACTTCTAATGCTTGATAAGCAATCTCAAACTTTGGCTTTACTAATTCGGCATGCTTGGCCATGTGTTTTTTTATATCATCTACGTTCTTAAAAAACTGTATATGTCTTTTTTGATTAATTTTATCAGGGCAAATTACCATCGATTCTCTCATTTTTTTTATGAGAGAAAGATTTTTTCCTGAAGCAGCCATGAACGACAGACCTCCTCCACCAAATGTTACTTTTGAAAAAGATGTAACTTCAACCACTTGGGCAGATGCACTTTCTTCTGTGGCTATTTCCCATATTGGTTTTTGAGATTTGGTTGGCATGAAATCATGAACGAGATAAGCGTTATCAAAAATGAATAGGAAGTCCTTGGAATAAGATCTCCCAATATTAAAAATATCTCTTAAATTGCTATCTGAATAAACTTCTCCAGAAGGGTTGGAATGCCTTGGGACGCTAAGCATACCCACAATATTCTCGTTTGTTTTCATTAAAAGTTTTAACGATTCTATATCAGGCCCATCATTTGTGAGTGGTACTGTTAGCATTTCAATACCAAAGTCTTCTAGCATTCTAAAATGTCTATCAAAGCCAGGCACTGGACAAATTACCTTTGGACTCTCCATATCCTTCCATGCAATTGGTTCAGCAAAAAGATAGTTAGCTAAAATTGTTTGATAAGTTAATAAGAGGCTGGACTGCTCTCCCGTGATTATGTTCTCATAAGGCGCAGAGAGAAGCTCAGAACCAAGCTTTCTAGCACCCTCTATACCTAGGGGCTCTCCGTAGTTCCTTAAATCAATCGACCCTTCGTAAGGTTCTACTTCCATGGATAGAAGCTCATTTGAAAGGTCTAACTGGGAAGCGTGCGGCTTACCTCTAGTGATATCAATTGATAAGCCTTTGGCTTTGATTTCTTCAAAATGAGTTAGAATGTTAGACATATATTTCTTATTTTATAGGATATAACTTAGAGTTGTATATGTAATATAAGTTATAAAGAATAGGTTAAATATATATAGTTTTAATTCTTATTAAAGGTTTTTTGTATGAGTGGACTTTGGGTTGTATCGATTTTATTAGTAATAGTCATTCTGCTGCTAATATCAATTATCTTTTTAAATCTTAAAGAAGATCCTTCAAAATCATCTAATGAGGAGTCTTTAAAAGATATTGACAAGGCGATGGAAAGGCAAGAAATAAATATATCTGACCTAACAAAAGATATTCAATCCTTCCACGACCCATTAGATAAACTGAAAAGGTATCTATCTGGAGGAACCCTTGCTGGAAAATTTGGAGAGTGGTCTCTTGAGGCCATAGTGCAAGATATTTTTCCGCCCAGTCAATTTGAAAAGAATGCAGAGGTAATAACTGGTTCGGGTAAAAGAGTAGAAATTGTCTTAAAAATGCCTGAAGGTTTGCTGTTACCAATAGACGCTAAATTTCCATCTGGGTTGTATGACAATTACTTAGCTTCTATTCAGCAAAGCGATGAGAGGTCTGTAAAAAAATCGATTGATGACATTAGAAGGCATGTAATAAAAGATGCGATAGATATAAAAGAAAAATATGTTCAAACTGGTATAACAATAGATCTGGGTGTTATGTATATACCTAGTGAGTCCCTGATGCAGTTGATAGATTCTATTGATAACCTACGAGAGCAAATCTTTAGAGACTCAAGAGTATTGATCATGGGCCCTAATTCTCTTGCTGCATATCTAATAAGCGTACACATGGGTTTTAGGACCTTGGCTTTAAATGAAAGAGCTGGTGAGATCATGGAAGAGTTTGGAAAACTAAAAAAAGAATTTGAAAAATTTAGTAGCTCAACAGATGATCTATTAAAAAAGGCAGATGCAATGCTAAAGTCTGTCAATGAGCATGCCACAAGGGAGCGCCAGATGGGCAAGGCTATTAAGAATATGGATCAGCTAGATTCTTAGTGATAAAACCTTCGCCACATATTGAAACCAAAAAATAAAGCAGCTATCCATAAAAGTACTTCAGGTATATTTGGATTACTGTTATAGCCAAAAAACCCTTTTGCAAAAACTCCAATAGAACCCTTGTCGTGAAGTGGGTGATAGATTTTTGTGCCCTCTTCTGTTTTCTGGGGCTCTAAAATACTCCAAGGTCTATATACTTCAGATTCTTCTATTTTTTCAGATTTAACTAGATACTCTTCAAATTCATGGGTTCCATAAGCAATCATTCCGGCCGCTAAGAATACTAGTAACAAGGTTGTGTATTTAAATACATTTTTTATGTTAATTCTTCTTCCCTGAAGGACGACTAAATACCCAATTAAAATAGCAAGGACAGCCCCTGCCAAAAAGCCAACGTAAGAAAATGATCCTGTTATTGTAAAGCTAGAGATTAAAAATACCGCTGTCTCAAAACCCTCTCTCAGAATTGCAAAGAAGACCACAAAGAAAACACCCCACGAAGATAGCTCTATAGCGCCAAGTGTTTTGCCTTCAAGCTCTTTTCTGTCACTGACATGTTTTGATAGCCAAAAAATAACATACCAGATTAGGATAGCCGTTAAATATAAGAAAATTGCTTCAAAAAGCGCCGCGGTAGAATCGTTGCCAAGGGAGTTTTTAGCAATTAACACCAAATAACCAACCAGAGCGCTTGCTATAATGGCCGCAGCTACTCCAGCCCACAATTTATAAAGATGACTTATCTGATTTGATTTTTCAAGAATCAAATAAATAATACCCACCACCAAAGATGCTTCTAGCACCTCTCTAAATGTAATTATAAATTCACTCATATTGTATGGCCTCGTATATATTTCTAGATGAGAATGATTCTTATTTAAATTGTAGCTAACTTTTGAGTAAATTTGAAGCCCATTATTTATTGATTAGCTCTAGGTTTTTAGAACATTAGTTGAGACAATGGGCAATGAAAAAAGTAGCAGTCATTGGGGCAGGTATTGCAGGCACAACAACCGCATATGCTCTTGTAAAAAAAGGCTACAAAGTCACTATTATCGATTCTAGACGCTATCCAGCAATGGCAACAAGCTATGCTAATGGCGGTCAGTTAAGTGCAAGTAATGCAGAAACATGGAATACGCCTAAAAACGTAATGAATGGCATTAAGTGGATGTTTAAACCAGATGCACCCTTACTATTTAATCCTTCTCCTGAAATTCAAAAATATAAATGGATGATGGGGTTTTTATGGGCAACTCTTAAGGGAGAGCATAAAAAGAATACTCTTGAAACTATTGATATGGCTAAAAAAGCAAGAGAGACCTATTTTAAAATTGCTGAAGATGAAGGGATAGAATTCGAACTTTTAAAAAAAGGTATTTTAAGATTCTATGATTCAGAAAAAGAATTTAAGCTCGATCAGGCAAAAAAATCATGGCTAGATCAAGAAGGAATGGAGTGGGACACCCTTACAACGGAAGAAGTAAAAGAACTTGAGCCTGCTTTTAAAAATAATGCCAACTATGAAAAAATTGTTGGGGGGATATATACAAAGTCAGATGCTAGTGGTGATATTCATAAATTCTGCACCAACCTAGAAAGAGTATTGGTTGAAAAGTATTCTGCAAACCTTCAGCTTAATACTACTGTCGAATATATATCTAGACAGAAAGGCGAGCTCGTTCTGACAATGCGAAAAGAAAATGAAATTATGAATGATTCATTTGATAATGTAGTTATTTGTGCAGGGGTTGGCACACAAAGTTTTGCAAGTAGACTTGGAGATAAAATGAATATCTATCCTGTAAAAGGATATAGCATCACAATAGATTTAAAAGACGAAATTTCAAAAAGCTGTGCTCCTTCGGTATCGCTTATTGATCAACCTGTAAAAATAGTTGCAAGTCGTCTTGGTGACAGATTTAGGGTTGCTGGTACTGCTGAACTTGCAGGTATAAATACAGATATACGTCAGAATAGAATTAGGCCATTGTTAGATTGGGTTGAAAAATATTTTCCCAATGTTAGTACAGAAACTTACACCCCTTGGGCAGGTCTAAGGCCAATGACCCCCAATATGATGCCAATAACTTCTGAAAGTAGGATGAAAGGAGTCTTTTATCATGCAGGTCATGGCCATCTTGGCTGGACATTAAGTGCAGAAACTGCAAATCAGGTTGTGGCCAAGATAGAGGCAGGATCCTAAGGTAAATCTATAATTTCCCAGTTATTTTGTTCACTTAATTTTCTTAATTGATCATCTGGGTTCACTGCTATAGGTTTGTGTACTTTGCTTAATAAAGGCAAGTCATTAATAGAGTCAGAATAAAATATAGTGTCTTCAAAATTAGTAATGCCATTGGAGGCTGCCCATTCTTTCACTTTGATAAGCTTGCCTTCTCCCAATGCGGGTCTTCCTAAAACTTTTCCAGTATAAACTCCATCAGTAATCTCTACATCGGTTGCAACAATATTTTCAAAACCTAATCTTTTTGCAATTGGCTCCACTATGACAGAATTAGTAGCAGAGGCTAAAAGCATAATATCATTATCATGATTGTGATTATGTAAAAGCCTAAGAGCATAAATATTTATCATTGGTTCTATAACGGTATTTAAAAATTGAGATAAGAGATCTGTTATTTGATTAGATGTTTTTCCTTTTATTGTTGAGAGGGCGAACTCGGCCCATTCATCATAATCAAGTTTTCCTTCATAGTACTGATCATAAAAATACTTATTCCTTGATTCATATTCTTTCTGATCAACATGACCCTCTTCTATTAAAAAATTAATCCACGAATAATCAGAATCTCCTTTAAGAATGGTATTATCTAAATCAAATATTACTAATTTTTTTTTCATAAAATATCAACTCTTACAATGATCAATGAACCAGGATACAGATTAAACGTTGGCCTTATTATTATTAATGATAAAGGCAAACTACTACTATGCAAAAGAAAAAAAACTACTAATTGGCAATTTCCTCAAGGAGGTATTGATAATGGAGAGACGCCTCTAAAGGCTGCAAAAAGAGAATTATTTGAAGAGGTAGGAATATCTTCCAGCTCTGTTAAGTTTATTGGGACAACCAAAAATTGGATTAAATATGATATTCCATTAAATCAAAGAAAAAAACATTTCATAAAAAAGAAAATAAAAGGCCAAACTCAGAAATGGTTTATGCTAAAACTTACTAAAAAAGTAGAAATTAGCTTTATCAATGACCCTGATAATGAGTTTGATGAATATAAATGGGTATCCTATTGGTACCCTTTATTTATAATAGTTTCCTTCAAGAAAGAGGTTTATAGAAGTATCTTAAGTGAGATGAGGCAGATCTACTGTAATGAGATTGCAAAATGATTGAAGAAGTATTAATTTTTATTTCATTGGGTATTTTTTCTGGATTAATTGCAGGAATGTTTGGGATTGGCGGGGGCACATTAATAGTTCCTGTTTTAGTGACCTGTTTTATTAGTCTAGGTTTTGAGGATGCGATCATTGTTCATATGGCTATTGGCACATCTATGGCAAGTATTTTTTTTACTGGGGTGGCATCTGCAAATGCCCATATGAAAAAAAATGCAATTGATTTTCAAGCTATGCGACCTGTTGTGATTGGAATAATTTTTGGATCATTTCTGGGTGCGGTCTTTGCAATTCAAATAGCAGGATCCTTACTGAAAATAATAATAGGATTGTTTGCACTATTTGTGGCAATTCAAATGATTTTTAATATTGAATTATCGAGAAATAAAAATACAAATAATGGGAATAAATCATATGCAGTAGGCTCATTTATTGGCTTTCTATCATCGGTTTTGGGTATAGGTGGTGGAATTTTTTCAGTCCCCTACTTTAAGAGTTCGGGAATGAGTCTTACATCAAGCATAGGCACATCTGCGGCTTGTGGAATACCAATAGCAATATTTGCATCTTTTGGGTATGTCTTAATGGGTCTCAACAATTCATTATTACCCAATATGAGTCTGGGATACATTTATCTTCCAGCGGTACTAGGTATATCTTTTACTAGCATTTTTACTGCCAGTTATGGAGCAAAAATAGCTCATTTTGTTTCAGAAAATATTCTTAAAAAATTACTTATTTCTTTGATGCTTGTAATAGCAATATATATGATAGTTTTATGATTATTGAACTATCAAGCTTTTTTAATAACCCTAGTCTCTTAGAGGTGGGGCCAATAAAAATTCAGTATTATGCAGTCTCTTGGTTATTATCAGCTTACTTAATATATTTATATTTAAAATCTAATAAAATTATTGCTGAAGTTGGCTTGTCAGAAGAAAGAGTTAATGACTTGGTGTTTCTATATGGCCTTTTCTTTGGAGCAATGTGTGGAGGCAGAGTCGGCTATATGCTCTTTTATGGAACTGATCAATTACTTAGTAATCCTGTCTCTCTTTTATATGTGTGGCAGGGAGGGTTGAGCTTCCATGGAGGGTTGCTAGGTGTTGTGCTTAGTATCGTATTATTTTGTAGAAAATATGAAATAAAATTTTTAAGATTGATGGATGCCGTAGCTCTTGCTATGCCGATTGGTCTTGGTCTTGTCAGAATAGGAAATTTTTTAAATGGTGAATTGTATGGCAAACCTACAAATGGTGAATGGGGTTTTATTTTTCCAACTGACCCTTATGGCTACTTAAGACACCCTTCTCAACTATATGAAAGTTTTGGGGAAGGTTTGGTATTATTTTTGATGTTGTATCTTATCAGTAAAATTTATAAAACACATGGCATTGTTTGTTCATCATTCCTTATACTATATGGATCGATTAGATTTATAATTGAATTTTTTAGACAACCTGATGCTCATATTGGCTACGTGGCATTAGAATTTTTAAGCATGGGTCAGCTCCTTTGCATTCCAATGGTAATAATTGGTTTCATTTTGCTTTCCTATTCAAGGAGTAATGCATGAAAGCATACCTAGATCTTCTTCAATATATTTTAGAAAGTGGTGATGAAAAGGATGATAGGACCAATACGGGAACTATCTCATCGTTTGGACATCAGTTAACTTTTGATTTAGATGAAGGGTTTCCAGCTGTAACAACAAAATCACTTGCATGGAAAGGTGTTGTCTCAGAGCTGCTTTGGTTTCTTGAAGGATCTAGTGATGAGAGAAGACTTGCTGAAATCAGGTTTAGCAAAAATCGAGATCAACTAACGGATCTAAGTAAATATTCAACCATATGGACAGATAATGCAGACAACCAAGGTGTTGCTTTGGGGTATGAGAATAATGACTTAAAAAAAGAACTTGGTCCCGTATATGGAGTGCAATGGCGAGATTGGGGTGGGGTAGATCAAATAAAAGAATTGCTTAAAAATATTCAGGAAAACCCCGACGGTAGAAGACATATTCTTTCTGCATGGAATGTAGGCAAGATTAATGAAATGGCTCTTCCTCCATGCCATGTAATGTCTCAATTTTATGTAAGTAACGGGACTATTAGCTGTCATATGTATCAAAGAAGTGCTGATATGTTTTTAGGGGTTCCATTTAATATTGCTAGCTACTCTTTACTGCTTTGTATCTTTGGAAAAATTCTTAATCTCAAACCAAAACGCTTTGTTCATTCTTTTGGTGATGCTCACATATACAAAAATTCAATTGATCAAGTAAAAGAACAAATTGCTCGTGAACCATTGCCATTACCAACATTAAGCCTTCCAAATATAAAATCACTTGAAGATATTCATAGACATTCTATAGATGAATTTAAACTTGAAAACTATGAGCATCATCCTGCAATTAAAGCAAAAATGGCGGTATAAATGAAAATTATTTCTCATCTTGTAGCTGTATCAAATAACTTGGTTATTGGAGTTGATAATGATCTTCCTTGGAACTTAAAAACAGATTTAGCTCATTTTAAAAAATATACGCTTAATAAAACTATCATAATGGGCAGAAAGACTTTTGAGTCTATAGGGCGGCCATTACCTAATAGAACGAACTTTGTTATATCAAGGACGCTGAAAGAAATTCCAGGTGCTCAAGTTTTTGAAAGCCTAGAAATAGCCGTTAAAAATGCAGAAGAAATTAATAAGCTTGAAGGCAAAGAGAATGAAATAGTTATTATTGGTGGGGGCTATTTATTTAGAGATACTATCAAGACAGTAAATAAGCTTTTGATTACAAGAGTTGACTGTGACATTGAGGGAGATATTTATTATCCAGACCTAGATCTTACAGAATGGAAACTTCAAAGCAAAGAGTCTTTTAGAAAAGATGAAGATAATGACTATAATTTTGAAATAGAGGAATACTCTAAATTATGATTGGCTTTGGATGTACTCTCTTCTCAAAGCTAAATTCTTAACTCGAATTTCTTCATTCTCAGTATATTTAATCCAATTATTAGCTTGCTTCTTAATTTTCTTGTCATCATCTCTAGCAGCAATTCTAAATTGTTTCTTTGCATTATCAAACTCTTGTAGCTCATAATAAGCTTGGCCAAGTGTTAAATATACTTGTGATATTTTACTTATTTTGCCTTTATCTAATCCCTTTTTGATTGCGTCCACAGCTAGCTCAACTCTATCCTCGGAAAGATATAAATTACCAAGAAGAACATAAGACTTACCTTCTTTGGACATTTTTGCAGCCTTCTCAAGAACTGGAATGGCTTTATCTACTTCTTGCGCCATTCTCCATGAATCAGCTAGAAGCTTTAAGTTTTTTTCATTATTTCTTACTACTGGGCCAGTCTTTTCAACCTTGGTCTCATCTTTAGTTATCTTATCAATAACAGTTTCTGTCGTGGTTACAATTTTCTTCTGACCAGAAATAAGAACTTCAGCAGCCCAGTAAGGGTTTTGATTTAAAAGAAGTAATTGAGCAAGAGCTAAGTACTCGGACTCCTTATCAAGAAAATCTTTGGCGTGAGCAGCTTTCAGTGTAATCATATAATCTCTTTCTCTTCCCAGCTGACCATATGTTCCGCCTAGCTGAATAAAGTAGAGTTTTTTTGGATAAAGATTAACAAGGATTTCATATATATCTAATTGAAGGAGAAGGGCTTTCTTTTCACCAATTTCTTTTTTTAACTCGCCTATACAAGCTGCGATAATAACGTACCAATTTTCTTTAGGTTTATAACCTTCTTCTTCAGCCATAGTGACCGCTGTTTCCATGGATGATCTAGACTTTCTAAAATCACCCAGCTGAAAATAAGCTTGTCCAAGAAGAGACCAAGATTGTGCAGTTACTGTCTCAACTTCATCCATCCAAATCAGAATAAGATCAACACCTTTTTGATATCTTTCTTTAACCAAATTTAATTGAGCTAAAGTAAGTAAGCCTGATGTCCTTAATGGAATTGTTACTTCTGGCTCAGCTAAAAGCTTTTCATAAGCTTGGATTGCTTGGTCATACTTTCCATCTGAAAAATAAACATAACCCCATGTATTCCACATAACTGATCTGTCATAACTTTTTAAATTTTCTTGATCATCTCTAAGCTCTGTTAATATTTCTAAGACAACCTCCATATCAGGTGCGGGTTCACCTTTTTCATCAACAACTTC
>ENA-OUOG01003149-OUOG01003149.1-marine-metagenome-genome-assembly--contig:-NODE-3149-length-15907-cov-5.046052_pt1 | contig 15907 bp, 15 predicted proteins | sample MGYA00248635_ERZ508505 | MGnify/ENA primary metagenome ERZ508505 (study PRJEB26176, sample SAMN06267871) | marine metagenome | isolation source: Saanich Inlet, British Columbia, Canada | place: Pacific...
TTACCCGCTATGCTGCTCTCTGGTGTCCGGACTTTCCTCTTTTTTTCCGAAAAAAAAAGCGATAAGATGGCCTGCGTGCCAAAGTTAGCCATTTGTTGATAATTAACAGGGATTATCTTCCAACTATAGAATGAAACCAAAAACTGATTTTTATATTTGTCTTAATGGAAGCATTTGTCGTTTCTGCACTTAAATACCGACCCACTAGTTTTGAAGAAGTAGTTGGGCAACAAAGTATTACCCAAACTTTAAAAAACAGTCTAGAAACAGGCCAACTGGCTCAAGCCCTGTTGTTTTGTGGTCCACGTGGAGTTGGTAAAACGTCTTGTGCTCGAATTCTGGCCAAACAAATCAACAAATCAAGTCTAGACCAAACCCAACCAGACGACTTTGCCTTCAATATTTTTGAACTCGATGCCGCTTCTAACAATTCTGTAGAGGACATTCGAAAAATAAACGAGCAAGTACGCATACCCCCGCAAGTAGGCTCTCATAAAATATACATTATAGATGAAGCACACATGCTTTCAAACGCAGCTTTTAATGCCTTTTTAAAAACTTTAGAAGAGCCTCCTAAGCATGTTATTTTTATTTTAGCAACTACTGAAAAAAATAAGATCATTCCAACTGTACTCTCAAGATGCCAGGTGTACGATTTTAAAAGAATCTCTGTTAAAGATATTCAAGAGTATTTGGTGAAAATAGCTCAGGATAGAAATTTACAATTTGAAGAAAGTGCACTTTTTCTTATCGCACAAAAAGCCGAAGGAGCGCTTCGTGATGCTTTGTCTATATTTGATCGAATGGTCAGTTTTACTCAAGGAAACCTGTCGGCTAAGGCCGTGGCCGATAATCTGAACTTATTAGACCACCAAACCTATGTTGAATTGGGTCAAACTATTTTTAATAATGATATACAAGGGATACTCAAAACGTATGACGAGCTCCTTACAAGAGGAATAGACCCCTTACAATTCATCAAAGGTTTAGGAGATTTTTTTAGGCATTTGATGCTAGCAAAAGACCCAAGCACACTCACTTTAATGGAATTGGGTGAAGATGTTAAAGAGAGTTTTCAGAAGCAAACCGAATCCCTTTCAACCCAATATCTTTTGGATGCGCTTACTTTGATCAATACTTCTGAAGCAAATTACAAAAGCGTCAACAACAAAAGAGTGCATGTAGAACTGAGTCTGATGCAACTCGCTTCACTCCATTTTAATGGAGAAAAAAAAAAGGCTACATAATACCAGCTAAATTAGCTAACGAATTAAGCAATTCAGATCCAACAATTCAAATTAGTTTAGCTTCTTCTTCTAAGAATACTGAACCAAAAACAGTAATTTTAGGAAAATTGGACAAAGAATCAGTACACACTGAGGGAAAAGAAAAACCATATCCTGAACCTGAAGAAACTATTTTAAAGGTTGAAGAACCCCCTCAAAAATCAGAAATAAAAAAAGAGGGGTCTGCGTCTAAAGAATATATTACGCGTGGTGTTTCAGGATTTTCACTTTCCAGTATTGCCCTTAAAAAAGCGGCAAAAAAAATAAATCGCCCTGAAGTCAAAGAAGAAAATCTTCCAGAAGATGCCTTCGATATTGAAAATCTAACTAAACTTTGGAATGAATATGCAGAGCAAATAAAAACGGAAGGGAAACAAAATATTGCATCCATCATGCGAATGCATCAACCTGATTTAACAAATCAGTCAACCATCAGCTTTTTTGTAGCAAACGACATGAATAAGGTCGAAATGACTCGTGAAATGGAACTTTTGATGCCATTTTTAAGAGCGAAATTAAATCATTATGGCATTAAAATTGAGATTGAAATAAAAGAAACCATTAGAGAAGATTCAGTTTATTCCCCGAAAGAGAAATACCAGCATCTTATTAAAATCAATCCTGCCTTGGAAACACTTCGTGAAAATTTTGATTTAGATTTTTAGAATATGTTAGGACTTAAATTACCTACGGATCCCAGATGGGTAAATGTTGCCAAAAAAAATATTGAAGAAATTCTTACTGACCATGCTTACTGTGAGCAAAAGGCAGCAAGTACTGCCATTTCACTGATCATTGGTTTTCCTCAATATCCAGAATTAGTTTCAGCCATGACCGAGTTGGTTCAAGAAGAAATGAGTCATTTTAAAAAGGTCCATGATTTAATTCTAGAAAGAGGATCTGTATTAGGAAGAGAGCGTAAGGATCCTTATGTACTCCAATTGCGATCGTTTTTCCCTAAAGGTGGTTCAAAAACGGATCACCTTGTTCATAAACTCCTTTGCGCTGGGCTGATTGAAGCGAGAAGTTGTGAGCGGTTTCGAATTTTATCCGAAGCATTGGAAGAACAAAAACTTAGAAAATTTTATCACAAGCTCATGATTAGTGAAGCCAATCACTACACCATGTTTTTGAGTTTTGCTCGTCAATATGGAAAATCAAGAAAACAAGTTGATGAAAAATGGGAAGCTTTATTACAATTTGAAGCAGCACTGATCAATACTTTGGGTGATCAAGAAGCCATTCACAGCTAGAGTATCGTCTATTTATTTTTACAGAGTTCGTGTATCATACCATCCGAAAGTCCAACCTTTGGAACGTAGATCACTTTAGCTCCACTCCATTTAAGTGTTCTTAAAAAAAGCTGAGCCGCTGGCAAAATTACATCTGAACGGTCTGGATTCAAACCCAATCCAACAATTCGCTCTTCAAAGGTCATTTTACTAAGTTTTGTGTACAAGGCGTTTAGAGTTAAATAAGTAATGGGACGATTATCTTTAATGTTTGCCATTTTATGAAGTTTATTGATATTCCCTCCAGTACCTAGCAAGTAAATTTTTTGATACTCATTCGTTTTTTCTTTCACCCATTTTTCTGCATGCTTCCACAATTCTTCTGAAACACCATTATTTAGTAGTCTTACTGTACCAATTTTAAAAGACTTAGAATGGATTCTTTTTCCATTTATAAGTATACTAAACTCTGTGCTCCCTCCACCAACATCAACGTATAAAAACGTTTTGTCGTTACCTACAACATTGAATACATTGGTATTTGAAATTATTTTTGCTTCTTTCTTTCCATCAATGATTTCAATTTGAACTCCAGATTTTTCGAAAACTTCTTTCACTATTTTTTTTCCATTATCTGCTTCTCTTAGTGCTGAAGTAGCATAGGCCATATATTCTTTGACTCCATGTACTTTCATCAACATTTTAAAAGCCTTCATGGATTTTACGATTCTCTTTTTGTTTTTCTTGGATATAGTCCCCGTAGTAAATGAATCTTCTCCGAGTCGGATAGGGACTCTTACCAATGCATTTTTAAGAATTATTTCTTCTTTATTATGCTTTATAACATTAGAAACCAACATCCGAATAGCATTTGAACCAATATCTATAGCTGCGTACTTTTTAATCTTCATGAACGACTTTTTTCATGGTAATACTCATAAATTTTCCATTGAGATCGAACTTCGCTATCATTATTTATCATAAAAATATTTTGCTCTGTACCATTTATTTTTCTTGCTTTCACATTGTCATTCCAAGCAATTTCAAAAACATCCAAAATTTCTTCCTGAAGTACACGGTCGTAAATAGGAACTGCAACCTCTACTCTATTTTCAATATTTCTTGTCATGAAATCAGCTGATGACAAATAAACTTTTGGGTTGCCACCATTCTCAAAAATATAAACTCGAGGGTGCTCTAAATATTTATCAACAATACTGATTACTTCAATGTTTTCACTCATACCTTTAACTCCGGGTATCAAGCAACAAATTCCTCGGATAATCATTTTAACAGGAACTCCTTCACAACTGGCTTCGTAAAGCTTTTCAATGATTTTAAAATTGGTAATGGCATTGAGTTTTAACTTAATGCCACTTGGCAAACCTGCTTTTTGGTTTTCAATTTCCTTATTGATCATCCGAACAATAGAATTGTTTGTGTAGTGAGGAGAAACAATTAAATTCTTGTATTTCTTGAGCTTATAGTGAACTTGCAAAAAATTGAAGACTTTGTTTACCTCTTTTAAAATCTTTTGATTGGAGGTGAGCAAGGTATAATCTGTATATATTTTTGCTGTGTCTTCATTAAAATTTCCCGTACTAATAAAGCCATAACGTTTTTTCTTACCGCTTACTACTTTTTCTATCAGTCCAATTTTGGAATGAACTTTCAAGCCCGGTATGCCAAAAATTAGCTGAACACCCGCAGCTTGCATTTTTTCTGCATAAATAATATTATTTGTTTCATCAAAACGAGCTTGCAACTCAATTTGAACCAATACTTTTTTACCATTTTTTACTGCATTAATCAATGCACTTGCTACGTTTGATAATTTTGATAGACGGTAAATTGTAATTTTTATGGTAGTGACTTCAGGGTCTAATGCTGCTTCTCTTAAAAATTTAATGAGGTAAGAAAAACTATGATACGGTGTGTAAAGTAAAAAATCTTTTTTATCAACTGCTTTAATAATACTTTTCTCTAATGAAAGTCCTGGAATGGTTACAGGATCCACTTTTTCATATTGAAGATTGGTGTTTTTTAATTGAGGGAAATTCATATAATCTCTACGGTGATGATAACGCCCACCTGGTATTAGACTATCAGTTGAATCCATTCCTAAAATGTCTTTGACTAAATCTAACGTATCCTCAGGGATGTCGGTATCGTAAACCAAGCGAACGGGTTCTGCCAAAATTCGCTCTCGAACACTTTCTACAATTTTATTTATATAGCTTTTAGAAACATCCCCTTCCATATCAAGCTCGGCGTCACGAGTTACCTTAATCATATGGGAGGTAATGGTAGTAAACTCATTAAAATTAAAAATTAGATGAAAATGATAGCGAATCAAATCATCTAAAAACATGACATATTGTTTCTCCCCTAGTTGAGGCAATACAATAAACCGATCCAGTTCTTTGGGTATTTCGATTAATGCAAACTGTTTCTTCGGAACCTCATCAGATTCGATGGAAAGTTTGACTGCTAGAAACGCTTGATTATCTGAAAAATCCTGATCTCGATTTTCAGTGATCATAATAGTCATTAAAGCAGGGCTTACTTTCTGAATATAATATTCCTTTAAAAACGCCTTATGTTCTTCGAGAACCTGTTTTTCATTTACAAAATAGATTTGTTCTTTCTCTAATTCTTGTTCTATTCCTTTTAAAATCTCAGCGCTTTCTTTTTGCTGTTCAATTACTTTCTGAGTAATCATTTTTAGCAATTCAGTAGCACTTTCTCCACCAAAAACTTTTTTTCCTGTTTTTTCAGATTGTGCAATTCGCTGAACTGTTGCATAGCGTACCTGAAAAAATTCATCCAAATTATTTGAAAAAATCCCAATAAATCGAAGTCTGTCTAAAAGAGGTACATTGTAGTGTGCTGCTTCTTGAAGTACACGTGCGTTAAAATCTAACCAACTTAATTCGCGATTTATAAAACGGGGTTGAACTGTATTATTCATTTCAAAATTTCTTTAGGTAAGCCCAAACTTGTTGTACCACTCTGAATGCTTTTCCACTCACTCTGTTCAAATTGAATTCGAGCCCAAGCTGCAGTTGGTAGATGCTCTAAGTTGGTTGTGGATAACTGGGTTACCGCTTGAGTAAATGCTGGATTGTGACCCACACAAATAACTTTAGAATAATGATCTGGGATAGATTTTATAAAACGAAGCAATTGAGAAATTTCAAACGTATAGAGAATTTCTCTTATGTGTAATAATTTGTAAGGAAGTTGAAGTTCATGCATTGCAATACAAGCAGTATGTATTGCCCTATTTGCTGGACTTGTAAAGACGACGTCAAAATCCTTAAATAGTTCAGACGAAGCTGCTGTCATAGCCTTAATTCGTTCTATTCCTTTTTCGGTAAGGCCGCGATTTCGATCCTCTACTAAAGATTCCCAAGAGGATTTGGCATGTCTTAAAAGTAATAATTCTTTCATCGTTATGGAGCTAAGCGTTCAATATTCCAAAAACTACCGTGCCACTGACAACGGACACGATCGTGAAGCCTATTGGGGCGTCCTTGCCAAAATTCAATACATTTTGGAGCTACATTGTAACCTCCCCAGTGCTGGGGACGTTCCACGGTTTTGTCTTGATATTCAATTTTTAAGGCATCTAATTTAGCCTCTAAAATAGATCGGTCTGTAATCACCTTACTTTGTTCTGAAACAATAGCTCCCAATTGACTTCCCTTTGGACGACTTTTAAAGTAATTATCAGAAGTCTCAGCACTTAATTGCTCGGCTCTTCCTTTTATGATAACTTGGCGCTCAAGAGCTGGCCAAAAAAAAGTGAGCCCTACTTTGGAATGATGCGCTATTGAAAGACCTTTTTCACTCTGGTAATTGGTATAAAACTCAAAACCTTCTTCTGTCAATGCTTTAAGTAATACTATACGCGCTTTTGGAAAATCATCTAAGCCTAGGGTAGCAAGTGACATCGCATTTGCTTCATCAATTTCAGGATGTAGGTCTGCTTCTTCAAACCATAATCTGAAAAACGCGAGTGGGTCATTAGAGATATCCTCTACTTTTAATTCACTTTTGTCGTATGACTTGCGTAAATATCCTAAATCTTTTTTTTTCATTCGAAATACAAGTTATAATCCATTTCATTTATATCGAAAAGCTTTTAAGGTCTTCTGACAAAATTACATTTTCAAAAATTGCTGAAGCTTCTTTTACAAACTCATTTTTATCGCCGTAACGATTTGAATAATGCCCTAACATCAGTTGTTTTACAGCTGCTTTTTGAGCTATGGTAGCTGCTTCTTTTGCCGTACTGTGTTTTGTTTTTTTAGCGAGCTCTTTATGCTGCTCCAAGAAAGTAGATTCGTGATATAATAAATCAACTCCTTTCACCTCTGAGACTAAGGCTTCGTTGTATACCGTATCACTACAATAAGCATATTGCTTTTGTGGTTCTGGAGGGTGAGTGAGTTTCTCGTTTTCAAAGGTTTTCCCATTTTCTAATTCAATTGAAAACCCATTTTGCAATTGAGTAAAATGAAAGGGCTTTAAGTCCAAATCAGCTATTGCTTCACTGTTAATTTTTCTTTTTTCAGACTTGGTTGAGAATAAAAAACCATTGGTATAAACACGATGCTCAAGGGGCAGTGTGGTTACCTTAATGTGTTCATCCTCAAAAAGAAATTCAGGGACCGTTGATTCCAATTCTTTAAAGTGAAGTTCATAGTCAGTCCATGACTTTGCTAATTTTAATTGAAGTGTGATAATTTCTTTAATTCCTTTTGGACCGTAAATTGTTAATGGTGCTGTTCTTCCCAAAAGTCGAAAAGTACTAATCAAGCCTATTAAACCATAAAAATGATCTCCATGTAAATGAGAAATAAAAACATGCTGAATACGAGAAAATTTAATCTTTGATTTTCTCAATTGCATTTGCGTTCCTTCTCCACAATCAATCAAAAACAAATTACCTTTGACCTCCAACAATTGAGAAGTAGTGTGTTTATGCTCTCTTGGCGTTGCAGAGTGACATCCTAAAATAGTGAGTTTCATCATGGTTAAAAACCTAAATCGCGTTGCATTCGTTCAAACGAAATAAAATCATATGCTTCTTTCAGTGTTGGAACTGCATTATATTCTGATGGTAGTGTGTTTATTTGATCTGTTGAAACAATCACTACAAGAACTTTTGATTTTGATAGAAGTCGGGAATTCAATTCTCTCAAATCATCTAAAGGTAAAATTGATGCGCTACAATCCATTATTAAATCAATACTAATATCAAGATTGAGTTGATTCCTACAATTTATTTTGTCCTTTAAATATTGGGCAGTAGAAATAGTTCCTATCTCATTTTCGTCTATACGAATCATGCTATAGGAATATTGAGTTTAGAGGCTAAAAGGTAAATGATTGCCATACGAACAGCGACGCCATTTTCAACCTGATCTAAAATAATTGCTTGTTCGGAATCAGCTACTTCACTACTAATTTCAACACCTCTATTGATCGGACCAGGGTGTAAAATCACAATTTCTTTTTTAAGCGGTTTTAATCGTTCGGCCGTGAGTCCAAAATTTTGACTGTATTCTCTTGTGGATGGGAAGTAATTCAAATCCATACGCTCGTTTTGTACGCGCAGCATGTTTACAGCATCGCACCATTTAAGGGTTTGAGCAAAATCTGTAGAAACTTCAACTCCAAGTGATTCAATATGCTTTGGCAGTAGCGATTTTGGGGCGCATACACTTACTTCAGCCCCCAGCATTTTTAAAGCATAAATATTGGATAAAGCAACTCTTGAGTGTAAAATATCACCTACAATGGCAATTCTTTTACCGTTGAGTTCACCAAATTTTTCTTGAAGAGAAAAAGCGTCTAATAAAGCTTGTGAGGGGTGCTCGTGGGTGCCATCACCGGCATTGATGATGCAAGAATCTACTTGTTTTGACAGGAAATGAGCAGCACCGGGGTGGGGATGTCGAATGACCACCATATCCACTTTCATTGCTAATATGTTATTAACTGTGTCAACTAGGGTTTCTCCTTTTTTTAGAGAAGATTGATTGGCTGAAAAATTAAGTACATCGGCACTCAATCTTTTTTCTGCTAATTCAAATGATAATTTGGTTCGAGTACTGTTTTCGAAAAATAAATTTGCGATGGTTATATCTCGCAAACTTGGAACTTTCTTAATTGGCCGGTTGATGACCTCTTTAAAATGTTTTGCAGTTTCAAAAATCAAGTCTAGATCCTCTTTCTGTAGGTATTTAATTCCCAAAAGATGTGAAACACTCAATGCTTTCATTCAACGTATTTTTCTAAATAAACGATATTTTCTGCTTCTTCTTGAGACCATACAACTTTTACCTTGTCTCCTTGTAAAGCATCAATTTGAGCCCCCAAATAGTCTGGTTGTATTGGCAAGTGCCTACTGAATCTTCTATCGACCAAAACCAACAATTCGATGGACTTAGGCCTTCCATAGGTATCGATTGCGGTAAGTGCAGATCGAATACTTCTTCCAGTAAACAATACGTCATCAATCAACACTACATCTTTTCCTTCGATTGTTTGATTCATAACCGTAGCATTGGCGCTAAGAGGACGCTCACTTCTTCTAAAGTCATCACGGAAAAAGGTAGTGTCTAGTTTCCCTATCTTAGGATCAGCTATACCTGATTTTATTAACAATTGAATTAAACGATCGAGTAATAAGGTTCCACGAGGCTGTAATCCTACAAGTACCGTATTTGAAAAATCACCATGGCGTTCTATCAGTTGATAACAAAGCCGGTTTAAAATGATGTTGATCTTTTTATCGCTAAGTAGCACTTTTGGCTTCATCTTCGTTCTAATGATACAAAAGTAGGAGTTTCTGTACTATAAAAAAAACCCTCCAATTGGAGGGTCTTTTTATTAAAATGCAATTGAATTATTAGTTGTCATTGTCCATTTGCTCTTTCAAATTAGCCAAGGCATCTAGATCTCCAAGAGTTGCTTTATCTGCATTTGATGCCGCTACTTTTTTGGCAGCTCGCTTCACATTTTTCATCTCTTGCTCTCTAAAAGTTACCGTATGGGAAGCAACAACTCTCTTGAATTCTTTACTGAACTCAATGATTTTAAATTCTGCTTCTTCTCCTTTGGCAAGCTTGTTCCCATCTTCTTTCTCAAGATGACGCGAAGGAACAAAGGCAACAATATCATCATTGAAATGAATAGTTGCTCCTTTATCAACGATTTCAGTAATTGCAGTATTGTGTGTTGAATCTACTGCAAACTCTTTTTCGTATTTATCCCAAGGATTGTCCATCGTTTGTTTGTGTCCTAAACTTAATTTACGACCATCAACATCTAACTCAAGAACAATAACGTCTATTTTATCTCCAAGGGTCAAGACTTCAGAAGGGTGTTTTACTTTCTTGGTCCAAGACAAATCAGAAATATAAACCAGTCCATCAATACCCTCTTCTAATTCAATAAACACTCCAAAATTGGTAAAGTTTCTCACCAATCCTGAATGCTTAGATCCAATTGGATATTTTGATGTAATATCAGTCCATGGATCAGGAGTAATTTGTTTGATTCCAAGTGACATTTTTCTTGACTCACGATCAAGGGTTAGTATCATCGCATCAACCTCATCACCTACACTAACAAAATCCTGTGCTGATCTCAAGTGTGTTGACCATGACATTTCAGATACGTGAATTAAACCTTCAACACTTTCTTCAATTTCAACAAAAGCACCGTAATCAGCAATTACAACTACTTTTCCTTTTACTTTATCACCTTCTTTCAATCCTTCAGATAATTGATCCCATGGGTGGGCACTCAATTGTTTGAGACCTAGTTGGATTCTAGATTTATTGTCATCAAAGTCAAGAATCACAACATTTAACTTCTGATCCAATTCTAAAATTTCACTTGGGTGATTTATACGACTCCAGGAAAGGTCTGTGATGTGAATTAAACCATCAACTCCACCAAGATCAATAAAGACACCATAGGAGGTAATGTTTTTCACTGTACCTTCCAGTACTTGGCCTTTTTCTAGTTGACCAATAATTTCTTTTTTCTGCTCTTCAATATCAGCTTCAATCAAGGCTTTATGAGAAACAACAACGTTTTTGAATTCATGGTTAATTTTCACCACTTTGAATTCCATTGTTTTATTTACATATTGATCATAATCGCGAATTGGTTTAACATCGATCTGTGATCCAGGCAAAAACGCCTCGATACCAAATACATCAACGATCATACCTCCTTTCGTTCTACACTTTACAAAACCACTTACAATTTCACCATTATCGTGAGCATTGTTTACACGATCCCATGCTTTGATGACTCGTGCTTTTCTGTGAGATAATACCAGCTGACCTGTTCTATCTTCACGCATATCAACGATCACTTCAACCTTATCTCCTACTTTCAAATCAGGGTTGTAACGGAATTCGTTTAGTGAAATTACACCTTCAGACTTCGCGTTAATATCGATAATGGCTTCACGATCAGTCATATAAACAACCTCTCCTTCGATCACATCATCATCTGCAGTATCAACAAAATTATCTTTGACAAGTTTTTCGAATTCATCCAATTGTTTGTCTTCAATAACATCAATACCTTCTTGGTAGTTGTGCCAGTTGAAGCTTGATAAAAATTCTGCCTGAGCAGCTTCTGTTTCTTTTGCAGAAGGCTTGTTGTCTTCTTTTACAGCAACATCTTCGGTTGTATCCGCTACTAAAACTTCGACTACAGCTTCAGTTGCTTCAACAGCTACTTCTTCTTTAGGTGCCACTGCTTTTTTCTTTGCAGGAGTCACTTTTTTGGCTTTTGGTGTAGGAGTTTCTTTTTTTACGATTTCTTTTTGGGGGGCAGCTTTCTTAGCAGTTGCTTTTTTAGCTGCGGTTTTTTTTGATCCAGTGCTTTCTTCAGCAGCTGAATTTTCGGTCGGTTCTTTGGCCATTTCCGAGGGTTTTGTATTCTGTAAACGGGAAAGTCTTAGTTGCGATTACAGAAGATGTTATCTTGTTTTGTCTTTTGCTTTTTTGTCTTTCCTACCAACAAAAAGCCTGCAAATATAATTCTAATGACTTGATAAACAAATAAACTAAAGAATTTTATTGCAACCCTATTTCTAGCTTTTGAACTGCATAAGCATACAATTCATCAAAAACCTGTTCCAGAGTTAAATTACTAACATCAATTTCAATAGCATCTTTTGCTTTTTGGAGCGGTGCGATTGCTCTAGATGCATCCTGATCATCACGAGCTTTGACATTAAACAAGACTTCATCCAAGGACTCTTCAACCCCAGCTTCTCGCTGTTCTAAATACCTTCTTTTAGCTCTTACTTCTACAGATGCTGTTAAAAAAAATTTACACGCCGCATGAGGAAACACAACAGTACCAATATCACGACCATCCATTACTACTCCTTTATCAGCAACCAATAACTGTTGCTGTTCAGTCAAAAAAGTACGCACGGCTTCTTGGGAAGCAACCTGACTAACGTATTGATTTATCTTCGGATCTCGAATGGCTTTGGTAACATTTGCATCGTTTAAAAAAGTTTGTTGTTCTTCTGCTCCTTCTTCAAAACGGATCGTGATCTGATTAAGAGATTCATTTAAAAGGTTCAAATCAACGCTTCCTTTGGCTGCTTGATTGAAACCAAATAGTGTGACTGCTCGGTACATTGCGCCTGTATCAATATAGGTGAAATTCAATACTTTGGCAAGCCGCTTGGCCTGAGTACTTTTTCCGGTAGCAGCATAACCATCAATGGCAATGATTTTTTTATTCATACCCTAAAAATAATATTTAATTTAGGATGGCATCAGACTCTTCGCATTAACAACTTTTTGTGTGGTTACAGCTAGGGCTATCACTTCATGCATTTCAGAGACAAAATGAAACGTTAAACCTTTTAAATATTTCGGATTAATTTCTTCAATATCCTTTTTATTTTCATGGCACAAAATGATTTCTTTAATCTTAGAGCGTTTCGCTGCTAAAATCTTTTCCTTGATCCCTCCTACAGGAAGCACTTTTCCCCTCAAAGTTATTTCACCAGTCATGGCTAAATTTTTCTTTACACGTTTTTGCGTAAATAAAGACACTAAAGAAGTTAACATGGTAATTCCTGCACTAGGGCCGTCCTTAGGTGTTGCACCTTCGGGTACATGTATGTGGATGTTGTATTGATCAAACTTAAATTCTGAGAGCCCCATAAATTCTGAATTTGCCTTGATGTATTCCATGGCAATTGTAGCTGACTCTTTCATGATTTTGCCCAAATTTCCAGTGATACTCAAATTTCCTTTTCCTTTTGAAATAGCGGATTCAATAAAAAGAATATCACCACCAACAGCTGTCCAAGCCAGTCCAGTTACAACTCCTGCTACATGATTATTTTCATACAAATCTCGGTGAACTTTAGCGGGGCCTAGAAGGGTTACCAGATCATCTATTTCTGGTGACACTTTATAATCCTCTTCCATCGCAATGGATTTAGCTGCATAGCGTACTGCTTTGGCAACTTGCTTTTCTAAGCCTCGAACTCCTGATTCTCGCGTATAACCTTCTACAATTTTTTCTAAAACAGTCTTTTTTAGATTTAACTGGATTTTTTTCATCCCGTGCTCTTTCAACTGCTTGGGTAATAAAAACTTTTGCCCAATCGATGTTTTTTCTTCTATGGTATAACCGCTAACGGGTATCATTTCCATTCGATCTCTTAAGGCTCTATGAATAGGTGACAAGCTATTTGCCGTTGCAATGAACATGACTTTTGATAAGTCATAGCCCATTTCTAGAAAGTTATCATAAAAAGTAGTGTTTTGTTCTGGATCCAAAACTTCCAAAAGTGCGGCTGCAGGGTCACCCTGAGCTCCAGAAGCTAATTTATCGATCTCATCTAATACAAATACTGGATTCGAAGTCCCTGCCTTTTTTAAGCTTTGAATGATTCTTCCTGGCAAAGCCCCAATATAGGTTTTACGGTGTCCTCTAATTTCTGCTTCATCGCGCATACCTCCTAGTGAAATTCGGACATATTCCCTGCCCAAAGCCTCAGCAATAGATTTACCCAAAGAAGTTTTACCTACCCCTGGAGGTCCGTGTAAACACAAAATGGGAGATTTCATATCATTACGCAACTTCAAAACAGCAAGGTATTCTATAACTCTTTTTTTAACTTCTTCCAATCCAAAATGATCGCGGTCTAGTATTTTTTGTGCGCGTTTTAAATCAAAATTATCTTTAGAATATTCGTCCCAGGGAAGGTCTAAAAACAAGTCTAAATAATTGCGTTGAACCGAATATTCCGCGACTTGAGGATTCATCCGTTGCAACTTCATTAGCTCTTTATCAAAGTGTTTACCAACTTCTTCACTCCATTTTTTTTCTACCGCTCTAGCTCGCATTTCCTCTACTTCCTCTTCATAAGAAACACCGCCCAGTTCTTCTTGTATGGTTTTCATTTGCTGGTGAAGGTAATATTCCCTTTGTTGGGTATCCATTTCAGACCGAACTCTAGATTGTATATCATTTTTCAAAGCCAACTTCTGATACTCCTCGTTCATATGTTTTAGACATACCAAAGCACGTTGGTGTAAACTCACTTCTGTTAAAATTAATTGTTTCTCTTTTACTGATACATTCATGTTGGAAGCCACAAAATTAATCAGGAAGGAGGGCGTTTGAATGTTCTTTATAGCAAAAGCAGCCTCAGTTGGTATATTTGGATTCTCTTGTATAATTTGTAAAGCCAAATCTTTTATAGAATCAATGGTTGCTAAAAACTCCTTATCATCTTTGTTGGGATGTTTGTCTTGAACGGCTTCAATCTCTGCTTTTAAATACGGTTTCTCTTCAAGTATCGATTTAATCTTAAATCGTTTTTTTCCTTGTATGATAATAGTTGTATTCCCATCGGGCATTTTTAATACGCGAAGGATTTGTGCAACAGTACCCATTTCATGAATATCTTGAGCTCCTGGATTTTCTACGTCCTCATTCCGTTGTGCAACTACACCAATAATTTTATCTGATTGGTTTGCGTCTTTAATCAACTTAATTGATTTGTCACGACCAGCGGTAATTGGTATTACAACACCAGGAAAAAGTACAGTGTTTCGTAAGGGAAGTATCGGTACAGAATTGGGTAAGGCTTCATTTTCTAAAGCTTCTTCGTCTTCGGTAGTCATTAGGGGGATTAAATCTGCATCAGATTCTATATCTTGCAGTGACAAGTTGTCAATTGTATTAAAAAGGGATCGCGCCATAGTGCTTTTTTAGGTCATCTTGTCATTGTTTAAACAGAAAACACGATGGAATAAACCTTATCCATTGCGAAGTCCATTTTTAAATAACTTCAATTAATTAAGGACAATAGTTATGCCACAAAAAAAAATCAACAAAGTGTAACAATCTCCAAATTTAATACTCAAACAAATGAAGACGTCTTAATTGAATTATAAAGAATTACATATTAACGCCTTAATTAAGGCCTGCAAAAAAAAGGATCAAAACGCTCAAATGGAATTATACCAAAGATATCATCGTCCATTATACCAAGCAGCTTTCGGTATTTTAAAAAACAAGGATGACGCAGAAGATGCCATGCAAGAAGGTCTCATTAAAGCCTTTGAAAAACTGGATCAATTTCAAGGTGAGGGGAATTTTGGAGGATGGTTAAGAAAGATTGTAGTTCGAAAAAGTATCGCATATTATCATTACAATAAGCAAACTGTAAACGATTTCCATATTGAAAACCGAACGGAACTCAGTGAAAATCCTGAAGAAGAGGAAACAAGTTTCCCAGCCTTTAACTCTGATCAATTAGAGCGAGCCTTAGGAAAAATAAACGAACGGTATAGTCTCATTTTGAAATTATACTATCTAGAAGGCTATACGCATGAAGAGATTGGTGAACTCCTTAACTGGAGTTATAGCAATTGCAGAACTACCCTTTCGAGGGCTAAAACACAATTAAAAAAACAACTCAATGAAGGAGCAACAACTTAAGGAACAGTTTATTAAATGGGAGCAAAAAAATCAGGCACCTAATCTTGACTCAGATCATGCGTTGCTATTTCAGATGCGCTTGAACAAACGCAAAAAAAGAATACAGCGAAAAAGAATTTTTCAATGGGCTGCCGTAGCGGTTCTCTGTATTGGTCTTGGAGGGGCTTTTCAACTTTCTCAAGAACAGCTTTCTGAAGAAGTTGTCCAGTTTCAAAAAGCTGAATTTCATTTAATGCAATTGATTGAAGAACAACTAACTTCATTTGAAAATTCTAACTCACCAACAACGCAGCTAATCTTTGAGCGTTCTAAAAAACAACTCAAACGCATTCAAAAGGATTACCAGAAAATTTATGCCCAATGGGA
>ENA-OUOG01003150-OUOG01003150.1-marine-metagenome-genome-assembly--contig:-NODE-3150-length-15903-cov-7.689625_pt1 | contig 15903 bp, 26 predicted proteins | sample MGYA00248635_ERZ508505 | MGnify/ENA primary metagenome ERZ508505 (study PRJEB26176, sample SAMN06267871) | marine metagenome | isolation source: Saanich Inlet, British Columbia, Canada | place: Pacific...
CAGTAGTGAAATGGTTCATCGCCGATGGTAGTGTGGGGTTTCCCCATGTGAGAGTAGGTCATTGCCAGGCTTCTAAACAATAAAAAACCCCTGCAGCATCGCTGTAGGGGTTTTTTATTGTTTGGGAAACAAGGATTTTCAGTCACCGCTCTCGGGTTCATGTGAGACCTTCTGTACCGCAGGTACGAGGGTCGGACGCCGCAGGCGCCGCGCAGCGGTTGCGAACAGCGTTCGCAATCCATTGTAGGTCCCAGCACCTATCAGTGTTTTTGTACTGTAAGGCTTATGCAGCATCGCTGCAGTGGCTGAGGCATAATAGGCACCCTAGGCACAATGCCTCGCAATCACTGCCCATCAGAGGGGGCAAAGTCCATGGAATATATCCTGTATCTCGCTCTCGGCGCCATGGCTGGATTAGTTGGCGGCCTATTTGGCTTAGGGGGCGGTGTAGTAATAGTCCCTATTCTGATTATCGCCTTTGAACTGCAGGGGATATCCCATAATGTCGCCACCCACATGGCCGTCAGTACCTCACTGGCCAGTATAATTTTTACCTCCATCCCCTCAATTTACACCCATGCTAAAAAGGGCTCGGTGCGCTGGAGCCTGGTCACCTGGATCAGCCCTGGCATAGTGCTAGGCGCCCTAGGCGGCGGGCTGTTTGCGCTATCTCTGACTGGCAGCAGTCTACAGCTGTTGCTGGGTGGGTTTTTTATGCTGGTGGCTCTGCAAATGCTATTTTATAAGCCTCAGGCTGCCTCCAGGGCAGGGCCAGGCCAGCCTTTGCTGCTGGTAGGGGGCAGCGGGATTGGCGGTATTTCCTCTTTATTTGGCATAGGAGGCGGGTCTCTCACCATTCCATTTTTGACCTATTTTGGGGTTCCAATGCACCATGCGGTGGGCACTGCAGCGGCCTGCGGGCTGCCGATCGCGCTCTTCTCAACATTGATTTATGCTGGTGCAGAGGCTCAGTCTGGCAATTTGCCTGAGGGAACTCTGGGCTATATATTTATACCCGCCTGGCTGGGCATTGTTATTGCCAGCGTACCCTGCGCTCGACTGGGGGCCCTGCTGGCATACAGATTAAATGAGCTGCGCTTAAAGCGACTGTTTGGCTTTCTGTTGATCGCCATGGCCGCAAGACTAATTTGGATTAATTTAACAGGCGACTAATGTGTCTGAACTACAAAGCAAAATTCTAAAGCTACTTGAAGATGGTCAGTTTCACTCTGGCGAGAGCCTTGGCGAGCGTCTGGGTGTCAGTCGCACCGCAGTATGGAAGCAGCTGCAAAAACTTGAGGCCATTGGCCTGCAGCTGGAATCGGTAAAAGGCACTGGTTATAGGGTCCCAGCTGGCTTCGAGCTGCTGGACCAACAGCAGATTCGCGATCAGATTAAGGTTCCAGCGCAGCTGATGCCCGCTCGGCTGGAGATTTTTCAAAATATAGATTCGACGAATAAATACCTTCGAGACCGAGTGGATAATCCCCAGTATGCGCGTTCTTTGGTGCTTGCGGAAAGCCAGTCTGGCGGGCGGGGCAGGCGAGGTAAGACCTGGGTGAGCCCGTTTGCCGCCAATATATATCTGTCTGCCCTCTGGGACTTTGAGCGCGGCGCCGAGGCACTCGAGGGCCTGAGTTTGGCCGTTGGTGTTGCCGTACGGCGGGCTCTGCTGGAGGTTGGTCTAAGTGATGTACAGCTCAAATGGCCCAATGATATCTATATAGGTCGCAAAAAATTGGGGGGTATTCTGTTGGAGATGCTGGGTGATCCAGCCGGATATTGCTCGGTAGTGGTTGGCATAGGTATCAATGTTTCAATGCCGTCACAGGCTGCGGCGGCAATCGATCAGGACTGGACAGATATTAACAGTCAATTGGCCCAGCCTATTTCTAGGAATCGCTTAGCAGCGGCCCTGATCAGTCATATTCTGTGCCTGCTGGACAGCTTTCAGGCTAGTGGCTTTGGGCCCTACAGAGACGAATGGCAGTCGGCAGATGCATTTGCTGGGCAACAGGCGACAGTCACCACAGTTCGTGATGCTATCAGTGGCACTGTGGTTGGTGTGGACAGTGGGGGAGCTCTGGAAATGAAACTTGCCAGTGGTGAGATACAGAGATTTATCGGTGGCGAACTCAGTTTGAGGTTGGCAAAGTGATTTTAGATATAGATGCGGGTAACAGTTTTGTTAAATGGCGAATTAAAGATGGCTCTGTGGATATAGCTGAAGGCTCTCAAGTTATAGCTGAAGGCTCTGAGGCTACCGGGCAGGTTGTAAAGGCCGGTCTAAACCTAGGAAGCACCCAGCGTCTGACCCAGGCTCGAATAGCCTCAGTTGCAGATCCGGCTGTAACTGAGACAGTCCGAGATCAGATGCAGCGACAATTTAATCTAGAGCTGCAAATAGCCAGAGTATCACCCCTTGTTGCCGGAGTTAGCTGTGGCTACAACGAGCCAGAGACCCTGGGCATTGATCGCTGGCTGGCTGCCGTGGCCGCCTACCAGAGAAATGCCGGCGCTGTGCTGGTTGTTGATGCCGGAAGCGCCATCACTATAGATCTGGTGGGTCCCCAGGGGCAGCATCTGGGAGGCTATATCTCTCCGGGCCTCAGGCTAATGCGTGAAGCCCTGTGGCAGGGCACTGATAGGGTTCAGGTGGATGAGGTGGAACCCTTAAATATGCTGGTTCCAGGGGCCAGCACCCAGGATGCAGTCAACCGAGGCTGCTTGCTTGCGGCAGTGGCCACTATAGAGAAATTGGCCAGCCAATATCCGGCCTCCATTGTAATAACCGGCGGCGATGGGCCCGTTATAGCCTCGGCTCTCTCACTGGCGGCAGACCATGTGCCGGGTTTGGTGCTGGATGGTTTAGCTATAGCCGGAGTAGAATTTACTCAGACCTTAATTTCCTAGGGCCACTGAGCCAGGGCTATTTGCGGTCTTAGGCTGATCCTTAGGCCCTGATTTTCCTCAGCTAAGCCTATTAGGCGATAATCCCGTAAAAAAATTGAAAGAACCCCCAGATAAGGTTGCTAATAGTCTCTAGTTTCACTAAAATCGCGCACCGTTTGTAGAGATGCTGGCGTAGCTCAGTTGGTAGAGCAGCTGACTTGTAATCAGCCGGTCGGGGGTTCGACTCCTCTCGCCAGCTCCAATTTTGGGTGAACTTGCTGATTTTATTGGCTTTTATAGGCAATAACAAAGTTCGACAAGATTTAAACGGAACTAATGTGTAGGCGGGATTCCCGAGCGGCCAAAGGGATCAGACTGTAAATCTGACGCGAAAGCTTCGGTGGTTCGAATCCACCTCCCGCCACCAAGTTTGAAAAAGGTGCGTTTAGTACCTTAAGTGGGAAGTAGTAAGCAATGTGGAGGTGGAGAAGAGCCACCTTGGTTCGACAAACAGCTTTAGCTGTTTGATCGTCACGCAAGTGACGACCCGGAGGGTGAGGCTTGTAAAGCCGAATAATCCACCTCCCGCCACCAAGTTTGAAAAAGGTGCGTCTAGTACCTTAAGTGGGAAGCAGTAGGTAATGCTGCTTAGGGTACTGTTGGACAGGCGCTGTATAAGAGGGATTGTTTAGCGGGCATAGTTTAATGGTAGAACCTCAGCCTTCCAAGCTGATGATGCGGGTTCGATTCCCGCTGCCCGCTCCAAGTAAGACAGGTTGTATAAGAGGTTTGTGCTCATATAGCTCAGTCGGTAGAGCACTTCCTTGGTAAGGAAGAGGTCACCGGTTCAAATCCGGTTATGAGCTCCAAATTTTTGAGGGAGGGCGTTGGTTCTCTCTCTGTAATAAGAAGTAGTAGTGTTTAATTAGTTTAAAGTTCAGGGCATTAGAGAGTTAATAGCCCGCTAATGTCCCGTTTAGGAGATGCTGAGATGGCAAAAGAAAAGTTTGAAAGAAATAAGCCGCATGTGAACGTAGGCACCATTGGTCACGTTGACCATGGCAAAACTACTTTGACCGCTGCGATGACTCGCGTATGTGCAGAAGTGTACGGTGGCGAGATGAAAGCGTTTGATCAGATTGATAACGCTCCTGAAGAGCGCGAGCGCGGCATCACGATTTCAACGGCTCACGTTGAGTACGATTCGTCGATTCGTCACTACGCCCACGTAGACTGCCCAGGTCACGCTGACTATGTTAAAAACATGATCACCGGTGCTGCGCAGATGGACGGAGCTATCTTGGTATGTGGCGCGACTGATGGCCCAATGCCCCAGACTCGCGAGCACATCCTGCTGTCACGTCAGGTAGGTGTACCCTATGTTCTAGTCTTCCTAAACAAAGCCGACCTGCTTGCAGAAGACTGTGGTGGCGTTGATTCAGAAGAATACGCCGAGATGCTTGAGCTAGTAGAGATGGAGCTGCGCGAGCTGCTCGATACCTACGAGTTCCCAGGCGACGACACACCTATTATTGTGGGTTCAGCGTTGATGGCTCTGGAAGGCAGAGACGACAACGAGCTGGGCACTACAGCGGTTAAGAAGCTGGTAGAAGCTCTGGATGCTTATATCCCTGAGCCAGTCCGCGCAATTGACCAGCCGTTCCTGATGCCAATTGAAGATGTATTCTCCATCGCTGGTCGCGGTACTGTTGTAACCGGTCGAGTAGAGCGTGGCATTATCAAGGTAGGCGAAGAGATTGAAGTGATTGGTATCACTGATACTGCAAAGACTACCTGTACAGGTGTTGAGATGTTCCGCAAGCTGCTTGACGAAGGTCGTGCGGGCGAGAACTGCGGTATTCTGTTGCGTGGTACCAAGCGTGAAGAAGTACAGCGTGGTCAGGTACTGGCCCATGTGGGTACAGTTAAGCCGCACACCAAGTTCACCTCAGAAGTGTATGTATTGTCGAAAGATGAAGGTGGTCGTCACACGCCATTCTTTAAAGGCTATCGTCCACAGTTCTACTTCCGTACTACAGACGTAACAGGCGCCTGTGAGTTGCCGGCTGGCACAGAGATGGTAATGCCAGGCGATAACGTACAGATGGAAGTGACCCTGATTCATCCGATTGCGATGGAAGAAGGTCTGCGCTTTGCGATCCGTGAAGGCGGTCGTACTGTAGGCGCTGGTGTTGTAGCAAAGATTATCGAGTGATAGTTGAGAAGTACTAAAAAAAGGGGCTCTTTGAGCCCCTTTTTTGCCCTCTGGCCGCAGCAGTGCTCGGTTTTGGCCGAAGGATAAAAAAAGAGTGATTACAGCAACTAAACTGCTTGACAGCCTAGGGGCGCGGCTCTAGAATTCGCGCTCCTTTTTCGGGGCTGGTTCGGCTGTAATTGAGTTAGCTGTGAAATTTAAAGTACAGATAGCGGAGTTTCGCTAAGATGCAAAACCAAAGTATCAGGATTCGTCTTAAAGCGTTCGATCACAAGTTGATCGATACGTCGACGCAAGAAATCGTCGAGACTGCAAGACGTACAGGCGCGCAAATTCGCGGGCCCATACCGTTACCAACGCGTAAAGAGAGATTCACTGTTTTGATTTCTCCGCACGTAAACAAAGATGCGCGCGACCAGTACGAAATTCGCACGCACAAGCGCTTGATCGACATTGTTGAGCCAACAGAAAAAACTGTTGATGCGCTTATGAAATTGAATCTTGCTGCTGGCGTTGAAGTACAAATCAGCCTGAGCTGATAACGACTGTAGCGGTTCGGCAGCAATGCCGGGCAAACACTAAAGTGTAATGTCTTGAAATAGACAGCCGTAGCGGGTAAGAGCCCCGTACGCTTAAGAGGTTAAAAAAATGAGTATAGGTATTGTCGGCCGCAAATGCGGAATGACTCGTGTGTTTACCGAAGACGGTGCGTCTATCCCTGTGACAGTGGTAGAAGCGACGCCTAATCACATTACCCAAATTAAAACCGCAGAGACTGACGGCTATTCAGCTATTCAGGTCACTACTGGTTCACGTAAAGCTTCCCGAGTAACCAAGTCCCAAGCAGGACACTTCGCCAAGGCGGGTGTTGAGGCTGGTCGTGGTCAATGGGAATTCCGTTCTGAAGGGTCCGAAGAAGCTTTTGAAGTTGGCTCAGCATTAACTGTAGAGCGCTTTGAGGCAGGTCAGAAAGTTGACGTAACCGGTACTTCTAAAGGTAAAGGCTTCCAAGGTGGCGTCAAGCGCTGGAACTTCAGCATGCAGGACGCGACCCACGGTAACTCGATCTCTCACCGAGCTCCTGGCTCGATTGGTCAAAACCAGACTCCCGGCCGTGTATTTAAGGGCAAGAAGATGGCTGGCCATATGGGTGCAGAGCAGGTTACTACACAGAATCTAGAAATTGTACGCGTCGACGCCGAGCGCAATTTATTGCTTATCAAGGGTGCCGTTCCAGGCGCGCCTGGTGGTGATATTGTCGTTCGTCCGGCAGTTAAGGCTTAAGGGGAGTGTCCATGGAACTAGCGATTGCGACACCCAAGGGTAATAAAGGAACCGTCGAGGTTTCAGAAGCTGCTTTTGGAATCGAATTTAATCAGGATCTGATCCATCAGACTGTTGTGGCTTTCTTGGCCGGTGGCCGTCAGGGTACCCGCGCTCAGAAAAACCGTTCTGCAGTATCTGGCGGTGGCCGCAAGCCATTCCGTCAGAAAGGCACTGGCCGTGCGCGTGCCGGTACTATCCGCGGGCCAATCTGGCGCGGCGGTGGTGTGACCTTTGCTGCACAGCCTCAGGATCATAGTCAAAAACTGAACCGCAAAATGTATCGCTCTGCGATGCGTTCAATTGTCTCCGAGCTGGCTCGCCAGGATCGCCTGGTTGTTGTTGAAGAGTTCGATGTAGATGCGCCAAAGACCAAAGGTTTGATTGCCAAGCTGGGTGAGTATGGTCTGCACGAAGCGTTGATCGTGACTGAAGAGGTGAGCGAAAACCTATACCTGTCGTCGCGCAACCTGCATAAAGTAGACGTGCGAGATGCAGCAGCGGTTGATCCCGTAAGCCTAATTAATTTCGATAAGGTGCTGGTGACTGTCGCAGCGCTTAAGAAACTTGAGGAGATTTTGGCATGAACCAAGAGAGACTCTTCAAAGTGTTGTTAGGGCCGCACATCACTGAGAAAGCAGCGATGTCAGCAGGTGCAGCAACCCAGGTTGTATTTAAGGTAGCTACAGACGCTAGCAAGCTTGAAGTGAAGAAGGCTGTTGAGCAGCTTTTCGAGGTTAAGGTTGAGGGTGTTCGTGTAGTAAATGTGAAGGGCAAGACGCGTCGTACGCGCACCGGTTTAGGTCAGCGCAGCGATTGGAAGAAAGCCTATGTCAGATTGGCGGAAGGTCAAGACATTGACTTTTCGGTAGCGGAGTAAGGGGTTAGTCATGGCAGTTATTAAGAGAAAACCAACCTCCCCGGGTCGCCGCTTTGTAGTCAGTGTTGTTAACCCTGATCTGCACAAGGGTGCACCTTACGCGCCGCTTTTGGCGCCTAAGAAAAAATCTGGTGGTCGTAATAGCGCTGGTCGTATTACTGTTCGCCATATTGGTGGCGGGCACAAGCAGCATTACCGCATTATTGACTTCAAGCGCGATAAGGATGGAATTCCTGCAAAAGTAGAGCGTCTGGAATACGATCCAAACCGCACTGCGCACATCGCGTTGTTGTGTTATGCGGACGGTGAGCGTCGTTACATTATTGCTCCAAAAGGTGTTTCTGCTGGTGATACCCTGGTGTCTGGTGAAGATTCACCGATCAAGGTAGGCAACAGTCTGCCGCTACGCAACATTCCCGTGGGCTCAACGATTCACTGTGTAGAAATGAAGCCAGGCAAGGGAGCTCAGATCGCTCGTAGTGCCGCAGCTTCAGTTCAGCTGGTAGCTCGTGAAGGTGCCTACGCCACTCTGCGACTACGCAGTGGTGAGATGCGCAAGATCGCCGTAGATTGTCGCGCAACACTTGGTGAAGTTTGTAACAGTGAGCACAGCTTGCGCTCATTAGGTAAGGCCGGTGCTTCACGCTGGCGTGGTGTTCGTCCAACCGTTCGCGGTGTGGCTATGAACCCCGTCGATCACCCGCATGGTGGTGGTGAAGGTCGCACCTCTGGTGGTCGTCACCCAGTTTCTCCTTGGGGCATGCCTACTAAGGGTTATAAGACGCGCAAGAATAAGCGCACTGATAAATACATTGTTCGTCGTCGCAAGTAAGCGTCGATTACATAATTAAAAGAGGATAGCAAACGTGCCACGCTCTCTAAAAAAAGGACCATTCATCGATCTTCACCTAGCTAAAAAGGTTGAAGCAGCGGTAGCGGCCAACGAACGTCGACCTATTAAGACCTGGTCGCGTCGCTCCATGATCCTTCCGGATATGGTTGGTCTGACCATCGCTATCCATAATGGTCGTCAACATGTTCCTGTTTTGGTCAACGAAGAGATGGTTGGTCACAAGCTGGGTGAATTTGCTCCGACCCGTACCTACAAAGGTCACGCGGCAGACAAGAAAGCCAAGCGCTAAAAGAGGATTTTGATTGTGGAAGTAGCAGCAAAGTTAAAAGGTGCCAGACTCTCAGCGCAAAAAGCGCGTCTGGTTGCCGATCAAATTCGCGGTAAGTCAGTTGATTCTGCATTGGAAATCCTGCAGTTCAGTGGCAAGAAAGGTGCGGACATTATTAAGAAAGTGCTGGAGTCAGCTATTGCTAACGCCGAGCACAACGATGGCGCTGATGTAGATGAGCTCAAGGTTTCAACAATTTTTGTTGATGAAGGCATGACGATGAAAAGAATCAAGCCAAGAGCAAAGGGCCGCGCGGATAGAATTTTTAAGCGCAGCTGTCACATCACTGTAAAAGTTTCTGAAAAGTAGAATTTAGGTTCGGGAGACCATTCAATGGGTCAAAAAGTACATCCAACTGGCATCCGTCTAGGTATTGTTAAAAAGCATGCTTCGACTTGGTATGCGGGTAAAAAGGACTATGCGGACAAGCTCTATCAGGATCTGACCGTTCGAGAGTTTATTAAGAAGAGACTCGAAAGCGCGTCAGTTAGCCGTGTAGACATCGAGCGCCCCTCAGACAGCGCGCGCATCACCATCCACACTGCTCGCCCTGGCATCGTCATCGGCAAGAAGGGTGAGGATGTTGAGAAGCTGCGCAATGAAGTCTCTAAAAAGATGGGTTGCCCAGTACATATAAACATTGAAGAGATTCGCAAGCCTGATCTGGACGCGAACCTCGTTGCTCAGAACGTAGCTCAGCAGCTCGAGCGTCGAGTTATGTTCCGTCGCGCCATGAAGCGCGCGGTGCAGAACGCTATGCGCGGTGGAGCTCTGGGTGTAAAGATACAGGTTGGTGGTCGTCTGGGTGGGGCAGAGATTGCTCGTTCAGAATGGTACAGAGAAGGCCGTGTACCGCTGCACACTCTGCGTGCAGATATTGATTACGCAACTGCCGAGGGTAATACCACTTATGGAATTATCGGCGTAAAGGTCTGGATCTTCAAAGGTGAAGTTCTGGGTGGTGAGGAAGCTGATACAGCGCCTGCCAAGACACAAGACACAAGAAACAAGCGATAAGGGTAAAGCGAAATGCTGCAACCGAAACGTACAAAATTCCGCAAGATGCACAAAGGCCGTAACCGTGGCCTAGCTCAGCGCGGCAGCAAAGTCAGCTTTGGTGAGTTTGGACTGAAGGCCTCTGGTCGTGGTCGTTTAACAGCTCGTCAGATTGAAGCAGCTCGTCGTGCTATGACCCGACACATTAAGCGTGGCGGTAAAATTTGGATCCGAGTTTTTCCAGATAAGCCGATTACTAACAAGCCGCTTGAAGTGCGTATGGGTAAAGGTAAGGGTAATGTCGAGTACTGGGTAGCACTTATCCAGCCTGGCAAGGTTCTTTATGAAATGGAAGGTGTTAGTGAAGAGTTGGCGCGTGAAGCATTTGCTCTCGCAGCGGCCAAGCTGCCAATCGCAACGACCTTCGTTAAACGCACGGTGATGTAAAGATGAAAGCTAACGATTTGCGTGAAAAGTCAGTTGACGAGTTGAAGGCCGCATTAGTTGAAGAGCAGAAAGCTCAGTTCAAGATGCGCATGCAACAAGCTACTGGCCAGTTGAACGAAAGCCACAAGGTCAAACAGGCGCGCCGAAATATCGCCCGCATTAAGACTGTTATTAACCAGAAGGCAGGGGAATAAGTATGTCTGAATTACAAGCGAGCTCACGTACGCTGACTGGCCGGATTGTCAGCGACAAAATGGACAAGACCATTACCGTGATGATCGAGCGTCGAGTTAAGCACCCGGTGTACGGGAAGATCTTGACCAAGTCGACAAAGATTAAAGCGCATGATGAAACTAATGATGCGAATTTAGGTGATCTGGTAACGATCGCAGAATGCCGACCTGTCTCCAAAGACAAGTCGTGGACACTGGTGAATATTGACGAGCGCGCTGCAGCAGAATAAGACTGCGCACAGCGAAGGTTTCGGAGTAGAAAATGATTCAAACAGAAAGTTATCTTGATGTAGCGGACAACAGCGGAGCACGTCGTGTGATGTGTATTAAAGTGCTGGGCGGGTCTCACCGTCGCTATGCTCGGGTTGGTGACATTATTAAGGTCACTGTTAAAGAAGCGATTCCCCGCGGCAAGGTAAAGAAAGGCCAGGTGATGAGTGCGGTAGTTGTGCGCACCAAGAAAGGTTTGCGTCGTCAGGACGGCAGCTTGATTAAATTTGATGACAACGCTGCAGTTTTGCTGAATGCCAACAATGCACCAATTGGTACACGTATTTTTGGGCCGGTAACCCGTGAGCTTCGCACTGAGAAGTTTATGCGCATTATCTCCCTAGCACCTGAAGTGCTGTAAGCGAGGATTAAGAAATGGCAATGCTGAAAATTAAGCGTGACGACGAAGTTGTTGTTATCGCCGGTAAAGACAAAGGCAAGCGTGGCAAGGTACTAAAGGTACTTGAGAACGACCGCTTGTTGGTGTCGGGTGTTCAGATGATTAAAAAGCATCAGAAGCCTAATCCTCAGGCTGGTATTCCAGGTGGGATTATCGAGAAAGAGGCACCTATACAGGTTTCCAATGTAGCTATCTTTAATAGCGCAACCAATAAAGCAGATAGAGTTGGCTTTAAGGTTCAGGAAGATAACAAAAAGATTCGTATCTTTAAGTCCAGCGGCGAAGCCGTAGACGCGTAAGTAAACAGGTAATCGAAATGGCAAGGCTGAAAGAAGTATATAAAAACGAGTTAGCTCCCAAGCTTAAAGAAGAGCTGGGTCTGGCTAATGTGATGGAAGTTCCTCGCATTACAAAGATCACGCTTAACATGGGTGTTGGTGAAGCGATTGGTGATAAGAAGTCTCTGGAAAACGCAGTGGCTGACCTGACTTTGATCGCCGGTCAGAAACCAGTGATCAATAATGCTCGCAAGTCTATTGCTGGCTTTAAGGTTCGCCAGGGTTGGCCTATCGGTACCAAGGTTACTCTGCGCAGTGATCGTATGTATGAGTTCCTGGAGCGTCTGGTTGGTATTGCTATTCCGCGTATTCGAGATTTCCGTGGCATAAGCCCCAAACAGTTTGACGGGCGCGGCAACTTCTCAATGGGTGTGAGCGAGCAGATCATCTTCCCTGAGATTGACTACGAAAAAATTGATAAGTTACGTGGTTTGGATATCACCATTACTACCACTGCACGTAATGACGACGAAGGCCGTGCTTTATTGCGTGCCTTTAACTTCCCGCTGAAAGGTTGAGGTAGTAGATAGATGGCTAAAGTATCCATGGTTCAGCGCGAAATTAAGCGCGCCAAGACAGTTGCAAAGTTTGCCGCCAAGCGCGCAGAACTTAAGGCGATTATTCACAATGTTGGGGCTTCCGACGAAGAGCGTTGGGAAGCGCAGCAGAAGTTACAAAAATTACCTCGTGATGCGAGTCCAGCTCGTCAGCGCAATCGCTGCAGAATTACTGGTCGACCACACGGTGTTTACAGTAAGTTTGGCCTGTGCCGTAACAAACTGCGCGAATCAGCAATGCGCGGTGAAGTTCCGGGACTGGTTAAAGCCAGTTGGTAAGTTGAGGAGCCAAACGATATGAGTATGCAAGATCCAGTTTCAGATATGTTGACACGCATTCGTAATGCGCATCACCGTAGTAAACCCGAAGTAACCATGCCTTCTTCAAAGCTGAAGGCCTCAGTAGCTAAGGTTTTACAGGAAGAAGGTTACATTGGCAGCTACAGCATCAGTGATGAAGTTAAGCCTAGCTTGACTATTGAGCTGAAATATTTTGAAGGCAAGCCAGTTATTGAAGAAATTACGCGCATCAGCAAGCCTAGCTTGCGTAGCTATGTCGGTAGCAGTGAGCTGCCGAAAGTACGCAGCGGTTTAGGTATTGCAGTCGTCTCCACCAGTAAAGGTGTGATGACAGATCGCGCAGCAAGAGCTGCCGGTATCGGCGGTGAAGTGCTTTGCACCGTATTCTGATAGGAAAGAAAAATGTCTAGAGTTGCAAATAGTCCAGTAGAACTGCCCAAAGGTGTTGAAGTAACCCTTGGTGGCGCAGAGATTTCTATCAAGGGCTCAAAGGGAACATTGGCTATGCCAATCAATCCCCAGGTGGAAATCAAACAGGAAGACAATGTTCTTACTTTTGCTGCCCGCAATGGAGATCAGTTCGCAAAAGCTATGTCAGGTACCACAAGATCCCTAGTGTCCAACATGGTGACTGGTGTGTCTGAAGGCTTTGAAAAGAAGCTTGAACTGGTCGGTGTTGGTTACAGAGCGCAGGTTCAGGGTAACAGCATCAATTTGACCTTGGGTTTCTCCCACCCGGTAGTTTATCAACTGCCAGAAGGTGTGACTGCAGAGACTCCAAGTCAGACAGAAGTATTGTTGAAGTCTTCGGATAAGCAGAAGCTGGGCCAGGCCGCAGCTGAAATTCGCGCTTACCGTCCACCAGAGCCCTATAAAGGTAAGGGCGTGCGCATCACTGGTGAATATGTAAGACGTAAAGAAGCCAAGAAGAAGTAACAGGGTATAACGATGAGCGATAAAAAAGTTTCACGTCAGCGCCGCGCAAGGCGAGTACGTATGAAGATCCGCGAGCAGGGTGTTACACGTCTGTGTATCAATCGTACGCCACGTCACATCTACGCGCAGGTAATCGCTGCCGAAGGTGACCGGGTACTGGCTAGCGCTTCGACTCTAGAAAAAGAATTGCGTGCTGGTAGCACTGGCAATGTCGATGCAGCCACAGCAGTTGGTAAATTAGTTGCTGAGCGTGCAGTAGCAGCTGGCGTTAAGTCTGTTGCCTTTGACCGCAGCGGTTTTAAATATCACGGCCGTGTAAAAGCACTGGCAGACGCCGCGCGTGAAGCCGGCCTTGAATTTTAATAGGTAGAAGATATGGCTCACTCAGATCAGAAAGATTCTGCAGCAGAAGGAATGATGGAGAAGCTGGTTCAGGTTAACCGTGTTGCTAAGACGGTTAAAGGTGGACGTATGTTTGCTTTTACTGCCCTGACAGTAGTTGGTGATGGCAATGGCAAGGTAGGTTTCGGTCGCGGTAAGGCCCGTGAAGTACCTATGGCCATCCAGAAGGCTATGGAAGCAGCGCGTCGCAACATGATTGATGTTGCTCTCGATGGCTCAACTATTCAGTACCCTACTAAGGGCGTTCACGCTGCATCAAAAATCTACATGCAGCCAGCTTCTGAAGGTACTGGTGTTATTGCCGGTGGTGCAATGCGCTCTGTACTTGAACTAGCTGGTGTACAGAACGTATTGGCAAAGTGTTACGGGTCAACCAACCCAGTGAACGTCGTACGTGCTACCTTTAATGCATTGCGTGACATGAAATCACCAGATGATGTTGCAGCGAAGCGTGGTAAATCAGTAGAAGAAATTCTGAACTAAGTGACGTCGAGAAGACTGTCAGTTATTGGAAGTGGATCATGGCAAAAGCGAAAGTAAAAAAAGTTAAAGTAACTCAAACTAAGAGTTCAATCGGACGATTGCAAAATCACAAAGCCTGTTTGATGGGTTTAGGACTGCGTCGTATTGGCCACACCGTGGAAGTGGAAGACACTCCATCGGTTCGCGGCATGATCAATAAAGTTAACTATATGTTGCAGGTTGAGGAAGCTTAAGATGCATCTGAATACCCTTAGCCCGGCTCCGGGTCGAATTAAAGAAGGCAAGCGTTGCGGTCGTGGTATCGGCAGTGGACTTGGCAAGACTGGTGGCCGTGGTCACAAAGGTCAAAAGTCTCGCTCTGGCGGTACAGTGCGTCCAGGATTTGAAGGCGGTCAGATGCCTTTACAGAAGCGCCTGCCAAAATACGGTTTTACATCGCGTCTAGCGGCTGTTACTGCAGAGATCCGTCTCTCAGAGCTGGATAAAGTTGAAGGTGGTGTTGTAACTATTGATTCGCTGCGTGCAGCTGGAATCATTAACAACAGCATTTCTCGCGCTAAAGTGTTTGCCTCTGGCGCCGTGACTAAAGCAGTTACGTTGCAGGGTGTCAGCGCCACTAAAGGTGCAGCAGCAGCGATCGTAGCAGCTGGCGGCAAGGTTGAAGAGACAGCTTAATGGCTAACCCAGGTGCTATGCCGGTAGGCAACCAGAAAGGTTTGGGCGAGCTGTGGGCTCGCCTTCGCTTTTTGTTTATGGCTATCATTATCTACCGCATTGGTACCCATATTCCGGTTCCTGGCTTTGACCCAGATCGTCTGGCAGATATGTTCTCCCAGAATCAGGGGACCTATTTAGGTTTGTTTAACATGTTCTCTGGCGGTGCGCTGGAGAGGATGAGTATTTTGGCCCTAGGTGTCATGCCCTATATTTCGGCCTCTATTATTATGCAGCTGCTCTCGGCCACAGTGCCTTATTTAGAGCAGTTGAAGAAAGAAGGTGACAGTGGTCGCCGCAAGATTAACCAGTACACCAGATATGGCACCGTTATTTTGGCGCTTATCCAGGGTATGGCGATGGCAGTAGGCTTTAGGGCTCAGGGCATGGCTTATTCAGGCTTTGAATTCTTCTTGCCGGTGGCTGTTGCCTCATTGGTAGCTGGCGCGGTTTTCCTTATGTGGCTGGGTGAGCAGATTACCGAGCGAGGGATTGGTAACGGTATTTCGATGCTAATCTTTGCTGGAATCGTGGCTGGTATTCCAGGAGCTATTGGTCAGGCGCTTGAATCAGCTCGGCAGGGCGACCTCAACCCACTGATGTTAATCGTGGTTATGATCATCGCCATAGCTGTAGTGTATTTCGTAGTATTTATTGAGCGTGGGCAGCGTCGTTTGACCGTAAATTATGCCCAGCGTCAGGGTCGTAAAGCTTACAATGCTCAGACGTCACACCTGCCGCTCAAGGTGAATATGGCTGGTGTGATACCGGCGATTTTCGCGAGTAGTTTACTGCTGTTCCCGGCTTCGATTAGCCAGTGGTTCGGCTCAGGTGTTAATGCACCGGCCTGGTTGCAGGATATTTCCCTGCTTATTGGCCCAGGACAGCCTCTCTATGTACTGCTGTTCAGCGCATTGATTATATTCTTTAGCTTCTTCTACACGGCGTTAATGTACAACCCCAAAGAAGTCGCTGATAACCTGAAAAAGGGCGGTGCTTACCTTCCGGGCATAAGGCCTGGTGAGCACACGGCTAAATATATTGATAGTGTGACCACGCGTCTCACATTGATCGGTGGTATTTACATTACATTGATCTGTTTGATGCCTCAGTTCCTGAATGTGTACTTCAATGTACCTTTCTATCTGGGCGGTACATCACTGTTAATTGCGGTTGTTGTGACAATGGATTTTATGGCTCAGGTTCAGTCACATCTTATGTCCCAACAATATGATTCGCTAATGAAGAAGGCCAATTTAAAAAATGTTGGCCGTAAATAAAGAGGTGATGCTGTGAAAGTACGCGCATCGGTTAAAAAGATTTGTCGTAATTGTAA